>Ga0247610_10000540_pt1 | contig 51838 bp, 37 predicted proteins | sample 174DNAGHGhighgp2_FD_193483 | JGI IMG/M metagenome (GOLD analysis project Ga0247610, IMG submission 193483) | Sheep rumen microbial communities from Palmerston North, Manawatu-Wanganui, New Zealand - 1742 DNA GHGhigh gp2 | ecosystem: Host-associated > Mammals > Digestive system > Stomach > Rumen...
GTTATGTGTTCTATAAACCCTTTGTCCGTGCCGAAGTGCCAGGACGTGCTAAGATCGATCTTGGATGGAGTGTAGGCATCATCTTCCCCGAGGGAGATATCTTCGGCGACTACAACCGTCTGCTTAATACTGTATTCATCATCGCTATCATAGGTCTGTTGTTGCTGTTCGTCTCCTGTCGTCTGTTCATCCATCGTCAGCTGGTGCCCCTTCGTCAGCTGGCAGTATCAGCGCAGCGCATTGCCGGTGGCTCCTATGACAATCCCATCCCCGACGTTCCCAAGCAGGATGAGATAGGACGTCTGAACCGTCATTTCCAGAATATGCAACAGTCACTGGCCATGCGAATGGGAGAGATGCAGCGTGCCTCTGAGGTGCTCAAGGAGCGTGGCGATGCGTTGCAGGCTACCTACGAACAGGCGCAGGCAGGCGACCGTATGAAGACTAATTTTCTCTATAACATGTCTGACCAGATGATGGCACCCGTCAGTGATATCACCCAACGCGTGATGACCATCAGCAATTCAGCCAATGAACTCTCGGAGGAAGAGACCAACCGTCTGGTTGATGAGATCCACGATCGGGGTAGTATGGTCACCGCCTTGCTCAACCAGTTCATCACTGATTCGGAGAAGATCAAGGATAGTTGATAATGAATAATCAGAGATGCGCAATATAGTCAGACATATCCGCCAGTCGCTTTCTTGGAAGCTCAGCCTCGGCATCCTGCTGATGGCCATCCCCATCTTTATGCTGGCGTTGGGCATCCTCTTTGTGCAGTCGCGCAACAAAGTCAAGCGCGAGGCCACCAAGCATGCAGAGAGTATAGTCAACACCACCATGCAGCGCATCCACCGTTATATGAACATCGCGGAGACCGCCACCGAACTCACCGCCTGTGATGTCATGGCCAATCTCCACCCAGATTCGTTGTTCACATATACCAGTTATGTCGTCACCATGAATGGTCATGTTGATGGCTGCTCCGTCAGTCTCGAACCCGAGACCTTCCCCCAATACGGCCGTTATTTCTCTGTCTATTCCGTGCATAATAGGCAGGACTCGTTAAAGGGAATGAGAGATACCATCATAACCGCCATTGAGGAGAAGTACGAATACTTTAGTAGGGTCTGGTACAAACAACCCAAGCGCGAGGGTAAGGCCTGCTGGACGGCGTTTTACGATGAAAGCGATAGCCTGGCACTCGCCCTTGATGGTATGGTTATCTCCTACTGTAAGCCCCTCTACCGCGACGATAAGAGCTTACTGGGCATCATCTCCACCGATCTCTCGTTGTTGCGCCTGTCGAAGACCTTCACTTCCGAGACCTCCTTTGCCGATTCCTATTTCTTCATGATTGGCGACGAAGGACGCTTCTATCTGCATCCTGACTCTACACAACTCTTCACGAAGACCATCTTCACCGATGCCGATCCCGACAAGAATCCCGATATCATCGCTCTGGGGCATCAGATGACTACCGGGCAGCAGGGCAGCATGAGCGTCAGGATCAAGGGCGTGCCCTGCATCGTCAGTTATCAGCCTGTGCCAGACACCAACTGGAGTCTTGCCCTCGTCACTCCCGAGCGCACCCTCCTCCGCAGCTACAACCTCCTGGCCTACATCGTCTCTGCCCTCCTCATCATCGGTCTGGTGCTCATCCTGTTCTTCAGCAGTTTCATCGTGACCCAAGCCATCCGCCCCCTCTACAACCTTGCAAAAAAGTTGCAGCGCATTGCCGATGGCCATTACGACGAGACCACTGAACGCACGCGCCACCGCGATGTCGTGGGACGGTTGCAGAATAGCTTCGCCACCATGCAGGAATCGTTGGACCATCATGTCAGCGACATCCGGAAGATGAACATCGAAGCCGAGCGACGCAATGAAGAACTCGCCCGTATCAGTGAACTGGCTAAGGAGTCCACCCGTCAGAAATCGCTGTTTATTCAGAACGTGTCCCACCAGATACGTACGCCCTTGAACATCATCATGGGCTTCTCGCAGGTACTCAAGGAAAACAAGGGTGCTATATCGGCAGATGAGGCTAAGGGCATCACCGATATGATGCGCCACAACGCCCAGATGCTCGAACGTATGGTACTCATGCTCTTCGACAGTTCTGCCCGCGGTATCACCGAGGAGACCTATGCCAACCGCGATGAAGAGGTGAATTGCAACGATCTCGCCCGTTATTGCGTCTCAGAGAATCTCAAGCATTTTCCCGATACTCCTGTTAATTTCCTAACCGATGTGTCCGATGACCTCAATATCCACACCAGCCGCCTCTACCTCATGCGCAGTCTCCGTGAACTGCTCTATAATGCCTCTAAATATTCTGATGGTCAGCACATCACGATGCGCATCAATCGTACAGACGACAAGGTGTATTTCATCGTCGAGGATACCGGTCCTGGCATCGCTGATGAATATGTGGACCACCTCTTTGAGATGTTCACCAAGGTTAACGACCTCTCAGAAGGTCTTGGCTTGGGTCTCTCCCTCGCCAAGCGTCATCTCAAGAACCTCGGTGGCGACATCACGCTCGATACTTCTTACAAGGCCGGCTGCCGCTTCATCATCGAATTGCCCCTCGTCGAATAAAAACTTCATGTTAAACTATGTTAATTTTTTTGACACGCGTGGTCATTATTTACATATTTATATGTACTTTTGTGTGCAATTTCCAATTTAATTTAAATTAATCAACCAAAGTGAAAAAGAATTTTATTATTGGAATGTCAATGCTTGTAGCAAGCGTTGCATTCGTAAGTTGCTCTAAGACAGACGTTTTCGAGGAGAATCAGAAGTACGTCGCAGAGCAGGAGAAGAGTGAGTATCGTACAAATTTTGTGAAGATGTATGGTGAGGTGTCTGCCGACCAATCGTGGGATTTCTCCAGTATCTCAGCCACTCAGACCAGTACGCGTGCTGGTGAGTCTTTTAGCTGGAGACATATCGACCCATTTGTAAACTTTATGTCGCGTTTATTTGATAACGATCTTTCCGATGTTAAATCAAAGATAAACAGTGCCGAGGTTAAAGAGTGGAATCCATATTTGGCCGTAGAACTCTATCCTGCCTACAGTTATATAGCAAGTAATAATCCCTACGCCTATTATAAATTAGCAATTTGCTATAATGGCCAGGAAAATACATTCTATGAGCAAGGAACAGGCGTTATTTTTAAAGGATGGCGCACATTAGGACGTTTGGGATTGTCAATCAACTCAAAAACATTGAGCGGTGCAAGCAATGTATATTGGTCACTTTATCCAACAACCGTTGGTTTGTTTACTGGTGAACAGATTGCTGGCAAAATTGAGGATTACAGGATTGACACTTACAAGGAGTTCGAAGTAAACGGTAGAACATACTGGGCTTTCCGCGTTGGTCAAAATGGCAGCTATTCTGATCTGATCTGCATGGTGAGAAATATCGATCCTGTCAAGCCTATCGAGAAGCGTTATTTCATTGAGGACCTCGGTTCTAAGAAAGATTTCGACTTCAACGATATCGTAGTTGATGTCTATCAGGCTGTTGACGGCAGTCAGAAGGCTATCATCCGTGCAATGGGCGGTACAATCGACTTTACCTTGAAGATTGGTAATACAGAGTGGACCAAGAGCGTTGATGGTGTTAAAGCCGGCTATCAGGTCGAGACGATGTATAACACCGAGAATCCTCAGTGGGATGACAATTTGGCTGAATTCCCGGTAAGTGGTTGGGATCCCAGCACCAACAATATTACTGTAACGGCTAATAGCGTTGTCAACGATGGCGTTATCCTCTCTATACCATTCCCAAGAGTTGGCGACGTTCCTATGATCCTCGCTTTCGATACATTTGTTGATTGGATGAAGGAGAAGGTATCGCTTCCTAAAGACTGGTGGCAAACCCCCGCTGCCGAAGAGTAATAGCGAAACACGCTGAATTCAGTTATAAACTAAAAGAGCGGCAGATTCCTTTTGGAGTCTGTCGCTTTTGTGTAACCCCTCGCGTACCTTATTTTCTTTCGCACGCGAGGAAGTGTTAAAAATGTGCTTCCCGCGAAAAATATTCGTGTTTTTTCTTGGAACATACCATGAAAAATTCCTATCTTTGCGCCGCAATTAAAAATTCTATCACAATTAGTTAAACACAAATGAAAAGAAAAGCCGTCAAGCAAAGTTTATTCAGTCGTCGGGTGACGCAGATGAAGATATAGCCCCATAGGCTATGTTTTGCTTTGCATTCGGCTTGCATGTTCTTTGACATATTGTTACAACGGTGTGATAGAGACTCAACACAAGTTTCTATGAAGCTCACTGGGCAGAGGCCGCAAGGCTTTGCCCAAATAACTCTTGCGCCCCTTTTTACGGGGCATTCTAACACACATTTTTCAATCTCAACCCATTATTCATGGAAAAGAATTTATTTAAGCTCGACAACGAGCCACTTGATGATGATTTTGAAAAGCTCTTCATGGATTATCTGAAAGAAGAACTGTCCTCTGATGATTCTAATACCGACAAAGAAGACACAACCGATGGCGATGCCAATGATGATGAGGAGGATAACTCTCTTCGCTTCGGAGGCGAACGCAACTACATGCCGGAAATCAAGCAGGTGGAGATCCAAGTCCAACCCCAACTGTTCGGTACGCTCTATGTCAATGGCGACATTGCAGTGACCATCCGAGGGAACGAGGAGGCGGATTTCACCGACGAACGTTTCCAACTGCACATTCTTGGAGAGGGTTTCTACCCGATGGCGACCAGCAAGGCCTATCAGGAGGTCGAGCATCCCGAGCCGGGGACCATCACACTGACGATGATGAGTTTTGTCATCTGGCTGCCAGGCCGCTACGTACTCTACGTCCGCGACAACAACGATGACTCCCTCATCCAGATGCCCTTCACCCTCGATGACCAGTTGAAGGCCACGGTATCCGATCCGCAGCCCTGTCTGCCTTGTAGTCCTGAGGACATCCTCACGTCGACCATCAACGGCTACGACCGCAATTGGGACCTCGTCGCTCAGCGGCCCGGCATGACACAGATCCGCAATTTCATCGTCCGCCAGCGGCAGTTCGAGGTCTACAACGAGTTCCGAAAGGGCATGCGTGGCGAGGCTCTCCTCAGCAAAGGCCATCTGCTGATCGGCACACGCAACCGCGACGTCTCCCAGGACCTGCTTTATCGGTTGCACGCGTTAGTGGCCGACGACTTTACGTTCAAAGCCATTGATTGCGGCACACTCTTCGACCCCTCTCGCAACAATCCCTACGAGATGCTCTTCGAGGAATTGGCCGTCTCAGGTCAGAACATTCTCTGCCTCACCAATCTGGGTGCTCTGCTCGGTCCTGGCGGCAAGGTCATCGTTAAGAAGGTCATCGAGAAGATCCGCGCCGACGAGAGCCGCTATCTGCTCTGGCTCTGCGGCTACAGACAGGATATCGAGACCGTGCTCAACATGTTTCCCTCGCTCGGCGCCTTCTTCCCGAAAGACCACCGTTTGGAACAGGAGCCGCCTAAGGATTTCGAGCAGGTGCATGCCTTCTTCGATGCGCTTCAAAACGAGCGTCTTTACTGCTCCATTGAGGCGATGGACGGACTGGCACACGCGCTGTTAGAGGGCTGTCGCAAGGGCATCCTCGCTACGTGGACGCTCGATGATATCCGACAGTACGTCGTCGAACAGGTCAAGCCCCGCTACCTCGCCCGCTGCTATCGGGAGATCTCTGACGAGCACTTGCCCCATATCGAACTCGACGACCTCTGCCTCGACCTGCTCACCAGCACCGAGTCCACCTACGAACAGTGTCTCAACGACCTGGACGAGATGATCGGACTCGACGAGGTGAAGGAAAGCATCCGACGGATGGCCGACAATACCAAGTTCTTCGCTGAACGACGCCGTCGGGGACTGACCACCTCGCAGGAGGCCACCTTCCACTGCATCTTCACCGGCAACCCTGGAACAGGCAAGACCACCGTCGCCAAGAAGCTCGGCCGCATCTACCGCGCCTTGGGACTGCTCTCGCGCGGAGATGTCATCGCCGTCGACCGCACCCGACTCGTGGGCCGTTTCATCGGCGAGACCGAGGAGAACATGAAGGCCATCCTCGACGAAGCCCGTGGCAATGTGCTCTTCATCGACGAGGCCTACACCCTCTACGACGGGGCCAGCGACCGCAAGGATTTCGGAGCGCGTGTCATCGACTCGTTGCTCACCGTGCTCTCGCAGCCCGACCCCGACATGCTGATCATCTTCGCCGGCTACCTGAAGGAGATGGACGCGATGCTCAACACCAATCCCGGACTGATGGGACGCTTCCCTTACAAATTCCAGTTCAAGGATTACGATGCCGGACAGCTCTACGAGATCGCCTGCCGCCTGTTGCAGCACGACGACTACCGCCTCTCGCCCGAGGCCGAGGCTCAGCTCCGCGAGTCCATCGCCAAGGCCTATGCCCAGCGCGATGCCAACTTCAGCAACGCCCGATGGGTGGAACAGTTCGTCGGCAACGGCATCATCCCTGCGATGGCCAGCCGCCTTGCCCAGACCGGCAGTGACGACTACCAAACTATCGATGCCGCCGACATCCGTCAGGCCTATGAGCGTTTCAATCCCAAAGCCACAGCCCTGAAGCCCCGCCAGAAGGTGGGCTTCAGCGCTTAGGCGCCACAATTTAATGAATAGTGAATAGTGAATAATGAATAATTTTTTAGCGTATGTACAGAATCCTTCAGCACCCAGACAATGATCTCCTGTTGGTCATTGAACCGCAGGACTGTGAGCCCGATGGCCCTATGTTTATCTACGACGGTGGCGACACCGCCTTACTCTTCCGCGACTGGTTTAGCAACATCCGTCTCAACGATATCTGTACTGATGCCCGTGTGCAATTGCTGAACGCCTCAGTCATCTACGTCCTCGAAAAGTCTGGCGATGACATCGTCCGCGAATACGCCGCTCCCATCCGCATCGTCCGCAATGTCAAAAGCCTGATCGTGTGATGCGGGCCCCAAATGTTAACTGTGTCTAATACCCCTCTTTAACGTGTCAAATTCTATTATCGGCTCAAAAATAATTCTTGGGAATGTAATTTTCAGCTCAGAATGAGCCGATAATTGAAAAATTATTCGTATCTTTGCGCCGATTATAAACGTAAAGATATGGATATATCAAGAGAAATATTGCAGTTTCTGCACTATCATCCGCTATCATCGCGCGATGAGATAGCTCGTGGTACGACTTTCGAGGGTAGCGATGCTACCATGAAACGTCTGCTTGCTGCGGCTGTGGCCAAGGGCGATGTAGTGGTGGAAGGTAAGGCGCGTGCCACAAGGTACAGACTGTCTGCCCAGGCTCATCTGCTGATGCCGCTAAATCTGAATACGTACTTTGCGCAGGATGTGGACCAGCGCGAGGTGCAGACATCGTTCAACTTCGACTTGATACGCCAGCAGTTGCCAGCCGTGCACTTGTTTACTGACGAGGAGATGGTGCACCTGAACACGCTGCAAGCAGAATTTCGCCAGCATGTAAGCGAGATGACGGAGAACGAGTATCGTAAGGAGATGGAGCGGCTGGGCATAGACCTGAGCTGGAAATCGTCTCAGATTGAGGGTAACACCTATTCGCTTTTAGAGACGGAGCGACTGCTGCGCGAGAGCAAGACTGCTGACGGTAAGACGAAAGAGGAGGCTGTGATGCTGCTAAACCATAAGGATGCGTTACGTTTTATCCTCGACAATCCTGACTATATCATGCAGCTGACAGTAAGTCATATTGAAGATATCCATCAACTGCTTACCAAGGATCTTTCGGTAGATAGGGGTATTCGTCATCGTCGTATGGGTATCACTGGCACCAACTATCATCCGTTGGATAATGAGTTTCAGATTCGTGAGGCCATGCATGACACCTGCGACTTGATAAACAGCCGGGAAAACGTCTTTGAGAAAGCACTATTGGTGTTGGTGCTGTTGTCTTATATACAGGCTTTTTCCGACGGAAACAAGCGTACAGCTCGCATCACCAGCAATGCCATCTTGATAGCCAACGGCTACTGCCCGCTGAGTTTCCGCTCTGTTGACTCCATTGACTACAAAAAGGCGATGCTCATCTTCTACGAGCAGAACAATCTGTATGCCTTCAAGCAGATATTCATAGACCAGTTTGACTTTGCGGTGAGGGAGTATTTTTAACTGAAAGAGTGTATCCCTATATGCTTCACAGAGGTAGTGTTGTGGCATTCAGATATTGGGATATGAACCGTCCTCGCACAGACCGGCAGTGAAGACTACCAGACTATCGATGCCGCCGACATCCGTCAGGCCCGTGAGCAACTGCTGAACGCCCCAGTCATCTACGTCCTCGAAAAGTCTGGCGATGATATCGTCCGCGAATACGCCGCTCCCATCCGCATCGTCCGCAATGTCAAGGCTCTGATGATGTGACTATTGAGGTCCTCGATATAAAAAAGTCGGGGACCTTTTTTGATTATCCCAAATGATCGTAGGAAATTTTTTTTGATTGAAATTTGTTTCGTTTGTAAAAAATGACTATCTTTGCACCATATAACTAAAAAATATGGCAATACTGACTAATAAACAAAAAATAGGCAATTATGAAGTGATACGACTCATCAAAGAGAATCACTATTGCGAAACGTATCGTATAGAAGACGAGAAAGGAGAACCTTTTTTCCTGAAACTCTTTATTCTCAAGAATACACCCGAGAAGATGTTGAATGATAATCATAAGGTGATTAGCATTGAAATCTTGGCTAAACTCCGCCATAAGAATATTATTTCCTATGTGGAGCAAGGTGTCTATCAGGATGATGCGGTAGGGGAGTGTAAATATGTCGTCACCAACTACTTTAGTGGTGAATTGTTAGCAGACAAACTCCAACGTGAAGGTGCATTGTCGGTAGATGAAGCAATTAGAATCCTGAAAGATGTACTCGAAGGACTCAAGGCTATGCATGAGCGCGATCTTTTCCACAACGATATTACACCACGTAACATCATGCTGTCGGAGCGAACAGGTGGTTCTGCCGAATTGATAGATATGAGCCATGTATCCAAATACGTTGGTGGCTCCCCCTATTTCGATACCTCTGACTTGGATGAGCGCTATCAGTCTAATACCACATTTGCGGGAATGTATAACGATGCCACCGATTTGTTTTCTGCAGTCGCTCTGTTCTACACAATGCTGACGAATCGAATTCCTTGGAATGTGGATTTTCCAGAAGGTGCTACCAGAAAAGAACGTATCGCTATTGCCAAGGAAGCCCGAAAGACCCCATTGAATTTGGATGATCTGGATGTGGATGAGGGTATCAAGCGAATCTTGACAAAAGGCTTGTGTGTCAATGGTACCTGTAAATATGCTGATGTTGACATCCTTCTGGATGATTTGCAGAATCCCAATAAGGTAAAAGAAACAGAACAGCCCAAACAGCAAGACTTGTCCAATCAGCAAACTGGCAATAGTTCTATGGATGAAGAAAAGCAGCTTACTGAAGCAAAAGTAGATATTCAAAAAGGCAAGGGCAATGGATTTAAGGATATTGCTGGAATGGATCAACTGAAACAGATGTTGACCCAAAAGGTGATCTTCATCTTGAAGGACAAGGAGAAAGCTGAGAAGTATAAGCTCATACCACCTAACGGTATGCTGTTCTATGGTCCTCCAGGCTGTGGTAAGAGCTTCTTTGCGGAGAAATTCGCCGAGGAAACGGGCTTTAATTTTATGCTGGTTAAAGCCAGTGACCTAGGTAGTATTTACGTACATGGCTCTCAAGGCAAGATTGCCGATCTCTTTAAAAAAGCAGAGGAGAGTAGACCAACTGTTATCTGTTTCGACGAGTTTGATGCATTCGTTCCCAATCGTTCAAATAGGGGGGCTGAGCATCAGGCAGGTGAGGTCAACGAATTCCTCAGCCAGTTGAACAACTGTGCCCAGCGGGGTATTTTCGTGATTGCTACAAGCAACCGCCCAGACATGATAGATCCGGCAGTACTGAGAACGGGACGCATAGATAAGATGGTATATGTCCCCATGCCTGATAAGGAGGCGCGAAGGGAGATGTTTAATTTGCATCTTAAAGATCGTCCTTGTGAGGATATAGATGCTGAGCACCTGGCAGAGTTAACGGAAGGTTATATTGCCAGTGATATCGCCTATATTGTTAACGATGCAGCTATGGGCGCTGCTTTTAGCGACCAGCCAATTACGCAGCAATTGTTAGAAACGACTATCAGTAGCATCCGTCCTTCCATCAGCAAGGAAGTTATTAACTCATACGAGAATCTTCGTCAGAAGATGGAAGATACGGAGACCAGAAACAGTCGTCCTAAAATAGGATTTATACAATAACAATTTAATAACTAAAACAGAGTATTATGAATTTAAAGGAATTGATGTTGCAGTACCTTCGGGAAGAAGGATTCTGCCCCAAAGAAGACGAGTACAGTATTGATTTTAAGTGTGAAGGCCGCGCCTTTGCCTTCTTCTATGACCAAGAAGACGATCAGTATTTCCGTTTAATGATGCCCAACATTTTTGAGGTGACAGATGAAAATCGTGAGGCAGTACTCCGTGCATTAAACGAAACAAATTCTTCAGTCAAAGTAGTAAAAGCCTACACTCCCTTCCCTCAGGCTGTATGGGTAGGCTTTGAGGTTTTGGTTGACAGTACGCCAGTCCTTGCTGATATAGTTCCCCGTGGCCTCAAGATGCTTCGTACAGCTCAACAGACATTCTACGAGGAGATTCAGAAAGGCTGACGCTGTTCTTTATCAGATAATTATTCGCTCTGTTTCCATGCGAGACAGAGCTCATATTACAATGCTAGTTTAACTGTCTTTTCTGGGGTTTTGACAAGATAGATACCTGTTTCAACAATTGGTATTGACATAGCACCACCTGTTGAATATACTTGAGCCTTCTGTATACCATCAAGAGTAAAGATTGAAATCAATTCACCTGCATTTACGCCCTTGACAACAATATTACCACTTTCAGCATACACTTTCACATTTGAACTTACAACAGACATGATATTACTTTCTATTTTTTCAAAAGAAATAAATAGTATACCATCTTTGGTGATAGTAGGAGTTCTATACACATTATCTGGTGTAAGTTGAGAAGTAACATCTTCTCCATTGTACATTACAGTATTAATTCTCCAGTCCTTTTCTGGTTCAATTGTCAGTTCATAGCTTTCACCCTTTGTCGCAGTCAATTTCACGCAACCATTGTCTGCATATTTAATTGTTAAATACAATTTATCGCGATATGGCTTAATATTCAAAAAACGCCCCCATACATGATGAGCCTTATATTTGTCTATACTCTCTGACAAAACATATAAAGTAGCATGTTCGTATACATAATCTGTAAATGTCCAAACCTCATACTCGCTAACAGATGGTGGATCTTTACGAATTACTACAACAGACTCTATCGAGTCGCATTCAATGAAATCAGAACTACCGACTTCCTTAACATTATTGCCAATAAATACATTTTTAAGACTAATACACCCGCCAAATACGTAAGTTGATAATTCGGTCTCTCCATCTTTCTCATCACCAATAACAACTCTTTCTAATGATGTACAATCCTTAAATGCATGAATCGCAATATTTTCAACGCTGCTGGGAATTGTAATTTCTTTCAAACTGACACATCCTTCAAATGCATTTCTTCCAATCATTACCGCACCTTCATGGATTTCAACCTCTACAATTGATGTGCAACCTGCAAAGACGCAATCGCCAAGTTCCGTGTTCTTTGCACCTATTACCACCTTTTTCAATTTAATGCAGTTCTTAAAATCCGAATCATGCATTATCTCAATCTGATCATTTAGATTAATATTTTGAAGTTCTGAACAATCCTCGAAAGTAGAACCCAATAGCTTTTTTATATTCGATCCAAGATGCACTGTATGTAAGGCCGTGCATTCAGCAAACAAGCCTACCTCTAGTTCCTCCAAGCCATCGCCAGTGTCGACTGTTTGTAATGTGATACACCCCTCAAATGCATAAGAACCAATTTTTATCATTGTTTTAGGCAGGACGATTGAGGACAAGTACTTACAACCAGAAAATGCATATCTGTCAATTTGTATCAATCCATCTGGCAGCACAATATTTTTAATACATGTATTTTGAAATGCCGCGTCGCTTATTATTTTAATCCCACTATGTAAAGTCACACTTTCCAACTCAAGACAATCCTTAAAAGCTGCTTCGCCAATGGCACTTACTTCGTAGGTTATACCGTTATGGACAACACTTGTAGGTATAATAAGATTACCGGAATACTGTTCTTCACCAGCACCAATACTAACTTGTTGCTTGTACTCATCATACACATAATAATAGAACTCACCCTCTTTGAATGTATAATAGGCGTAACTAAAATGTACATTTGCCACTAAGATCAATAGCAGACAAAGTCTCCAGAACAACAATTTCTTCATAATTGCTTTTTTTTATTTAATATTGTTTTTTGGCAATTTTACAATTAGGACAAATAGTAAAACCAAGTTTTATTATAAGCCTTAGTGTTTCAACTGCTGTGTGCCGATCGTAGATCTTTTCCTCCTCGGGTAAATCTTCATAAGGAACGAGGCAGGGATGGTGTTTCTTGATATCATCACGTTTTTTACCGAATGTCCAACCTTGTTTAATACGTTCCTGTGCCCAAATTTCATGTACATTCTTAGCCATGGCTTCGAGCAATGGATTTAACTCCTCTGGCAGTTGAATGTCAGAAGTGTCAATAGGGGAGGGGTTATAATTCTTTATTTTCATGATGATTCAATACAATATCCGTTGTGCGCTCTATTACTGAGTAATCAAACTTTTGATATTCTTCTTTTAGCTCTTGCCAGGGTTTGAGACAGTTATGGGTCTTCCTAATATTACTATTTTCTTCGTCATATACATAGCCAAGAATCTCATGTGAAGCAACCCAACGAAGATGTTCACAAATTGCAAGATTCATTTTTTGTATATCGGTAAGTTTATCAAATTCTTCTTTCGTACTATTCCAATTTAAACCGACAAGTTTTAGCTTAGTATCAATATGCCGATAATTAGCAATGTCTTGGTTTTCTTTTCTAATGACGGCGTTTATATCGTCAAGTGAAATATCTTCTTTGTTCTTTCCATTCATCATGTGTCGTTCCTCCCATTTCTCATTCATTAACGAAGCATGAGCATAACCTGTAAAGAATACTTTGGCTTGTTTGATGGCATCCTCATCTATAACGTTATTGTATGTATATAACTCTTCTTGTTTTCCAAATACGACGAAGTTGTGGCCCACTTTTTGGTTGTAAAAATCAACAATCTCTGTCATCCTTCTCTCGTTTTCTTTCGCATAGGAGCGGATAAATATTTTAAAAAGATCAGTTGTCTTACGAGACCGGTATGCCTTTTCCAGAAGATTGATGGCAAGCCGTATTTCTATCTCATCATTCCCGAGTGAAATAATGATATAGTTAAGGCTATTTATCTTGTCTTCTAACCATTTCCAGAAATACAGTGAAAGGCAATCTATTTGTAGGAGTTCTATTTCATTCTTCTTTTTGAGTGCAGGGGCACTATTATAAAATAAACCAGATAGATTCTTCATCTGCTTATCAATGGCATAACATTTAAAGGCACTCTTTTTGCCTATGGAATTTGGGAAAGCTCCAAATTCATAGAGGAACCTAACAGCATCACGTCCAGTTTCGCCAAATCCAATGACAAGTGCAGTGAATGGATTCTCAACAGTTGCTAACCCTGTGTTAGGTGTAACAAAGCTAATAGGTTGATAATCTACATTCTTCTTGAGAATCTGGACTGCAAGGTTCGCAGAGTCAATTAAATGGACATTGGGCAGAGTCTCTCTTGTCTTTATATAAGCCATTTTCTCAAAAACGCTGTTCTCTTTGTTTTTTCTTGCACGGCAATATATATCCAAAAATTGACAGCCACAAAGATCTTCGTCATTTTTTTCAATGGCATCTAATAGTAATGACGTTGATTCTAAATTGTGTTTTTCGTCGTCTGATAGGAAAAAGATCTTAATGCTTTGATCTTTCGATTTCTTAATCATCTTAGCCAAACTTACCAGGCCTATTGATTCAAATATATTTGTATGTCGGTTATCTGTATTTCTAGAGGAACTATCTTCAGAAGAAAGGCTTTCCAATGTCAAATCCTCTGAACAATATGTTATGATAGCGTTAAGGCTCTCTATTCGTCTAATTCGATCTTTTCTTTGGGTCTGTCCATTAATGAGCGATGAGAGTGATATTTGTTGGCTCCCCGCTTCAGCATCTTTTGGCGTGCCGACAAATATGATCATTCCACCAATATTTTTTTTATGAATGTTATCTGCCAGAATAATGGAGTTGTCGTTAATTCCCCAGAAAATATACAGATTTTGGCCTTTTGCCTTTCGCATCCTCTGCCATGCAATAATTTTTACTCCTACGTAATTGATAACAAAAGTGGCGCTGACAAGTGCTGCAAGAAAATGAACAATGGCGAATAAACTTAAAAAAATAGGTGCCCTCCTTACCAGTCCTTGTGCAAAGTATTGTAGGTCGGACTGAAGGGCAAACATTCCTATAGAAGAAAGGAAAGAACGTAATGTTAACGATATTAAGTTCAGTTCCAGATCATAGAATTTCCAATAACCGTAGAAATAAACACCCCATCCAGCAATCAGTACTATGAAGGCAAAAACCTTGAGGTTATTTATAAGTATAGTTCGGGACTGGCGGGAGATTATAATTCTTCCGATAATTAATAAGAATGTCGCCAAAAGAATAACGGTGACAATAGGAGTTGTTAATAGATGTTCGTCCACCATATCTTATTTTTCTGTGAGCGTAATTTCCCTTAAAGTAATTGTTGTTCCATCGTTTTTACGAAGTACGGCAATAACAATCTTCCCATTGGAGAATCGTCCTTTGATAGTTTCACCGGGTGAGACCTGTATGTCATCAAGATAATGATGCTTGGTTATGTACAATTCACCGACTCCTTCAGGCTTATTGTTGCTTAATCCTCCATTATATTTAGCCCATGGAAGTTGATAATCGTTGGTTGGATTTGTTGAAGAGGAGCTGGCACTCTTCCTGCTGTTCGCCTTATTTGGCTCGCTTGCAGAAACTAGTTGTTTGTCATTATTGTCAGATTCCATATTAATGATAGCCTTATTGGGTATGCCATTATTGCTGTCATTATCAAGAGTGGTGTTTTTTTTAGCAATAATATCAGAGGGATTCTTGGGGTCATCATTGTTAAATACAGACAAACCTAATGGCACAAGGACAACTAAGCCAATAAAAGCTAACATAATTGAAAACATACATCCCTTGTATCTCATCAGAATTCCTCTATGAGGAATAGGGTTTTTCACACCCAGTCCTAAGAATGTGTATAGTTTATCAAAAGCGGCATTAGCATATTCATGTTGATAGCTAACACAATTCTTTTCTTTAAGGCTGCTAATATTATCTGGTACATTCAGATTTGTAAAAGAACTGATGTTGTCGAACAATACAGGTATAATGTTCTTTCCTTGGTTAAGCGCTTCCCTTATCTCCAAATACCAATAATCTGTTTGTCTTACTTCGTCAAAACAACCTTGGCTGATAATGACAATAATATTTTGGGACTCACTAATGGCCTTCCTGATTTTCTCTTCAAAGTTTCCTTCATGCAGACTATGTGTGTCAAGGAAGATACGCTCATCGGGTATACCCCGTTGGCGCAACTCACTCTTAATGAGTTGTGCTTTTTCAGACCCTCCTTTTCGTCGGTAGCTGATGAAAGCATCATATACAATATTCTTCCCCTTTTGATCCATTCGTCCTAGTTATCTTTAAGGAATTGTCGGATAAGTCTGGATGGGATACCATAATTGAATCCCTGTGTGCCAGATACCTTGGCATAGTTAACGGCTACGAGATAACCATACTCGTCAACGACCGGACTACCACTTGAACCCTGTAGTGATGCGATGCTATACAGAATCTGTTCACCATCGCTGCGTTGAGTGACATGTCCGCCGTATATTTGTGACCTGAACCCTTGTTTAGTCTTTGCTATTTTAGTGCCGGCATTAAAACTAATCATAAACAAACGCTGGTCCAAGGTTAGCTCTTTCTCTTTTTCTTCTGGATAAAGGCTGAAGATGTAGACACCTTCAGGTGTCTCGTTGTCCTTTAATTGTATAATTGCCAGGTCAATAATATCCTCTTCGGATACAGCTACTGTTACACATGGTTTTAAGTCTTCTGCTTTAACCACATGGCTGTTATTATATACGATATAAAGGTCAGCATGGGTGGTTATCTCTATATCATCAGCCGACATTTCGTCAATGCTCTCATACGCCTTGTTGTAAAGGTCCCAATCTTGATAGATTTCATTTTGGGTATTGACATCCCCCTCATGCTGAGCCCACTCTTTTGCCAATTTGTCTTTTTCTTCCTTGAATAGCTCCTTAAATGTTTTTCTGATGCTCTTACTTACTTCATCTTCGTCTATCTTTGGATTAACCACGTGCCGGTTGGTCATAATCTGTCCGTCAGAGGAAATGAAGAAGCCGGTCCCTGTGCATTCAAAACAATTTTCCTTTATTTCATCCTCATCCGTTGTAACATCAGTTGGATCACCGTCTTCATCTACTCCAGAGAAGAAAATCTCAAGGCTATTTACCTTGGCCGAGTAATAATAATCATTGACAATGAGTACAACCCCTGAGGACTCAAGACTATAGATTTCCTCAGAATTCATTTTTTTCTGACAGGAAATCGTAAAGATTGCCATCAATAGGACAGCTGTGGTTTTGAAGAGTTTCATAAGCATCAAAAATTGTATTCGTATGGGGGCCTTACACTTTTTTCACATCAGTTTATTGTTGAGTTGACTCTAAATTTTTTCCATTTTCAAAGAAAAACCTTTAAGTAGGGGAGGTTCCCCTCCCCTTTAAGATGTTTAGAATTCCCATGCGCTTGTATCAGTATTGTTAAAAGCCTCACTATCTAGCTCTTTCTTTACATCATTAGCCGCTAATGAAACCGGCTCTCCTTTTGTAAAATCGAAGCCGTTGACATTGGTGAGGTCTGCTTTAGCATCGACAGGAATTCCCTCGTCAGTGAAGGTTTTCGAGTACTCTTTAATCATCTTTTCTTGTTCTTTCAAGGATTCCTTTTGTGCTTTGGCAATCTTTCTGTCTTCATCTGTAAAAGAGTATCCAGCCAAGCCTCCTACAACGCCTCCTACGGCACCATGAACAAGAGCTTCCTTAGTGCTTTTGCCCTCCAGTTTTGCCATTCCAAAGGCTAAGCCGCCACCAACCACTGCACCAAGTGTGGTTTTCCCTGCAATATGGGCAATTGCTTTTTTGACAGCCTTATGCTGTGCATTAACACTTTCTTTACTTCGTCGATTACCGAACTGATCTACTAGAAATACACGGAACTGTTGAGTGCCGTCTTCGTTTAAGAGTGGGTTCCCCTCATCATCTGTGAGGTTCACAACTTGAGTTGAGAAAACGGGCACAGTTTTCCAATCGAATTTTTTCTTCTCTGTACTGTCAGTTGCTTCTTGAGAAAAAGCATTAACACTAAGCATTAATAATAATGCTAAAGAAACTGATTTTTTGAATAATCTTTTCATACTAAAAAAATAAAGTTAATAATTATTGGAGAGAATACATTTTTAGCCGAAATTGGCGTTTATTGTAAGATCCTTCTGATTCTCTCATTATTTCTTTCATGTCTTTGTAATAAGTCTTTATTTTGTTGTTATAACCTACAGGATGGAAGAAAAGACCTGTAGGTAGGCCATTCCTGTCCAAATGCAAGTTATATACACCATTATTGTCCGATTCTCCAAGCTTTTTGTATTCAGAAGAACCCATCAATTTGTAGAAACGTTTATCATTTTTGTAATCATTCGGGGCTGGTATAGAGGTGCCATAATGAGCCCAAATCTCCACATTAGGTATTACTGCACCTTCGTAGAACCCTTCATAATTGTTCACCCATCTTGCCATTGTGAATTTTATGTCAAGAGGCTGTTCACTAATTATTTTTTCTAATTTGCTTATTCTGCTTGAATAGAATTCACATGGATTGTATAGGTTGAGTGTACGGATAAATTCCAATGCGGCTTCAGCATATCTGACAACCTCTTCTTGCGTTTTTTCATTTTTCATTTTAGCTAAAGCTCCGGATGCATATCTTTCATAGAGCAGACAAGAATCACATTGAGCAATATTTGTCTTGACTGTAGGAATAAGATCTTCTGTGGCTTCTTTCAGATTCAGCGCATTGCTAAATGAGCGCCTTGCTCCGTCATATTCACGTAGAGCAAATAGTCGTCCACCTTCAGCAATTTTAGCAGAAAAATCGTTGACGGGGACTTCAACCTTCAGAAGTAAGACGCCATAGCAGAATTTTTGCCTTGGTCTAATATTCATAATATCAACCGAAAGTCGGTTCGTTCCAACACCATATATACTAATATTACTCATCTCGCGGAATTCCCGTTCGGCATTATCCGTTTCCTCTTGCAACTTGTCAAGGTTTTCCCAATCCTTGTCTGATGCATTCGTCGAATTGTTAAGGCGCTCAGAAAGTTCATCGTAAGTTTTCTTAATTCTTTCTTGTTTCTGACGGGCAGACTCCAAGACTTTTATCGGAATTGTTACAGTCGTGATATTGATACTTCTGTCACCTGCTTTTTTTGAAGTTGTAATCTTTGCATTCAGAGCAGGAGCGCATACCACCTTGAGGTCTGGAATGGTTGTCGTAAACTCTACCTCTGCAAGTTCTTCATTTAAAATAGAACTCGTGGCTTGTGTTTGATCTTCCATTCGGATTGGCTTCTGCACTTCTTCAATGATATATGCGCGGAAAAAGTCGGGCTTAATAGCGACAACAAAACTCGTCTTATAAACATCACCTCTCCTGCTGACCTCAACTTTTTTAGCCCGGTCTTCGCTTTTATCAACAGATACTTCGTATGCATAATATCCATCAGGTCTTATTCCTGTTGGTGATACCCTATATTTGCTAGCGTTAGTGGCATTTGTAATAGAAATAACCAAATCGCTACGTTTTGAAAGTATTAAAATGCCACAATTGCCATTCAAATCTGCAATCTGATCCTTCTCTTCGGCGGCACTATATGATATGTACTCTGTTTGTGCCATTGCATAAACGTTTATCAGGGTGGCACAAAGAATCAATAAAAGTTTCTTCATTGTCTGTAATTATTTATATTATTTGAAACAACAAAACTCTTAATTACAAATCGAACCCACCAAGAGTTGAAATGTCATTATCAGGCTTCTGCCGTGTCCCCCCAACCCATTCAGGCTGCCATGTCCTGACATGAATAATAGGATCCTTACCGTTTTCTGGGAATTCCCAAAGAAGGAACAGATAACCCTCGTCGCTGTAATTCTGAGATTTCCAGGTCTGGCGAAGTCGGACTCCAAATTTTGTAGGATCCACCTTTGACCGGGTAATACCAGCGCATCCCCCAATCTCTCCATTTTCTCCTATGTCGCTGAATTTCACATCGATCCATTTATTGCGTGCAAATGCCTTTTTCAGATTCCTAATATACTGTTCCTTTGTTTGTTTGGTGTATTCGACCTTGTATGACTTTACCTGAATGTCTTTTGATGGTTGTGTGCTAACAACCTTTCCAGTGATGATAACAGCGTCTTCACTGAACATTGCATCAATGGTGTTAATATCCTTCTGACAGTAAGCGGTTCGGAACTTCTCAAGCGCTCTTCTGATTATACTGGTTTTTTCCACTTCTTCCACGCCACAATGTTGCATACTTTCGCCAATTTGAGGACTAATTGCAAATCGAAAATCAGTAATTCTACCGTTCCTGTCGAACTCTACTACTGCTTCCTGATAATTACCAAGTCCAAAGGTCTCACCCTCAGGTTTCATGATGAGCGGGATATGGCTTACCATCATTGTTCCGTTCTTGAATACCCAGCACCGTTCGACAATCTCTTCATCATCAACTACAAATGGCGTCACAGCCCATATGGATGCTAATGATTTCTTGGCGAACTCATCCATTTTGAGACCTCCCAATTCTAAAATGGCGTGTGCTCTCTGAGCTCTGTTGATTTCTGTCAGTATCTGAGCCAGATTTCTTTCTGCAGCATTTAATCCTGCAGGTGCAGTTACATGTTCGTCAATAGTTAGCGTTACATCAATAGCGTAACCTTTACCCATTCCCCAGAAGAGCATTAAGAGAACAAGTAATGTGAGGTTTTTAATTTTGTATCTCATATTCATTTTCATTTAACTTGTTTATTCATTAACTGTAAAACCTATGGCACCGCAGCCGCTATAGTTTGTCACTTTGTCGGGTTGACCTGTGTTAACATTAATTCGGTTTTCACCTGGAGATAATACAGCAACAACCTTCCCTTCGGTATTATAGATGGCAAGATAGTAGATTTCCGGTTTCTCTAATGAGGCATACCTGCCATAATGGCCAATTTTCCCTTCCGACTTCAGTTCCTTTACTTTATCTGCCATGTTGTAATAGTCTGTATAAGATGCTATCATGTTTACGACATCAGGATATTTATTCGGCTTCGTTGGCTGCTTGATGTGCTCAACAGTTGAAGTCTTAGGTGTATAGTTTTCAATGATTTCAGCGTTGTCGCTTGGCATAAGGTCTGCTTTTTTGACATAAATAAAATAGCGGTACATATTACCACGTGGAAGAGTGAGTGCTGTCTGGAGCTCTTTTTTGTTGTTAACAACAATGTTCGGGCTGTTTTTAAGACTTTTTTTGCTGGCAACCCACTGGTTTATTTCTTGATATAGAATATCTTCCGCAAGACCTTTAGCCTCTTCTTCTGATTCTGCGGTTGCTTCGCCATAGAGGTACAGGCTGCTTTTCTTGACGCTGTTTATTTGCTTTTTAACCTTGGTGTCGTCTTGAGCTTGAGCACTAACACCAAATATAAGCAAAAATGCCATAACAATTGTTCTGTAATTCATATTCTAAATCCTATTATTGTTCTTGTTCGATATTGAAAAATTTATCAGGTACAAAATGAAGCGGGATATAAGTGTATACCTTACCCTTTACACAATCCTCACTGCCTTCAAGTATATTTAGAGGGAATGATATGGATAGCATGTGGTCATAAGAATATAATTCATTGTATGCGAAAAAGGTTCCAGTCAAGACCTCTTCTGAGACGTTCTTTATACCAAAATATAATTTGCAACCTTCTGCTTTGCAGTATGCAACCAATTGTTGCAGGGTAATCTCTATTGTATCTGCTTTTCCGCTATATCTGTCTATATCTAATTTTAGTGGAATATTTCTTTCAAAGATTCCTGTGAGCATAATATTACTAATGCTTCTTGTCGCATCCCGTCTGTCACACAGTAATCTGCGTATTCCTCCTTCTTCAGTCAAATAGAGACTGCCGCGAATCATCTTACTTAGGTAAGTGCCGCCGTCTATAATGAGAATATCTTTTGAACGAGATACCTTGGCGTCAGACCAGTCAAAAATGAGGTCTATTCCAGAGATAGCGAGCATACGCTGGACATCTCTTCTGAACACTTCCTCAAGTTCCGTCATATTGGCCCCTACTAATAACTCGTTATTGGCAGGGAACGTTATGCGAACTTTTTTGTTGTCAAATTCGCAAGTGATGCGATATAGCTTCCGTGAAATCACATCTAAATCAAATTTGATGTCTGTCTTCGGTGTCAGTTGGCGCAGCATCAAGATATTCCCTTTAACTGTTGTCACTTGATCCACATCCATTCTGACTTCAGCTGTTTTTTCGTCCAAATGAAGATCCAGCTCTAAGAGATAACGCTCCAAAAAGTCAAATACAGGGTTATTGCCGTAATTTTCTTTTAATATCGGAGAGAAAAGATTGTATCCAATATGGGCAATGTCTCCAAGACCGTTGGTTCTGACATGGATATCCTTTCCTTTGAAAATTGTAGCACTATCAATTGTGACATTGGCATCAAGCGTATCTCGTAGGGTTATACCTGTAGCTTTGGCTATCTTTTCCAAACGAGGCGTACGATAAGGCGTAGCAGCATTGAGAGATGCTGCTAACGCCATTGCCAATATAACATTGATTGTCCTCATTTACTGAATAGCTGTTACATTGCCATTATGTTTCCAATAGCCTAAACCAGAAATCTTCCCATCTCGGAAGTTGCCTTCAAACGTATCGCCTGGAGAGGCCATATAATCTTTCCAGCTAACAATTTGATGTGATTTGGTGTATCGGATAGTACCATGCCCATGAGGCTTGTGATTACGTCTTTCACCTTCGTAGATACCGTATCCGAGGTTTTCCTTCCCCCATCCGTTTCCACTATCACCTATTTTCTCCTTCTTTTTCTCTACGGTTACTTTAACGCTGGCATCTTTTGCAGATTTGTCAGACAGGGCGGTAATGGTTGCTGTGCCCGCACCAACTGCCTTAACTTCACCAGAGGCTGAGACTGTCGCAACCTTCGGGTCGGAAGTTGACCATGAAACATTCTCGTCATTTTTTTCTGGAGTGGCCTGATAAGCTAACGTCTTCGACTCGCCAATTTTAAGTGTAAAATCAGAAGAGTTGATACTTAGACTTGTGATAAGCGTTTCCTTTGTTTCTGACTCTTTCTCCTCATCAGTGTCATCAGATTTTGCTTCTTTTACTTCCACCTTACATGTGACAGCGCGAAGCTCGGCATTCTCTTCTACCTTTACGGTGATAGTTGCCTTACCCTTTTTGAGTGCTGTCAGTTCACCACCAACCACATCAACAACGCTCTTATCGCTGCTCTTCCAGATAAATGTAGCTTTTGCATCAGTAGGGTCAGGAGTTGCTGTAAGAAGGTCTCTTTCCCCGACTTTAAGCGTCAATTCTTTCTTGTCGAGTTTGATGCCCTTGATTTTAGATCCTCCCATCCCGCTGACAGCAGCATATATGCCGTAGCCAATGCCTGCTACGAGAAGAACTGCGGCGACAATTAATACGATGGGCTTTTTCCACCAGGGATCATTACCGCCTTTTACCTTAGTAAGGCTCTCTCCACATTCTTCACAGACAAACTCTTTGCTGCCTCTTATTTTCTGCACTTCTTTGTTTGCACATTTGGGACACGGATTTCCGTTCCCGTCGAAATCTGTATTGGTACATACTCCGTATTGGAAGTTGTCACCACCATTTCTTCTTGCCATATTATTCTTGTTTTTGTTACTTATATTTGGAAATCATCTCCATCGCTTTACGGGCATGCCCAGCATATTCTTGATATTTAGGAGATTCTGGACTGGAACATTCTGCCTTGACATAGTCGCGCATGATTGTTTTTACATCATTAGCCAAAGTCTCTCGTTCGCTTACCTTTAGCGATGTGTCACTTATTTTCTTGATGACCTGTTCCATGATTTCGTCCCGTACAGGCTCTGTCAGAAAGTCGCTATTGATAAGCTCTGTGAATTTGGGTGAAATAAGTTTTAAGTATTCTGAGTCGAACTCGTCTTTTTCCACCTTGCACCAACCTTTATATTCACGACTGTCTTCACCATACTTAATAATGCCTGTAGCTGCAGCAATGAACAGATAAGGTGCAAAATCTTTTAATGACACAGTTGCTTCACCCATAAGGCCTGGAAGATTAGAACCGTCACCCTCACTGTGTAGGAGAATTCTTGCCTCACGGGCATTCTTCTCATTAGAATCCTCAATCATCTTTTTATACTCTTGCTCATAACCCTGAAGCCAAGAGATGGCTCGCATGGGGAAACAATATTTAATGGAGATGATAGTAAGTTCATTCTTTTTCTCTGTTGAGGTGTTGAACTTGAGGGTAGAGAATGCTGTATTATTGCCAAAGCCTTCTCTTAGTTTATTACGTAAGGTGTTGGCAAATGTTTTTAGCTCGTCAGAACCTTCTGCTTCGGGCAATGTTATCAGCACGGTCTTGCGATTGATGGTTTCAGGACTGCTTACAGGGTCAGGATTGTTGGGGATAGATCGTTTCATCTCACCATCATCAAGTTTGAGGAATACACCACTTTGCTGGATAATATCGCGTGCAAAATTAGTTATTTTTACATCTGTATCAAGCAATTTGTGTAACTGTTCCAGAACATTGATACCCAAGATACGGTCTTTGGCAAAAATTTCATCGTGTTTGGTACGTAAGGCCGTTGAGAGCCTAACATCAAAAATGTCAAAAATCTTATCCTCATTGATGTTTCGAATTAAATCGGAAAAATGTGCATGTTCTTTGTTCCCGACAATGGATTTGCGAATGTTTCCTGCATATGTTTCTTGCAGTGGGTTGTCAAGTACGATGATTTGCTCAAATTTCTTCATTTTTGCGACTTCACTTACCTCAATTGTGGCTTTTGTTAAATCGTCAATACCAGATTCTTCAAATTTCTTATTGCGATCTGCTATTTTCTTTACAGCAGTCTGCATTGATTTGGTGAGTATACCAATAAACTTTTCAATGTCACTATATTGTTCTTCAAAGGCTGCTCTTAGTTTCAATAGTAATGCCTGTTGAAAAACTTTGGCAGTGCGTTTCGTTTTCTCTATAAAGAGGTCCTTCATGATGTCCTGATGGTCGGCATAGAGTCTGGATTGCCGTCCCGTAGCTCGTTGGACGAGTGAAAGATGGGTATACTCATAGACATTGTCTTCACCCTCCTTGGTATAGTCTTCTATTTTCTTATCACAATCAGCAATCTCGTCTTCTAATTTTGCATGACGTTCTCGAATGTAGATAAGTATTTGATTGCAGATTTCTTTCAAATCATTAAGCGAAAGAGAGCCTTCATACCATTTAGTATATAGTGAATCCTCTATCTGACCTACGATATGAGCCGCCTGATCCTTGAGAAGTTCATCCTTCCCCTTGTCTTGATAGTATTCCTCAACACCAATTTTGTTACGGAATTGGTGATTGTATTTGTCTGTACAAAATACTTTCAGGAAGTTTAAAGGGTTGGCATCATTATTCTTGGCATCATCGTATGAGTTAAATTGGGTCATTTCATCCCAGAAATCTTCAATTTTCCTGAAATTTTTGTCAGTTTCAAATATTTTTTCATTGAGCGTAAGGTGAGAATCATCAAGAAGCCATTCACGCAAATGTGCATCGTCCAAGTAGAGCTGTTTATAGTCTTTCTTTTGGGGCTCTTGCACATAGCCATAATCACTCTTGAAATTATTATATTGCATCTGATACAATATTTTCAGTCCGACAGTGAGACTGATATGCTCAATGATGCGCTCTTCTGGGTAAACTACACGTTTAATACCAAAGGAGTTGATTGCTTTAGTACGTGCACGTTCTTTATCATTACTTTTTGACTTAGAATTATATTCAACACAGAAATTGTTGATATTCTCTAAGCTATATGAACGCAGGAAATCATCGGTGGAACCTGTTACTTCTTGTAGGAACATACGGAAGAAGACGGTATCAGCCAATAACTCTGGTAACTCGCTGAATGAATCAACAGTTATACCGTTCTCATTAACATTAGAATAGAGCATCAGACCAAATTGTTTAGTCTGTGTCGTGTCGAGACCTTTGATGTGCTGATCACCTGTTATTACATCGCATGGTAAGAATACGCCTACATTCAAAGCACTTAATTCACATAATGCAGCATAACCATTCTGATGATATCTTCCTGCTTGGCATCCATCGGGAATGGTCAATTCAGGCACCATAGCATAAACCACGATGTTTGCATGACGGAATTCATCTTTCTTACGGGTTTGAGATATAACATCAATAATAGAACCAGAGCCAGTCCCGCCAGCCAGACCAGTGAAAATATGTATGTTAACAGAATCTTTATGAGTAAGATTTCTTACTTTTTGATATTGCGACATTAATGCGCTGATGTAGTTGTTACAATTAGCTGCGAACAGAATGCGTCCTGCGCGGCGCATTTGTCCTGCAGCTTTGCCAACCTCACCAAGCGTGTTTTTCATCGACTCTCCGTTTTTTACCACATTAGCTAAGCCAGGATAACCACTTACTTGGTCAAGTATTTGCGTAAGATTGACAGACTTAATATCTACAAATTCACTTTCACTGAAGGAGGCATCTTTACCCAGCACTTTGAATGAAGGGTCGCCTTGAACCATCATTTCACGAGTTGAGTCTACATAGACATATCCAATGGACAAGTCATTGCGCTCATTATCATCTGGGAATTCTTGAAGAATTCGCTTACGAAAAGCCTTAAGTACCTTCCCTCCGGTACCGCCGAGGCCCACTAAAATGTGATTAGGGCTTGTTGGATCTAAATGTTGTGCCATAATTATAATGTTTAAGAATTGTTATCTACGTTTTCTTGCAGAGTGAATACGTCCCTCTCTGCGCCTATTTCTTATTGGAGATGTCCTGATGTGGCTACCTTTATTTTCTAATAATATTACAACAACACATGCAGTAATTATGAGTCCTAGAGTCCACCATACTCGATGCCAGATATACGAGTTAAGATAGTCAATCATCGTCTCGTGCATGGATTCTGCAAGCTCAGAGGCGTCATGCCCAGAGAAATTTGCCAGCCCAAAATAGCTTCCAATAATCGGGAACTCTTCTGTTATTTTATCGAGTATGCGTTGACTGTCTTGTGCACCAACGGTTCCATAGCTGTCTTCTAACAACTGACTCAGGTAGATCTCTGCGGAATCTGCTGCGTCCTTTGCTTGCATGGCCCCAATCATCAAGGAAGTTTGAATGACAAGCAGAATGGCCAATACTACTCCTGTGATAAAAAAGACGGGAGTCTGGACAATACCTTTACTTAAAGCTTTCAATACCACATAAAGTATCGCCATTATCACTGCTGTGACAATAATGCCATAGAAGATGCTTGAAAGAGCTGTTGATATAAGCGAGAAGAATGTCATGCCGATGGTGTTTTGGGGGGTAAGGGAAAACCAAATATATCTGTTGAGCAGTCGTCTTCTTCAGTAGAAGACTTTGGCTGTTCAATGATTTCCTCAACTTCCAGTGAGGGTAAATCTACAAAACTGTCTTCTGTCCACAACATACAGAATGCCTGTCTTCTGTCATCACTCATTAGTTGATCGTAACGGGCCTTCAACTCTGGGAGAGAGCTGAGGAAACGAAGAGGAAAATTCGTTGTTACGGAAGCGATGACGATTTCATCTTTGTTTCCGTAGTTGTAGTTGAAGCTTATATTCATATTATTGCCGCGTAACGACAATAATATTTCTGAAAGTTGGTTAAACAACTCTTCTTCTTCGGCAGATGTGGGGTGAGGGATGTTGACAAGAACTGTCGTGAACGGTTTAATGGCAGGATTCTCCCATGGAGTGAAATTGTTGCGTACTACTTTTCCCACCTCAATGCCGTTCATAGAGATACTATTACATGCTGACTCCAAAGCTGCTCTGATAGTTGATGTCATCTCTTTGTAATTGTGCGGGTACTTGATTAACTGTTGTAACGCAATCTGGTAGAATCCCAGTGAACCAACGGCTTTAGTTCGGGCAGGTTGTTTTTCTCCCTCGGGTTTAGATGCATTATATTCAGGATCATGTTGCGCTTCCATCTCTATCCCTCTCAGATACATTTGGGTTGAGGGATTGCTGTCGTCTAACCTCAGATTGTGCAGGAGGATATTGCTAATTCTGTCATATTCTTGAAAGAAGTTGTCGAACACGAACAACGAAAATAGCTTACCTGTTCTAGCCAAGCTATTGTTTTTGGTTGGCTTTATGCGTATGCCTGAAACAAGGTCCGTTAATTCCAGTTCCGCTATGTTAAGAGCGTTCAGTTCTCTTAAGGCAGCATAGGCATTGGCATGATAGTACCCAATATCGTGCATGGGGGGAGCCGGGAAGCAGGGTAGGGCTGCCACGATGCTGACATGTGCTTCCGGATATTGTAACAAAATGTGTGATACCACACTTACTACTGTGCCAGAGCCAGTGCCTCCAGAGAGTCCTGTGACAAGTGTAATATTCAGATCTCCTTCATGTGCCGAGTTAGCTTGAAGTTTGTGAATTTGAGTATTCAACAAGTCGCTGAACTTGTTGGCATGGAAACCAAGTAGCACACGTCCCAACCGCCGGTCTTGCATTGCTCCCTGCCCTCGATAGTTCATATGCCTACAATTCTTGGCAATTTCCTTTAATGCGGGGTAATATTCAGGTGAAGAAGAAAGTGAATCTGCCGGTATTGGGGAAAGGAGTAGCGTCTCGCAGGGATTGAATTGTGCATCCTGTCCATCTTTGGTCATCCATGATGGGTCGTTTTGGTGTATAAGTTCCTCTGACGAGTCTATGTATAAGAATGCCACCTCTGGTGGTATTGTGCCATAGTCTTCAAAGAGATGTTTGCGCATCTCTCTCAGCACTCGGCCGCCTGTACCACCAAGCCCTATGATGAGGTTGTTGCTATGTAGAAAGCCTGTCATAAACTATAGTTATTCGTTAAATATGTATTTGTTGTCCTCTACTTTTTATGCAAAGTCACTTTCAATTCCTTGCCATCGCCACTTTGGGCAGTACCGCTGATATTGTCAGCATCTCCAGACAGGTTGAATGTCCAGTTGTTGCTGCCGTCAGAGCCAAAGAAGCTGATATTGCCTCCATCGGCAGGCAGGGACTCGCCATCAAGATTCATGGAAGTTTCATATTTCACATTCTTGTAGACTGCCTTGATGGTACCCATATCTTCACTCTTGGTAATGGCAAATTCAATGGGGAATCCCGCCATGTCGCCAGTATATTCAGTTGTTCCTGCTGGTAAACTGCCAAACAAGCCCTCTTCTCCTACTCCTTCAAACTGATCGCCCTCATCTTCCTCGAAATCTGATGCAGACTCATCAAACTCGTTGTCTGTATTTGGTGAATCCTGCTGAGTTTCCTGGGCATTATCAATTGTAGCGTTCCCATCATTAGTTTGTTGAGAAGTGTCGGCTATCATTGATATGGTGCTGCCTGGCTCACTCTTACCAATGGCATAGCCGCCCCAACCAAAAGCGATGGTGAAGAGAATTCCGGCAATGACCAATGCATAGGAATGGTATTTGAACTGGAATGTACGAGAGAATAGCCATGAACCAGCAATGATACCCAATACAATAAGAGAAAGGACATAAGGGAAGATGGCACCAACTACAGCGATAATGCATTGAATCGGGTAGTAAATGATGGCACCATATATGATGGGTTCAATGACAAAATGACCAAGAAGTGGTAGAAGAACGGTATAGAACAAGGTCTCAATAATGTCGTAGTCCCGCTCTACTTTCTTTACATTGCCCCAACTGTCTTTTGTTACTATAACGGGAATCTGTGTCCAATGGACAAACTTTCCCCACCAGGCGATAGCCCAAATCAAGCCAATGAAGTAACAGAGTGAGCCGAGTGGAGACTTGAACATGTTCCACTGCGCTTTAAATGTTAATGCGTCTGTCGTCAACACTTCATAGATGAAGAACAGACCAGTAATCGTAATTAGTGCAGCTACAATATAGCCAGCAATACTATAATTTTTATCCGTGAATTCCGGCAGGTTTCTTACTTTTGCTTTGAGGTCATCTATCTTACTCATACGAGTATTAAGTTTTTAGCTGTTCTGCGCCTCTCCTGCAAAACACTTTGTTAGTAGCTTTAGCTTCCCATAAGTACGGAAAAAGCGTGAGAGTCTGTACGATATATATTAATATGTAAACGCCCTTCCATAAATATGCATCCCCGCCCTTCACCATCGTCCGAAGACTCCGGTTATCGGTTTGGACGTGACAAAGGTAGACATTATTGTTGAAATTACCAAATTTTTGGAGGTTTTTTTTATGAAATAGTTAAATATTCCCTTTTTGTCCTTTAAAATAATATCTTAGGAACCAATAATATGACTCCATTATGGCTAACACTGTGACGATCATCTTTCACCCGTTCAGATAGTCTCTTAGAGTCGTTCAGATATCTTCTTATCCCCCTAAGAGATTATCGGAATGACTCTAAGGGATTATTCGGACACCTTGAAGAGACTATTTGGACAAGTCGAAGATGACGTCTTAATGAAGTGTATCATATCAAAGAATGAAATTTACTCAGCTATCCCAGCTATCTTTTATGCAAGATGTTGATATACAGAAAGGATTAAGGTGCAGGATATAGCAGTAATCACGCTATAATGTCGCTATTATCCTACATTTTTTAGTTTCAGATAGTAACCTCTGACACCAGAAATACCACCATGAGGCCAGCGGAGGGTCTTGAGGGTTTCACCCAGGATTTTAAGATTTGGAACATCGCTAGCCTTCAGACGTTTAGAGAGCTCTTCCTGAATGGCCTGCACCTGCCAGAGATACTCCTTTTTGTGCATCTTCGAGGGCTCGAAAAGGTTCTGCAGCACCTGTTCCAAAGACGACGAATTCTGATACTGGCGATTATGCTCCTGAATCTCGCGCTCATCCTCTGAGGTGAACCAATAGATACAATCTGAATAGCGCAGTTCTGTAACAGCCTGCGCGAACATCTGCTTATACGGGATACGTCCGCTCATGTCCGCCTGGCCCTTCACTTCGACGCAAAGATAGCGTCTGGAACCGTCGCCAGCTGGCAGAGGGGTTGGATCGTTGGTTGTGGCGATGAACGAACAGAGACGGGGCTTCATGGTGTACTGATCAGAACGCATTTTGCGCACCTGAACGTCTTTTTCTGTCAGGATACGCTTGATCTTTGCCTGTTCACGAGCCGTCTTTGCGTTGTACTCGTCGATGCAGACCAGCCACATACGTCCCAAGACACGCTCCACCTGCTCAGCATTGTCCATCTTGATATCGTCCATATAGTACTCGCGCATGCCGATGGGCAGGATGTTCTTACAGAAATTCGACTTCTTGAAACCCTGATCTCCTATCAGCATCGGCACCATCGAGTTGCCGTAGTCGCGATTGATGTCGAGTGCCTGCGCCACCATCGCCAGGAACCAACGATGGAAATACTTGGGCCAATGGGGATAGTCTGTAGGCAGGCGACGGGCGAAGTCCTCGATATAGTCCTGCTTGCGATCCCACTGGCCACAGCCTGCCAGAAACTCATGGATGGGATTGTGCTCCTGTATGTGGGCACTCTCAATATAGGTCCGGATGTCGCTCATCCAACTCTCACCGCCCTCCTTCATCTCCTCAACGACGATGCTCTTCAAATCCCTGTCGGTCAACGGTTTCCAAGGTCTGAATCGCAGGTCGTTAGGACGGAATTCCGTGATTTGTTTCACCGTGTTATAACGCATCTCATAGCGGCGTGAGAGAAAACCCTCAATACTCCGCATGATGCGCTCCTTTTCGTTCATCTGCGATAAAGGCTTCCCTTTGTAATCTTTTTTATATGAATTTCTGAAGGTTTTGCGAACCATATCGATACCAAGCGGTTTGAAATAGCTGTTCCAGGAGGCACGTATCACACAACCTTCCTCCTGCAGACAAGCCATCGCACAATAATCGGCCAGAAGCTGCAAACAACGTTCGGCATCGCCCTCGCAATCATCGATAGCCTTCGAGAGACAAGCCTGAAACTCGAGGTCGATACGCTGGATGGCCTCCGTATCAGGATCGCAGACTACGGTGCCGTCGTCGTCAACCTTCGTGCCGTCGTATGCCAGCATCGGGTCCTGTGCTTCTCTGACCACAGGCAACAGCAACGCCTCGGGGTTATAATAGAGCTGCGGATCGTGACTCATCCGACAACCTCTGACCAGGCTCTGTTCGCCGACAAGCAGGTCACAACGGACGAGCGACATATACAGACGGGCCGCACTCTCGTGGGCTTCCTTCAGGAACGACAGGTAATCATCGGTATCTGAGCCCTTGTACTCGCACTTGACGAGTACTTTGAGCGTGACACCACTCACTCCGGCAAAAGCCAGCAATGTAAATTGTATCTGTCGTACTCTGCGTTTCATCTCCTGCACCTGGCGCAATCCTTCAGGACATGGGATGTTTAGCATCACCAGACCTGTGAACGTCTTCGGATGATCCAAACCTGATTTGCCAAATGTGGCACCAAACATCAGGTAAGGCAGCTTGTCGACGTCGATGAGATAATAACGTGGCATGCCCTGTTTCATGGCCAGTCGTGAGTGTAGGCAGCCCTTGGCAATGAGATTGGCCGCGTCTTTGATGTCGTCTGAGCGCATGCGCTCGACAATGGTGCTGAGTTCCGTTGAAACAGGCGAGCGGAACTCTCCGCCTTTGGTTTTGATCTTTGTTATCTTCATAAGATTGTGATGTGATTGATTTGAGTGCAAAGATACAAAAAAATAACGGATATTCCAAGAAATTCTTCATGAATTTTCAACGAAATGGTGTTTTTAGGATTGTTATCATATATTGCATTGTGATGTATAAGGTTCTTCAGTTCTTGAATGCTAGGCTCCAAATAGGTGCAAATGCCTATGTTACAAGGTATAGTATAGGATGTAACAGGGGAAAGTCCGGAGATGTCAACCTTGCGCGCCTACGCAAAAAGTTTTATGCGCCTACGCAAAACACTTTACGTACCTACGCAAAATAAAAGACTATCAAAAATGCGGGTGCAAGATAATAGCTTGACAATAGCGGGATATATGCACTATCCTGCACCTGAAATATTACTGAATATCAGTAGTTTAAGAAAATTATAGCTTTGATAGCTGGAACAAATTAAATTTCTGTATAGATATACTCCTGTCCGCGCTTTGTTTTCAGCAGTTTGGGGTTTTCGCCTTTCGTCCATTTGTCGAGCTGCTTACGGGCTGAATAATACGTCAGACCTGTATGGTATTTGAAGAGTGTGGCTGTGACATAGCCGTGATACTTGCCGAGGCACTCCTGCAACTGGGCCTCCAGCTTCTCGGGATTTGCCAATACCTGCTGTACATTGGTTCTCTCAGCAAGGCGGAAACCATCGAGCCATTTTTCCACAGACTTATGCCAGAGCTTGCCAGAGTTATATTCCACCCCATCGAAATGCACATCGCTGCCCTTCACATCGTCAGGATCCGTTATCTCACGATCTACCCTCAGCCTTGGGGCGAACGAGCCAATAGGCGTCTCTATTCGATAGCCCATCGACAGATAGATGCCCGTAGCCTGGATAAAGGCCTCGAAGGCCCTCGTCAGTTCGAAAGGTCTTAGTCCGTAGTACTTCGCACAATACTCGTCGAGTCCCTTCATCGTGACCTTCTGTCCACTCAACGGACGAGGGTAATACAGTATCTTCCCGTCCTTTCCTTTTGCTGGTGTCGGATGCATCTCAAACGGCATCCCGTCTTTCTTCTTTGGCATATCGTGTAGTTAGCTGATAAAGGCACTTGCCGCTCCTTATATCACAAACGATTCAATACTCCCATACAGTACGTCCTTACACTGCTCGTATGTCTTATCCATCAGTGCATGGTGGAATCTTATGACATCACTCTTGTTGTTTTGTGTGATGCGCTCCCACAAATCTCGTTTCTGGGCTTCCGTGTACATTTTTTCAAGTTCTTCCTCTGTAAAGTTTGAACTGCCATTGAGGATACTGCTTGCATAAACATAGTCGTGGAGCATCTCCTTTGCGCGATCAAAAGCCTCTTTTGCAGTAACAGAATCGACATCTTTCATTATTTCATTTATTCGATCCCTTATGCCGGACTCATTAAGTAGTTGTATGGCATACTGTCTTACATCGTCCAAAATTTTGTCACGCAACTCAAAGTTCAGTTCCATTGGTATTTCTTCTGAATCACGGGTTATTTCCTCAAAGTAATCCAAATCGATGTTATTGACGCGTTTCATAAACTGTGGATATATTGCATCCACTTTATCTACAACGCTATCAGAAATTCTTTGACTTAATTCTTTTGCTTCCATTATTCTATCATAAATAATTAGTACTATTGTTGACGGTTCGAATTTATCCATTATCCCTCTCAATCTGCTCCAAGACTTTTGCTTGGGCAAACTTATGCATCTTGGTGCAGAAATAAATGATGACAAAGGTGCTCACACCTGCGACGTATGAATTGACCATCCCTCCCAAGGCAATGGCATCGTATATTCCATGTGCTAATACGGGAACCAAAAGGATACAGGCTGCAGTTCTGGGAGAATGATCCACAAAATGATAGACGGAGTAGTAATACCCCATCAGAATCGCAAAGGCATAATGGCCTGGCACCGCTAATAGTGCTCGAAGTAATGCGGTATACACCCAGTCCTCCTCACCAAACAAATATAAAGCATTCTCAACTGCTGCGAACCCTAGTCCGATACTGACAGCATAGACGATACCGTCAAAATGCTCATCGAAATAAGGATTCTTGCGTAACGCCATCCATAAGGCTATCAGTTTGAACCCCTCTTCGGGCAGTGCTGCCACAAAAAAGGCATCTACGGTAGAACTAATAATATCTGAAGGTTTCCCCTCTTCGCCAAATAGCATTACCTGCAATCCTAATTCTACGACGAGAACTGGCAAAACAATCGCTATACCCCAAAAGACAGCTTTAACCAACCAAGAAGTTGGTTCCTTCTGATTATCTTTCTTCCAGATATATATCCATAGTAGAATCGCTGGAAGAAGCGCTGCTGTCAAAATGATGATACTCATTTTAAAAGTGATAATATCATTTAGGTTTTATGGCTACAAAGATACACAAAATAAATGAAAATATTCTCTTTTCTACAGGAAATAATTAGTGAAAATCTTAATTATATTTAAATCGTAATTCTTTTTGTCGATTTCTTTAAATATCATTTGGATGAAATGTGGTTTATTTGTATATTTGCACAATAATTAACACTAAGAACTTAAAAGATGAAGAAATATTGGCTACTAACGATAATGGCTTTGCTGGTTTGTATGGGTTCTTCCTGTCAAACCTGTGATGAATTGTATAAAAAAGCTGTACAGCTAATGAAAGCCGGCAAGGAAACAGAGGCTCAGAAAATTATCCAGCAAATAAAAGAATGTGATAATAAGAATCTGCAGAAGAAGGCCAATTATTATCTGAAAGCCCTAAAGGCGACTCAGCAGAAACGAATCAAAGCAACTGTACTAACCCTCTCTGAAGAAGAAATCGTGATTCCGTATCAGGGTGGAGAATTTCCAGTTCTAGTATCTGGTGTTAACTCATGGAAGGCAAATGTGGAAAGTGAATGGTGCTCCGTAAGAAAAGAAGGCCATGTTGTCGTTATAAAATGTGTGGATGAAAATCCCACGATGCAAAAGCGTATAGCCAATGTCATTATTACAAGTGGCGCAAGGAGCAGAACCATTGTGGTGACAAACGAGGGCGCCCCGGAAATGTTGAGAAGCTCTGTGAACAGTCTGTCATTCCCATCAGAAGGAGACAAGAACGAAGCGAAAGTCTATTCGAACACCCGATGGCAGGTAGATAGCTCTCCAAAATGGGTAACGGTAAGAAGTGACGATAATTACCTCGAGTTTACGGCAGAGCCTAATAAACAAAATGTAGAGCGTGTTGGTAATGTCGTCATCAGTACACCAGATTCGTTATCAGTCGTAATTAAGGTTTATCAAGGAGCTAGTGATGAAGAACTGGCGTTTTCCAAAAACAATCTTTCCTTTGGCCCAGATGGAGGTGATGAATATTTAAAGGTGTATACGAATGCGGAAGTTTGGAAATTCGGGGATTTCCCCTCATGGTGTCAGGTAACCAGGATTAATGACGACTCCATCAAGATTCACTGTGCCCCCAATGACCCCATAGACTTGCTGAGAGAAGGCAGTGTAAATGTAACGACGGGCTTCCAGACTTTGGGTATTAACATCTCTCAAGAGGCAAAGCCTTATCCTTATATGGTACCCGCAATGGGCATTGGCGGTCGCTCCTTGTCATTCGGTTTCAATGCGGGCATGGTAATGCCAATGATTTCCACCTCCGCTAATAGTTATATTGGCAGCGTAGTAAACTATGCTTTGGGAAATAATAATGAAGCCGCATCATATAAGTCAGGTGTTGGATTTACATTAGGTGTGTTTGCTGATATCCGATTATATCGTAATATTTATCTAATAGCAGGCATTAATTATCTTCGGTATTCATATAAGAATGAATTCAAATCTGATGTCAATCGAATAATACCACAGACCAACAATTATTATCTTGCAGGGAATACTCAAAACAATTATTATGAGGATTACAAAATAAGTCAACTTGAGTTGCCAATTCTCATGTCATACAGGTTCCCTGTCACAAAAATGAGTCATATTCAGGTGAATTTAGGTCCTGTGCTCAATTATGGATTGTCTGCTAAGTTAAAATTGACGGGTTATACTGATTCCGAAGCCATTCATGCATATAAGATAACAAATGGAATTTATACAAATGAGATTGCTGTTCAAGATTACTCTATTGGTCACGCAAAGCATTATTCTGGTGAAGGCGAGCTGGATTTATATGAAAAGACTGTGAATTATACCCAAAGAGAAAATGGTGAAGCATTTGATATGGGGGAACAATTAGAAGATTCTCCGATGAAGAAATTGAATATCGGTGCAAGAATAGGTGTTGCATGTGAGTATTATGGCTTCAGCATCGGGGCAGAATTTACTTATATGTTTACAAATATGGCTAATGACAAATATTGGGGAGGAGAACGATGGAGAATATTCGGCCAATCAACAGAGGCACGAATGTCTGGTTACAAACAGAGAAATCATTATTTGGGATTAAAAATAGGTTATACATTTAGATATTAGTTATTATGAAAAAGAATCTTATATTATTACTTGCGATTATTTTTTTTATGTCATGTGAACGTGATAAAGACGATGACTCCATAATCGTGATAAAAACAGAAGACATTGAAGGCCAATGGGTAACAGATGTGCATACCTATAATCAAGGTGAAGAAACATACATATGGGAGTGTATGAAATTCTTTAGTTCTGGAAAGTTGTATTATTCTGGTTGTTATGATAAGACTGTTGGTGATTCGGCCATTTCCTTTGAGAATAATGACATACCGGCAGATTACAATATTAAGGATAATTGTATAACAATCAAAAGCAAAATAGATGACCAACAAACCTCTTTGATTGTGAATAATATATATCAGATCAAGAGAATGAGTGATCTTGAATTTGAAGCTCTTGTAACATCTGCTAATGATACCATTGGTACCTTCACTTATTCTCGTGTCGTAGGAGAATGTAAAATAGGGAAAGAAGAATATAAACCTGATTATAATAGTATGATACCAGGTTTAAACATTTTAGACTACTATACAAATAATGATTGTGTTGCTCAAGTGGATAAGGATGGCGTCATAACAGGTATTGCAAGTGGGTCGGCTTTTATATATCTCAAAACAGATCAAGGACTCGCAGCAGTTCGTGTGGATGTTAAAGCATTTCTCGAACATGACTATGATAAATTCATTGGAAAGAAGAAGGAAAATTTTATCAATACCATGGGTGATAGTTACTATAAAGAAGGTAGCCATATCTATTATTTCTATGGGAATACGAATTTAGCGTGGTTATATAATACATATTATAAGAGAAGAAGTGGAAATTGGGATGTTGTTGCTGCTCAAATAGATAATTATGGATTTGTTACTGCAATTACTATGGAAGCCAAAGATAATATTCAATTCTCTACAGATGAGATGACTAATTATTTGTCAAGTCATTATTATGTATATGAAAAAGGAACGGATGGACATTTTAAAGCTTTCATTAATGCCCCCGTTTTTGATGATGCAGACGTTGGTATAACATGGGATGAAGATAGTCGTGTGTTAACATTTGTGATAATTTCCAAAAGGATTCATTTAAAAATAGGAAAAGAAACGTTCATGCCAAATTATGATGAATTGACGAGTGGGGCGACAATCATCAACTGCTTTTCTGAGAACGAATATGTTGCTACCATAGATACTCAAACTGGGGCCATAACTGGACATGACAGCGGCAATACTATTATTGATGTACAAACTGACCAAGGAATGGTGTATATAGACTTAACTGTGAATGTTTTTCTGGCTGAGGATTATGAGTCATTAATTAATGGTACGAAATCAGATGTAGTTGATTTTTTCGGAAATGTACCATTTTCTGCTCCGGATAATATTGAAGGCTTTCTCGTGACATTCAATTCTATATTGTTTCCAGAACTAAGGAGGAAGGTTGGTAACTGGGAAAGTATGTTGATTAAGATGACAAACAAAGTTTCTGGTGTTGTGACTTCCATTGAACTAACGGCAAAAACTGATGTTTGGTTTACTTCAGAGGAAATGGATCAGTATCTTTCAGGCAGGTATACATATTACGAGAAAGATTCAGAGGGGAATGTAAAAGCATATGTCAACAATGCTGATTATGGAAAGGCTTCTGTAGAATTACTGTGGGACATGAACAAAAAGGTACTTACATTCCAGATGCTCACCCACGATGAAGGCTTGCCAAAATATGACTTTGGAAGATATCTTGGCAAAACACATGATGAGGCTGTAGAAATGATGAAATCAGAATATAGTATTAGTCCATCATCAGATGACGGTTCGCGTTTGTCATATACGATGAGCGGTGATGTTTTCCTTATTATGTTTAAATATGATAGTAATGAAGCTATTAATTATATTCTGGTGAGACTGGAGACGACTGTAGATCCCAATGCAGTTAATGAAGAGTTAAGTAAAACATATATTTTGCTAGATGATAGTGCAGGTAATTATTCTTACGCTAGTAACAATGGGAAGGTTAGGGTTACTTATATGCCCTCCACAGATAGATGGTACAATTATATTCAATTTACAGTACGTCAATGATAATGTAAAATCCAAAGAGAGGCTTGTATATTAACAACGGAAGAAGTTTATTGTCAGATAAGAGGGAAAGTGGCTGCGATTAATTTGTTGCGCAGCCACTTTTTCGCTATTCGATGTAATATTCTCTCTTTTGTTCACGGGATAGGTCCGCATCCTTGAATTGTTCTTCCGCTTTGCGTTTTAGTTCTTGTAAGGATGGATAGTCCCATCGTTCACTAACTCCATCATAAAAAACAGAACTAATTTGATGACATTCAGGAGACGAGAACACTGACATCAACATACTGTCATAACCATTAAGGTCACACAGTATTGTTTCAGAGTTCACATCCCACACTCTTATCAACCCGTCTTCTTGTGAAGCTGATACCATAAGATCATCAGAAAGGAAGGACACATACATCATCTTACCCTTATGGCTTTTGAAGGATTTGATGGTCTGTTTCGATGCTACATCCCAGATTTTAATGGTATTGCCATCTGAGGCAGACACTATCAACTTGTCATTTGGGCTATATGAAACATATACTATGCCATCATTATGACCCGCTAAGGTCTTTAGGCATTTGCCGGTCTTAACATCCCACACCTTTATAGTTTTATCATTTGATGCACTTGCAATGATGTTACCATCATGAGAGAAAGAGACATGATTGACCTCTTCGGTATGTTCGGAGAGCGTTTTCAAATGCTTATACGAATGGGCATCCCAGATCATAACCGTTTTGTCTGAAGAAGCTGAAGCCAAGTATTTCCCGTCTTGACTGAAAGTGATGCTATGAATATTGCGATGATGCCCTGTCAGTGTGTGAAGAACGGAACCATCTTTCATGTTCCATACCCTTAAGGCACTATCTGAAGTTGTGACAAGTATCTGTTTGTCTGTGGGGTGGAAGCAGATATTTTTAATGTAGCGATCACCTGTAAAGGAGTGAACACTCCTGCCAGTTCGGGCATCCCAGACAGTGATGATGCCATCAATAAACGATGCTGATGCTATGTGCTTCCCATCGGGACTGAAACATGGATTCATCATCACATCTCCCCTATCCAATTTAATCCTCTCCGCATTGTTCCCGTGAACATCCCATAGTCTGACCGTGTTGTCTTCAGAACCAGATACAATTCTGTTACCATCAGGACTAAAGGACAAACAAGTGACATAGTTCGTGTGTCCGACAAGGGTTCGTTTCTCGCGACCGTTCTCGATATCCCAAATTTTGATGGTGTTATCATCTGAGGCAGATGCTAATAAAACACTATCAGGACTGAATTTGATGGCATTAATTCTTCCTGTATGTCCTTTAAGCGTATGGATGATTCGGCCCGTTTTGGAATCACATAGTTCTATGTCTGTAGAGTCGCTACTTATCCTTGCCCGCAGAAGGTCATTATTGCTGAGAGCATTCGTATTATCTTTTGGTGCAGGAGTAGGACCTTTTGACTTGATCATCCTACCATTATTGGCATCCCAAATGATGGTCATACTATCTTTAGACATGGAAATCACCTTCTTGCCATCGTCACTAAATGAAACAAAACATAGACATTCCCGATGTCCTTTAAGTATTGCAGATTCATGATACGAGGCTTTTCTAAGTGCAGCTTCAGCCTCTATGACATAAGGTCGATTAGGCGGTAATACTGCCAATGACAAAAGTCTCGCAGTATAAGAATCTCCTTCATCAGTCAGCATATTTGCCTTCTCAGAAACGAAACGGGAATTATTCTCCAGCATCGACAGATTAAGTTTTTCCATCTGGTGCTTTTGGTAAAAAATGAAAGCTGCGACACCAACACTTAGCGCAGTGATACACATACTGATAAAAAACAGACGTAGCCGCTTTCGAAGGAGTCTTTTCTGTTTTAGTTCCGCCAATGGAGCACAGAAGGAATCGTGAATCAGCTCAATGCGATTGTCTTTAGAATCGGAAGAAATGGAAATCCTTTGCAGAATCTTTTGGGGCCCATTCAAAAGAGCCTCTCCATTTTTGACGTGTTTGAAAAAGTCTGCCTCTGATATAGAGTTCCTTCTTCCAGAGCTGTCGATCAGATGTCTCTCAATATAGGCTCTCTCTTTGTTCGAGAAGCCTGCAGTTGCTTCATAGTAATATTTCTCAAACGGGTTGTCAGCGATGTAATTATTGACAAGTTCTGAAGAAACCTGCTGAGATTTAATTTTCCTGCTCTCTATATATAATCGACTGCAAATGAGCGAGAGTACATTGGTACTGATTGTCCCGTCTTCTGGATTCCGTGCGGTTTTGATGATTGTATCGGCAATCTGATCCTTTTCCGCTTCGTCAAAAAGCCCTTCCCCAGGTAATAAGATGGCTTCACGGGCACCGTCATCAGAAAGGCTACGAAGACGATACCGACAAAATTTCATAGAATTGAGATAGTTATTGTCGATACTGTCTTCTAAGCTATAAAGGTCATCTTCCCTAATTGAGATGACAAAGCGATAATTATAATCATAAGTGTATCTTTCTCCATTGACAATTCGGTCAGAGAGTTCATGATTGCCGTCCATCAAATAGTTCATTTGACGTAACAACACTTCTGCCTCTCTCCTTTTATTTTTGAAAATCTCTTCAAATTGATCAAATACGATAACGGGGAATATGTCATTTCCGGCCTCGTCCATGAAATGGTTACGAGCAAAGAAACTCCACAGATATTCTTGATCCCGTTCGTCTTCGGGCATAGGGATAACATCGTAGGATATCGTATGGTAATTCCTACTGGACAATACTCTTAATATTGTAGAAAGAATACAAGTTTGGAAGCTTACACCGTTCGCTTCCATAGCAAGTCTGATACTGATTGGTAAATATCTTAAATGTCTTAGACGCGGGAATACACCAGCATTTAGGAGTGAGGTCTTACCAGTACCACTCTTTCCATAAAGAGTGACAAGAAGATTATCTTCAATCAGTTGCGTAACATCATAAGACTCATTATTACGACCGCAGAATTTTAGTGGTTCTGCACAATTATCTGGGTCTTGATAAGCAGAGAGACCAGCCCAAGGGTTATCGTATTCTTTAATCATAGTTTCTCCAGAGATTACTCATTGATATGCTCTTCAATCGACATTCTTAATTTCTCAAACTTGTCATGCATGAGATTGATGCCCGATATAGCGCCATGAATAATGGATTCAAATGTTTGAGTGTGATAAGGTTGTCTCAAATCGTAGCCATTAAGTGCAAGCGGAATAATGGTTATATCATCAAACTGACTCGCCATCCTCCATTCACGGTTGTAGTAATTGTCAACCTTTCCTTCTGAAAGATCTTTTGCAATATGCGGGGTGAGTATTGGAATGAAAATACGTGCGGATGCAATAGCCTCCTCTATCTTGTGATCATAGTCATCTCCTCCATAGAGGCTTGAATTGTCAAACCACACATCGTACTTGCTGTGTAATAAATAAAACAGCTTTTTGGCAACAACAACATCCTGGCTGCAATATGACAGGAAAATACCACCTTGGCGACGGTTATTTGCCAATCTTTTCCTAAATTCCTGACTGATTTCTGCCGATGTGATGGTCTTAGTAATATCTTGCATGAAAGCACGTGCATCTCCATGAATTTTAATCCTGGATCTGTTCAGGTATTTTTTCAGTTTATCCTCGGAAAGATCGTTCTCGCGGAATGTAATGGCGACTTCACCTGGTCTCAGCTTATTGCTTCCATAGTCATTACCCTTGTCGCGGCGGAGTATATACCAAAAGAATCTGAAATACCAATTGTCAAACTTGCAGCCCAATGCCAAAAGACGTTTTGAACGCATGAATTTCAATATCGGATCGTCATCTCCCAGTTTTATCCATTTGTCGATGATGCGTATGGCATCATCATCTGTCTTTACGTATTTTTTGGATTCATCTTTTACTACTTTTCCAAAAATGTAAAAAAGCGTGGGACATAAATATTTTTCCTCCTCTCGGTATCTGGTAAGTTCTTTGCGTATTTCTATCAATGAAGCATCATCGTTGATATTTACGATTCTAAGCCGGTCACCCCAAATATGATACATGAGGGTTTCTAAATACGCATCGTAGGTGGTTGTCAGAATAAAACGAAAGACCTTTGTTTCAAGTAAATCTCGTAACTCTTGCGAAATATCCTCAATATCATAATAAAAGTCCTTGTCATTCAAGAGATTCCGAACGATATCAACACCTTGTTCTGAGTGCGTTTCCAACTCATTGAAGTCCTTATAGTCTTTTCCAATATTCGAATTGATTGAACGCAAGATGTACTGAGAAATGTCACCAGTTGGTTCAATTTCTTTATTCAAAATAACTTCACTGCCGACAACGAGTAAATATTCGTCATTAAATATATCCTCAACGAATTGCTGTTCATTGAAATCAACTTCTGGCAGCTTGTCAAGGCGATTGATAGAATCCTTTTGATGTGGTTTGTATGCCATTGCTATAATAATTCTTCTATTTTTTTACCAAAAGATTGCAGCTCATCCACCTCCGAATGGCCGATTCCCGCTCAGTCATCAGGATGGTCTCGAAATCAATGCCCATGGTATGGAATTCATTGCAGAGGAGCGAATTCTCCATAAGAAGGTTGGTGGCTTTGTTCATCGCACTCATGAAAGCAGCTTTGTCCTCTTCCTCGTTCTGATGTTGAGGGATACTTCCGGCCATCAGGTCAAAGAGTTTCTTGATATTTTCCCGATTCTCTTGCAGGTTCTTTCCTTTTGGGTCAATCACGTTGTGCAAGAAACTGGAGAGGGCTCTTGAACCGGTATCTCCAGGAAAGTTCCGACGAGTGGCGGTCATCAGAACAAGTGACACTAACTCCATGTGACTGATACCCATTTTCGAAGCAATCAGTTCCAACAGGTATATTTCCATGTGGGTGCTTTGTCCATCAACACCCATCACACGGATGAGTTTTGTCAGATAACCTAATTTGTCCTTTTGTTTATCAGGCATCATATTTGCGACATCCTTTTCGAAGCCGAGCATACAGTCATTGACTGTCTCATCAGAAATGCCTTCTTTTTGGCAGATTTCAGTAATCACCTTTCTTTCAGCCTCAGAAATCTCTCCATCTGCGATGGCGATGGCCACCAGATCCTGCGCCAACTTAAACTCAGTGTCAGACGCATCGTTGAATATCTTTGCTAAAACTCCCATACCGTTGTTTCCTATTTTTTACGTTTTACGATGTCAAAACCAAGTTTTTTCACCAGTTTTATAGTATTAAAGGCCATAATACGGTCGTACTCCTTCTCACTATTTGGGAGGGCCGTATAGGGAACGAGGTCTGGATGCTTCTTGTTGACATCATCTCGTTCCTTCCCGTATGTCCAATCTTCTTTCATTCTTGCCTCAGCCCAGACATCATGAGCGTTCTCGGCAATAGCTTCCTGAAGCTCTTCAAGTTCTTCGTCCAAGGGTATGTCATCCACGTCAATGGGGTGGGGTTCGTATTCTTCCACGGATTGGAGTACTTGAATCATATAATTATGAGATTCTTTCCAGGCATTTAAGAAGTCAGATAGAGGAATTCTTGAAATGTAAGGTTTTTCATATGGGTCGAAGATGGTGATGGAGTTTTCTTCAACATGAGTGACTACCACTGCATGGTTCGTTAGGTCTTCTAAATCAACTGCCTCCCCGTATAGTTTTTCTCTGTCAACCCCCACCACGACATCATTGTCTTTTTGAAGGGCTTTCTGGATGTTTTCAAGAGTTGAATTATATTTCCGGCTGACGAACATTCCGGAATAAGCCAAAAGATTGCCCAGACAATAGAGTGGCATGCCTTCTGGTTTTAGCCAATTTCTTCTGCGTGCCGTGTTCAGAAGCCATTCCTCATCGTATGGTAGCTGACGACGATGCAAGATAAAAATCTCACAGAGTATGGCACAGATGTTCTCACCACTAATGGTAACCTTTTGCATGATGGGCAGTACTGCCAGCAGTTCATCAGATATTCTTTCTTTATTTGCCATATTCTTTTATGTTGTTAAAGTCGGTCATGCCTCGCCAAAGTCCTATAGTGAAATGGAGTAATCATATTCTTTAGGTTCTTAATAATATGCAAATATACGAATAGTTACCCAATGTTAAATTACCAAAGGATAACTTTTATTATTCTTTAACGTATTCACTATGCTTTTCGATTGCTGATTGTGAATTAATTGCCGAAAGATTTGGAAGATAGCAGAAAAATACCTATCTTTGCAGCGTGAATGGAGAGTCTATCACTTAATTAATAACCTCAAATTTTGAAGACTATGAGAATAATTCAGTTTTTCAAGAAAAGTAGATTTGTGCGAAATCCGCACAAAAAGAGTATTTTTATGCTCGGAAATTTTGCAAATAATAGAAATTTTGCTATCTTTGCACCGCATTTGGCCTATGAAGTACAGTGAGCTACATCGCAGGTTTGTGAAAGCCGGTTGGACTTTTGACCATGCAGAAGGAAGCCATTACTTCTATATAAAGGATGGCGTTATGACAGAGCCAATACCTTATCATGGATCACATGAGATAGGTAAAGGTTTGGCAAGTAAGTTGATTAGAAAATATAATGTGTAGGATATGAAAAAGATTATCATGATAGTAGAGAAGTCAAAGGATTACTTTGATGCTTATTCTGAGAATTGTGACGGAATTTATGCTGCAGGAAACAGTATCGATGCTGTAAAAGCTGATGCGGAGAAAGCCATAGAACTGATTAAACAGACTCTTCCAGAAAAGCAATGGCCCAAAGAAATAAAGGGTGACTACGAGATAGAGTGGAAGTTTGATGTGGCGAGTTTCTTGGAGTATTACTCAAGTTTCATGTCTTTGGCAGGTATGGAGAAGATGACTGGTATCAACCAAAAGCAACTATCCAACTACCTGAATCATCGTGCTGTGCCAAGGAAGAAACAGACTGAAAGGATTCGTGAGGGCATCCACAAATTCGCTCACGAACTGTTGAGCATAACATTATAGATATTCCCTTGTACAGATTAGAGAAAGATGAAGGATATTGCGTTGGTATTGTCGAGTGGTGGCGCGAGGGGACTGGCCCATATCGGAGCCATCGAGGAGCTCGAAGCCCACGGCTATCGGATCAGTTCGATAGCAGGCTGTTCCATGGGCGCGCTGATCGGAGGCGTTTATGCCGCCGGTAAGCTTGAGGCCTTCCGCGAGTGGATGAAAACCGTCGACAGGAAGAAGATGCTCGGACTGACCGACTTCTCGCTGTCGTTGAATCATATCGTCAAAGGCACGCGTATCATCGAGGCCATCATGGAGTTTGTTCCCGACGTGGCCATCGAAGACCTGCCCATTCCATACTGCGCCGTTGCCACCGACCTGAAAGCGGGGCGCGAGGTGGTGTTCGACAAGGGCAGTCTGTTTGAGGCCATCCGCGCCAGTATCTCGCTGCCCTCCTTCTACGAACCCGTTCAGCGCGACGGCATGATACTCATCGACGGCGGTGTGATCAACCCCATCCCCCTGAACCGCGTCCAGCGGCTGGCAGGCGACATCCTCGTAGGCGTCGACGTCAGCGGTCATGACTACAAGGCGCAATGGGAACTGAAAGAGGAACTGACCGAGCGGCGCAAGCACGACAAGTCGCTGAAGGCGCAGATCCTCGACAAGCTGATACCCGACAACATCGATTTCAACTATCTCACCGTGCTCTCGCGCACCAGTTCGCTGATGATCCGCCAGAACTCCATCCTCATGGCCCAGCTCATGCAGCCCGACATGCTCATCGATATCCAGATGTCGCGCTATGGCAGCTTCGATTACGACAAGTCGGAGAAGATCATTGCCCTCGGCCGTCTGAAGACCGCCTTGGCCATCAGCAAATACGAGAACCTGACCTCGGTCAGCGGATAACCATTACACGACCCTTGCTGATATACACACCCTTGGTTGTCGGCTCGCTGTTGAGTCTGCGGCCGTCGAGCGTATGCCAGCTGTCGGTTTCCGGACGGACGATGAGGGGCAGGACAGACGTGGGGATATAAGTATACGGACTCTCGCTGATGCTGCCCGTCTCTGTGCCGCCGATGGTGATGGTACCGCATTCGCAGGTATTGACGTACTTCTCATAGCCTTTGCCGATGCTGTTGGCATTCTTGCCTGCGATGGCCGTCACGCTGGTCACGCCCGAGGTGATGGTGATGTCGCCGCAGTCGCCGTTGTATCCCGCGCCGATAGCCGCCGCATAGTCGCCGCCTGTGGCCATGATGGTACCACCCTCGATGCGGATGTTACCGCAGTCAGTGTAGAGACCGCCGCCGATGCCTGCCGCATAGCCGTTGCTGCTGGCGGTGAGCGAGCCGTCGCCCTTGATGGTGACCGTGTGGGCCCAAGGTACGTTGATGCCGGGATAGTAGGCGTAGAAGCCTCTCACCGTGTTCTCCGAGCCGCTGGCCAGGATGAGGGTGGCATCGCCCATGCAGTTGAGTCCCGCCCACTGGCAGCTGTAGACCAACTCGCCGAGAATGGTGACACCGTCGAGCGTGACCGTCGCACCGTTTTCAATACACACCTTTACGTTCGCGCCGAGCGTGCCGGTCAGCGTCGACCCGTCTCTGATGATGCAGTCTTCGGTGACGGTGGCCAGATCGATGGTTTCGGCCGTCTTGACGGCTGCCTCGCCGGTATAGTCGGCCACGAAGTTGAACGCGATGGTGCCGTCGTCATTCTGGGTGATGGCCTCGACAGACGAGTCGATCAGATAGGTGCCGTCGGTGTTCATGTTGAACAGCTTGGCAGCGCGCTCAGCCTGTGCGTCATAGGTCATGAAACTGCGGTTGAAGGCGGTGACCGATGGCTGTGGGAAGGGGTCGGTGCTCAGGTCGGCCTTGTCATAATAGACTTCTGCCCCGTTGAAACCCGCCTTGAACTGTCCGTCGGCAGGTACCAGTGTCATGCGCTGGTGACGGTAATCGCTGTTGGGCTTGTTGTCAGCCCAGACGTCGGGATCATAGTCGACATGCAGGATGAGTAGACCGGGAGCGGGCAGACCGGCATCCCACTGGTCCAGCTGACGGTTCTCCAAGAGGAAATACTCGTTGCGGTTTCCTTTATTATAAATAATGTAGCTCTCACCGTCGTTCTGCAGCGACTTCATAGCCGTGACGGTCGTGTCGCCGGTCAGTTCGACGGGCTCCATCCATCCCATCATCCAACGCTCAAAACTGGAATAGCCTGCGGGACGATAGGCGTCGTAAAGATATTCGCCATAATGCATCACATCCCAATACTGCATGCCCTGACCGCCTGTATGCTCTGTATCGTATAAATCGCGAAGACCCAGACAGTGGCTGAACTCATGACACATCGGTCCGATACCGCTGATATCGCCGTTCCAGTTGAGTTCGCCGCTGCAGGCATAGGTGTCGACAAACAGACCCGGACTGACTTCCACGGGTCTGATGTTTTCGTCTTCCTTAAAGTCGGTGGACAGTTCTGCCTTATGCGCCCAGATGTCATCATCATCGCCCGATTCCGACTCGCTCTTGCCGGCATAGATCAGATAGACCTGATCCACCAGTCCGTCGCCATCCCAGTCGTATGGCCGCCAGTCGGTCACCAAAGCCTTGGCCGAATCGACGGCCTCGATGGCTATTTCTGCGGCATGGGCATCGCTGCCGATGTCCGTATGCCTGCCATAGTAGGCAGCCCATTTGCTGAGGGTGATGGGACCCACGACATCGAAACTGAGCTGGAACTGTCCGCGGCTCTGATCCCTGAAATAATCGGCCACCGACCCCATGAAGGGCGCTTCCTCGAAATGCTCCTCGTTGAGGATGCGCTGGAAGTAGTCGGCGTCATGACCGGCCTTGAACACCTTGTTCGTATAGTTGACCAGGATGACCAGACTTTTCTTCTCACCGAAGTAGCCTTTGGTATTGCCGGCGCGACGGGCTGCCAACCGACGGGCGGTCCTGGCTTCCGATACCGCGCGACGGGCATTGGCCTGCGCTATAATGGTCTTCTCATTGGCGAGTACATAACAGTCGCCGTCGGGGATATACGCCCTGCCGTCGTCACCTCGCCAGAAGCGGCCGAATTCGTCGCCCACGAGCATGGCCCGTAGCTCGCGGCCGTCGCTCAGTCTCAAGGTCTTGTAGACGCCTCGCCTTGCAGGTGTGGCCATCACGAGCTGACAGACCACGAGGAGGAGCATCGCGAGATAATGGCGCTTACTCATCATAGGTGAAGACGAAGTCGGTGAGCCAGCAGAGTGACTTTTCCTTGGTGTCGGACTTGAAGACGAAGAAGATGGCATGCTGGCCAATGAGGTCCTTCTCCTGGGCTTCCTTGGAGATGCCGATGGCCATCGTACGGAGTTCTTTGGGCATGTCGGCCTTCAGCGCAATCTCGCCGATCTTCTTACCGCCCTGCGAAGTCCAAGGGCGGTCCATCATCACTTCGATGGTGCCGTCGATGCCTTCGGGTACGAGGCGCAGGCAGAGCATCAGATTCGCCTTGTTGGCCAGACGCTCGGCCTTGAAATTGAAGTACTTGTAGCCCACGATGGAACCGTCGGTATTGTTGACCACGAAGTTGGTGTTGTTGCGGATGTCATATGGTGCCTCGAACTTATCGCTGTCGCCGTAGCCGGAGGCCACATACGAGCCGTAGAAGGTGTTGTTCGGCCATTCATGGGTAGCAGGTTTCGGACCCGTGTACCAGCAGGCGATACCGGCGGAGTGCGTCTCGAAGGGGTCGAGGCCGTCGAGGGCAAAACCGTTCGAGTTGTATTCACCTTCGCTGATCTCCACTCTGCCGCCCTTGCCTTCCTGAACCTTCACGCGGATGGGAGCGACCATCGCCTGACGGGCATATTCGTCGGTACCCGTCTGACGGTGATAGAACACATACCACTGGCCGTTGATCTCGCAGATAGAGCCGTGGGTATTGCCGTCGGGCGTGGCCGAGGCGATGACATTGCCCTGCTCGTCCTTCTCACGTCCACGGCCGTCGATGATGGTACCGCCATAGGTCCAAGGGCCTAAGGGGTTGTCGCTGTAGCAATAAGCCAACGTGTAGTTGGAGGTGGGCAGACCGAACTCACCATCCTTGGTGAAGCGGCTGTAGATGAACACATATTTATCCTTGATCTTGCGGATGCTGGAGGCCTCGAAGAAACGGAACACGCCAGGCTGGTTGCGGCCGGAGATCATATCCTCGACGATCTCAGTACCGGGCTTGACGGTAGCCATCGTCTCGGGATCGAACTCGGCGGCATAGGAGCGCTCGAAACCCCAATAGCCGTAGACACGGCCGTCGTCGTCGACAAACACGGCGGGGTCGAACTTCAGCACACCGTCCACCTGATTGGGATCGTCCTTGCTCCAGTTGCACACCTCGAAGGGGCCGTCGGGACGGTCGCTCTTGGCAATCAGACCGTTGCGGAAACCCGTCTGGTCGTTTGGGAAGAGCCAATAGGTCTTCTTGCCTGTAGCATCGGTAGTCATGGTCACGTCGGGCGCATAGAGCACATCGGCGGTGCCTGCGGAGTCGAAGGGTTCGCCGTCGCGGTTCTTGTCGACCACAAGGATCTCACCGTCGTAGCGCCAGTTGTTGAGGCTGTCGACCGAGGCAGACCACACTACCTGATCGCGACCGCAGTAGGCTGTGATCAGGTCATCGTGGGAACCATAGACATAGACACGGTATTTGCCAGGCTGGTCAGGGTCTTCAAACACGTATGGCTCGCCATCGGGGATGTGTTCCCAAAGCGGCATGTAAGGATTGCCTGGTGTTGACAGTTGACAGTTGACAGTTGACAGTTTTGCCGGATTCTGACAAGCGGTAATGGCCGTTGCTATGGCACCGCAAAGAATGAGATTTCTGAGTTTCATTTCCCTATTAGTTTTGATTTGGGTGCAAAGATAATAAAAAAAATATTCTTATAAACTAATTCCCGTAATTATTCATAATATTATGGTCAATTATGGGAAAATTATGGTTAATTATGGGAATTTGTTTCTATTCATGATTTCTTTTCATTTCTTTTTTGTACTTTTGCGGCGTCAATTATTCATACCATAGCCGAAAATGATCCGCTATACCAAAAAGGAAGAGATCTGGAATGCCGCGTCGCACGGCGGGGGTATTCTGTTGGGTGTCGTGTTCGGCATCATCTTCTTGGTATGGTGTTTCCAGGCCGACAACAACTGGGCGCGGGTAGGTGTGATCCTCTATCTCTTCGGTATGCTGGGTTCGTATGCGGCCTCGACAATCTACCACTCGATCAAGCATCATTCGAAGTGGAAGGAGCGCCTCAGGAAGTGGGATCATGCGGCCATCTACTGGCATATCGCAGGCTCGTATTCGCCGTTGACGCTGACGGCGCTGCGCGATCAGGGCTATTGGGGCTGGAGCCTGTTTGTCTTCGTCTGGTCGTGCGCCATCGCAGGTACCATCGTAAGTTTTATCCGACTGAAGGAGCATTCCCATTTGGAGACTTTCTGCTTTGTCGGTATGGGTCTGAGCATACTCGTGGCCTTCAAGCCGCTGATGGCCAGTGTCTCGGAGGCAGCGATTATCTGGCTGATCGCCGAGGGCGTGAGTTATATCACGGGTGCCGTGTTCTATTCGCTGAACAAGAAGAAATACATGCATTCGGTGTTCCATTTCTTCGTGCTGGCGGGCTCTGTCTGTCATATCATCGCCGTCTGGGACGTGCTCATGCAGCAGCTATGAATGTAGAGAAACAAATTGCCATAATAATCCATAATTAACCGTAATATTATTATGGGTATTATGCGTTATTATGGGAATTCGTTTTAATAAATAATAAAAGTATTGGATTATTTGGTAGTTTGGAGGAAAAGCAGTAATTTTGCAAGCAAAATTTGCAAATTTAACAAAAAATTATGGCTTATACACGTATGACCGCTGCAGAGGCTGCAGCACTGATTAAGAATGGCGACCATATCGCCATGAG
>Ga0247610_10000541_pt1 | contig 51820 bp, 34 predicted proteins | sample 174DNAGHGhighgp2_FD_193483 | JGI IMG/M metagenome (GOLD analysis project Ga0247610, IMG submission 193483) | Sheep rumen microbial communities from Palmerston North, Manawatu-Wanganui, New Zealand - 1742 DNA GHGhigh gp2 | ecosystem: Host-associated > Mammals > Digestive system > Stomach > Rumen...
CCTCCTTCTTACAACAAAGGTAGGGAACCTGACCTTACTAAGCAAGATTTATACTATCTTTTTCTTAGACGCTGCAAACTTAGAGTGACATCTGTGTAATCTGTGGTCGTTAAAAAGGGTGGGAAAGATCAGCCTTGTATGTGACGTCTCAATAGAGAAATATATAAAAATCTGCACAGAAAACCAAGAAAAATTTGGATAAGTGTGCAGAATTTTATAACTTTGTTCCAAAATTAAAGCTATATGAAGAAAAATCCTTTGGTAATATTAGGAAATGTACCTGTGCAAACAGGCACCATTGCAGCCTGCTTCGAGCAACTGTCATCGCCTAACGAGAAGATTAGGGCATTAGAGAAGGATGGGCAGTTAATTCGACTGAAGCGCGGCCTCTATGTGGTGAGCAATGAAGTAAGCGGCAAGCCCGTCAATGCCTGTCTGTGTGCAAACCACATCTATGGTCCTTCCTATGTATCACAACAATGGGCACTTCGCTGGTATGGATTGATACCCGAACGGGTTTTTACGATGACATCAGTTACTACAAAGCGTTCTCGTATGTTTGAAAATTCTCTGGGACGATTCACCTATGAACAGGTAAACCCTGAGTATTTTGCAATAGGCATTGATAGTATTGAAGAAAACGGTGTTACCTTCCTGATGGCTAGTCGTGAGAAGGCTCTTTGTGATATGATACTTCACGACAGCTACCTACCCTCGCAGTCGGTCAAGGGCCTTGGCCGGTACTTAGAAGAGGATATCCGTTTTGATATGGATGAACTGGCCACATTCGATATCAGCATCATCGAAAGTTGTGCCAGGTTAGGACGGAAAGAGAATATATTGAATAACCTTATAAAGATTCTGAAGCAATGACGATTTATGATCAAATGGTGGCTGCGTATGCACAAAAGCAGGGAACAGCAACACCTAACATAGAGCAAGAGGTGATGCAACACATAGCCCTTGCAGGGTTGCATCGAGGGGGATTCTTCCAGCATACAGCATTTTATGGTGGTACATGTTTGAGACTGTTTCACAATCTGCCAAGGTATTCAGAGGATATGGACTTCTCTCTGATAGAAAAACGTGATGACATCCATATTGAAAACTATTTCCCTGCCATTATCGAAGAGTTCCGCTTAGCAGGCCATGAGGTGAGTATCGTCAAGAAAGACAAGAAGACCTTCGGGCGCGTAGAATCGGCATTTCTAAAGGATAATACAGAAGCCTACGACATCAAGTTTCAGACAAAAAAGACGGTGAAGGTGAAAATAGAGCTGGATACAGATCCGCCTTTGGCCTTTGAAACAGAACAATTAACTCTGCAACAGCCATACTCGTTTATGACACGTTGCTTTACGCTGCCAGACCTCTATGCTGGCAAGATGCATGCGATGGTTTATAGAGCTTGGCAACGCAGGGTGAAAGGACGTGACTGGTACGACTTTGAGTGGTACGTACGATGGAATACTCCTCTTGATTTCAAGCATTTGCAAGAGCGTATCCGTGAATTTAACGGTGAGGAAGTTACCAAGGAGTCATTTATGAGTCTACTTCGCAGCAAGTTGGCAACAACGGATATCGAGCGAGTGAAGGAGGACGTAATCGGTTTTGTAGACAATCCTCATGAACTGGATGTCTGGTCGAACGACTACTTCCTCCAATTGGCAGACAGAATAGTATTCAAGGAATAAGAAAGAATACTGATAAAACGGATATCATTACGGATTATCGTCCTGAAAGTCGAGCGATAACTGTTGTTCTTGGGCTGCATTATAAAAAGGTATCTTTTCGCTTGCAAAGATACAAAATTAGTAGTACCTTTGCAAGCCTAAATGATAAAACAAATACATGGAGCAAAATATAGAATTGCGCAACGCGTGGGACTTCGTGGAACACACGGGGCGCAGCATCTTCTTAACAGGTAAGGCAGGAACGGGAAAGACCACGTTTCTGAAGAAAGTGGTAGAAAACAGCAGCAAGCGTAACATCGTAGTGGCACCTACGGGTGTGGCTGCTATCAATGCGGGCGGCATGACCATCCACTCTTTCTTCCAACTGCCTTTCTCGCCCTTCGTGCCTGGTGCTAAAATTGAGAGTAAGTTCGACTTTGGCAAAGAGAAACGAAAGATTATCGCCTCGCTCGATCTACTGATTATCGACGAGATATCTATGGTGCGAAGCGACTTGCTGGATGCCATCGACAGTGTGATGCGTCGTTTTCGCGACCGGAACAAACCCTTTGGTGGGGTGCAGTTGCTGATGATTGGCGACCTGCAACAGCTGACACCCGTTGTGACACCTGAGGACGAACGGATGCTGGAACCGTATTACGACACGCCCTATTTCTTCGGTTCCAAGGCACTGGCAGAGATAGAATACGTCACCATCCAACTGGAACAGGTTTATCGCCAGCAAGACGAGACCTTCCTTGCACTATTGAACCATGTTCGCGAGGGGCATCCTACATCAGAAGACCTTGCACTACTGAACACTCGCTATCAGCCAACATTCATCCCCAAACCTGAAGAAGGATATATCCGACTGACAACCCACAACCAGATGGCGAACAACTATAACGAGTCGGAACTAAAGAAACTTCCTGGTCATGCCTGTACTTATAGGGCAAGGATAGAGGGAACCTTTCCTGAATACTCCTACCCTACTGCCGAGACGCTCATGCTGAAAGAAGGGGCTCAGGTGATGTTCGTGAAGAACGACCCCTCTGGCGAGCACCGCTATTTTAACGGAAAGATTGGTCATGTGACGCTGGCAGAAGACAACCGACTGGAGGTCTACTGTCCTGGCGACGCCGCAGCTATCGAGGTGGAACCGTTGGAATGGGAGAACACACGCTACACACTGAACGAACAGACACGCGAGATAGAGAGCGAGGTATTAGGAAAGTTCTCGCAACTGCCCTTACGACTGGCTTGGGCCATCACGATTCATAAGAGTCAAGGACTGACCTTCGAACATGCCATCATTGATGCCAGCCTGTCGTTTGCGCCTGGTCAGGTGTACGTCGCACTAAGCCGCTGTAAGACACTTGAAGGGATGGCACTTGCCTCTCAGATTCCACCATATGCCATCATCAATGATGCACGCGTGGATCATTATATAGAACATCAGGAGGAGGCCGCCCAGCAGAGCATCAAGCAATTGCCGACACTCAAGGACGAGTACTACCGCTACTTGCTGATGGAGCTCTTCAACTTCAAGGATATCCTCTATCGTGAAGAATATCTGGGACGCATTATCATCGAGTTCTTCTATCATGCTCATACCGATATAGCCGAGTTGCACAAACGGGCGTTGGAAGAATACAAGCAACAGGTGATTGCCATTGCCGACAAATGGTTGGCAAGGATTCAACTGATGACGATTGACCAACTGCGCGAGGAGGGATTCCTGGAACGCGTAAAACGGAGTGCTGCCTATTTTGAACAGGAGCTTGACAGAATCTTATCAAAACCACTTTCTTTAGTGCCTGACATCAAGTCACAGAACAAGGTGGCTATGAAACGCCTCACCGAGAATTATGGTGACCTGCGCCAAGCTTGGCTATCGCGCCGTTATCTGCTTCAACAGATGTCTGAGCGCACCTTCACTATCACCGATTACCTGCGTCAGAAGCAGCACTCACAAATAGATGCGATGGATGCAGATGCCCCCCGACGGAACGGTGGGCAGGCTTCTGCCAGGGGGCAAAAGAAGAAAGCCAAAGATCCCAAGCCACAAAAAGAAAAAACGTGGGCTATCAGTTACAGCCTCTACCTACAAGGTAAAACGCCAGAACTGATAGCCCGCGAGCGCGGCCTCACGATAGGCACTATCTTTGGTCATCTGGCCCGATATATCTCTACGGGCGAACTCTCAATTGACGACCTCATTCCTCGGGATCATCAACAGACAATTCTACGTGCCATCCACATGGCCGACTCCAATGCCAGCACCTCGGCTATCAAGGAACTTTGTCCACCTGACATTTCCTATGAGGAAATCCGACTGGTGCTTGAAACAATGAAGCAAAACTAAAAGACACCCGCCAGGGCCATTGCCTCAGCGGGTGTCTTTGTGATTACAGCCTTGTGCCGCATATTTGGGGATGCGGCACTTTAGGCTGGGATTACTTCTTCACCACCTTCTGGCGGTCGTAGATATAGATGCCCTTGTTGAACTGTCCATTGGAGAGCTTGTCGGAAGAGACGCGACGTCCACCGAGGTCATAGACACTGCCGTTGCTGTTGTGGCTGGCAGCATATATGGAGTTAATGGCTGTGGTCTCGCCAATGACAATCACGACGGGCTGCTTGATGCTACCATAGAGAGCATCCTGCTGGAAGAAGATAGTACCCACGTTATAGGTGATGCCATCGAGCTGGACGCTAACCTGCATTTCTCCATCATCAGCCTTACCCTGAACGGTGAGGAAATACTCACTGCCGTAATTGGGGGCAAAAGCCTCGCCACGCAACTGGCCTTTAGCACTGACACGTACGATAGCATCGGAACGCTGCTGTCCGTTCTCGTCGACGACGGTCAAGACAACATTCATATTGTTCTCCATCAGCTTAATGGCCGAGCCTTCGAGTATGTTGGCCTTGACACGTCGCGGAGCGTTCTTGCGTCCCTGCGAACTGGCCTTCGGATAGGTGAAGCTCTTCGGTGTAGCGTCCTCCGAGCTGTACAGGTAGCCCGTGCCGGGCACGATGGCTTCGAGCGAGCCTACCCAGTCGTTCTCAGTGTATATGGAGAACTCACGCTGGCTCTTCACCAAGTCGCCCTCCTGCGGGTTGAGACCTCCGAAGGCCTCGGCAGGCGACAGTGTGGCGGTGGTGGCTACACCAAGCCAGTTCCAGCCCTTGCTGACGTAGATGGGTGTCTCTGCGCTGACCACCGGCGTGCCGATGACCTGCAGCTCGCCGTCCTCGTTGGCCTGCAACTTATACATCGTGCCAAGAGACATCTCCTTGAGTTCGCCTGTCCATGTGTCGGCAGCATACTGCGTGTAGCTGTTCGAAGTCTTCAGCAGTGACGCGTTGACATCCTTCAACACGTTTCCGACGGTCTTGTCCTCTGGATCCACATAGAGCGAGAGCCAGTTCCATCCAGTGTTCAGGGCGATGTCCTGCTCCACCTTGTTGTCGGGTGTCCACATCTCCGGGTCGTATACTGTGCCTACGATGCCATCCTTCTCGAAGGTTACAGGTTTCGTCACACAGACCGACGGATAAGTAATGCCTGTTGAGGCATCATAGATCTTAAAGGAAATCTCGTCGTTGTCGTTGTCTTCATTGCCATAGATGTTCATCATCACGTAGTAGGCATCGTAGCGCTTGATATACTGCGGACGGGCTACGCCCACGCATTCCTTGCCGTTGAAGGCGGCCACCATGTCCTCGGTGTCCTCGCTGAGCTTGTTGTCGATCCTCAGCTGTCCAACGACGTTCATCGTGAACTCATAGCTTGCGGGGTTCACAGCCCAGTCGGGTGTCTCGCCCTCAGAGACGAGGTTCACCACGAGTGGCATCTGCACGCCGTCGTCGCCGCTGACGTAGATGGTCTGCTCATACTTGCCCACGGCTGTCGAGGCAGCCACCGTGAAGGTGACGGTCTTCGAGCTTTGTGCTGCCAGTGTGCCGCTCTCCACCGAAGCCGAGAGCCATGTGGGCAGTCCGGTGATGTTCCAGTTGACTGTCGAAGCACTGGCGTTGCGCACGTCTACCTCGAATGACTTAGCCTCTGCATTGGCCTTACGGATGCTGACTGCGTCCTCGCTCCACTCCATCTGGTGACGGTTGACAACTGCCGTCCAGGTGACGGGGTCGCTGAGGTTGCCGTTCAAGTCGCGCACACTGCGTACGGTGAAGTAGAGTGTGCAGCCTTCCACACGTGCCGGCGTCTCGTTCAGCGTGATCAGGATCTTACGGTCGCTGCCCACGAAGGAGTAGTCGACGTTCTGTGTCGTAGGAGCAAGCTTCATGGCCATGGCCTCGTCGCTGCTCCAGTCTGCCACTGCCTCGACAAGGTTCCCAGAAATGCGACGCAGCACCTGTGCGGTGTGCTTGCTGTCCTGGGCCTGGTCGGCAAGGGTCGAACTGGTCACAATCTGGTTGTACTCGTCGAGGGCGCGCTTCTCCAAAGGATAGTAGGCCACAAGACCGTCATAGTCTGTAGGATTGACGCGTGAATACATGTTCTGACGGATCATGTCGCTGGTCATCGTGCTGTGCCAGATGCGCACCTCGTCGAAGTTACCCTTCAGATACTGGCAGAATGTTCCTGGGTCTCCTATGACCTCTGTGTTTATGTTGCGCCTTGCACCTAAAAGGAGGTTGTCGTTGGCCAGTGCGGGCATTGACGATGCGGGAATCTGCTTGATCTGGCTGCCGTCCACATAGACGGTGGCAGAGCCATTGGTGCTCTTCAGTACATTCAGGGCGATGTGGTGCCACTGGTTATCGCGCAGGTCAGTGGTGCTGACGTTGTAGGTCGTACCCTTGGCCTCCAATTCCAGTGCGCCGCTCTTGGCGATGCGCAGGTCGATGCCATTATTACCCATCGAGAGGATGGAAGCATCGTCGGCCTGGGTCTTGTCGGCACGCATCCACAGCTCCACTGCATAGTCCTGGGTGATGTCGGTAGCAATCTCTGAGATGTTGAGGTCCACATAGTCCGAACCGTCGAGCTGCAGCGAGTGGTTCTCGTTCTCCATGTGCCAGGCGTTTTCACCGGGCAGCGTCATGTTGCGACTGCGTGCAGCGTCCACTGCTGTCGTCCCGTGTGCCTCGTCCATACGCCAGTAGCCGATGAGGGCAGGCGTGAATGGACTCTTGCCGGTGTACATCTCGCTCTGAGCCACAGCCCAGGCACGTGCCTCGTTCCAGAGCGTCACCTCGTGGATGGCACCCTTGACCGATTTACCCACTTCAAACTTGCCGTTTCCGGTGTATGCGTCCGTCAGCTGACCCACGAAGAGTGCTACTTCGCTGGCATCGTAGGCGGCATGGGCATTGAGCACTGCGCCGTTCTCGGTCTGCTCCATGGCGAGCGACACGAAGTTCCACTTGTCCTTAGGAATAGTGGTATCCGAGGTGTAGGTCTTTCCAGCCACCTTCACCACCAAGTGTCCTTCGGTGTCAACGGCAGCGTCGAAGTTGTTGTCCTGACTGCCGTGGTTGACGAAGCTGCCAGCCTCGTTCCAGTTGAGCCAGAGGTTCACGGCAAACGACTTGTCGGCCAGGTCGATGGCGGCATCGGTCGATGCGCCTGCCGAGCCAGTAGCCTGGAATGCTGCGTCGTGGCTCACCTCACGGTCGTTCAGCTGGCCGCGGATGTAGAAGTTGGCCGTGCGCAGCAGACTGCCGTACTGGATGTCCTCGTTGAAGGTCACGCTCAGCTCGTCGCCGGCGTTCAGAATGCCGTTAGTAGGTGTAGGCATGGCAATGAGCATAGGCTGGGCCATGTCCTTGACGACAGTAATCTCGTTGCTCTCATTGTTCACGATGGAGCCGTCGATGTTGCATACCGTGATGGCGCGGAACACATAGTTTCCGTCGCTCCATACGGGGTTGCTCATGTCGAGGGTGAAGGTTGCCTCCGGTGTGTTCAGCAGTTCCTTGTCGTCGGTGACATCATTCTTGTTGGTGACATACTCCTTGGCCAGTGCCCAGTCGTTGCCGCCCTTCATATACTGAATCTTGATACCCTTCAGGCTCTCCTGGTTCAGGTCATACTTCGAGATGGTCAGTGCGAGCGAAGGTCCGGTCATGTTGTTCACCGTCCTGTTGTCCACTGCAAGTGCAATATCGGAGCAGGTGGATGCGAACTCAAAGGTGAAGGCCAGTGTGTCGGCAATCTCAGGGAAGGCTGCTGCCGGGTCGTACTGACACTGCGAGGCAATACGCAGCTTCACATTCTCGTAGCGATTCACGTTGCTCTTGCCCTTTTTCACCATGATGGTCTTGCGAGTCACATTGTTGTCGGCAGGCAGATAGATGGAGCGTCCAGAAGCAAAAGGTTGTCCGTCCATGAAGAACTGCAGTCCGTCGGGGTTCGTTCCGTCCACCAAGCTCAGGTCAAAGAAGCCATCCTCGCCAATCTCGCTGTCATTAGAAAGTAGGAGGGTAACCTCGCCTGTGCCATCGGCAGGAATATTCGACACGATGGTCTTCTCAGCCCTGATCTTCGGGTCTTGGATCTTCATCGTGGCAGCCGACAGCACCTCGCCCGGCTGGTAGTACTTAGTCACCTCGGCATCCTCGTAGGGGCAGCTGGTCTGACCGCCACGGGTGAAGAACACGTAGCCATAGCCGTCGCCAGCCATACCATAGTCCACGGAGTGCTTATCGTCCTCGCCCTCATCGGCCAGCACGAAGCCCATGGTCTTCGTCTGCGTGTTGCCTTCCGTATGGCTATATACATGACCGCCACCAGTATTAGTGTTGATGGTGATGTCCACACCGGTTTTGTTGATGTCCACACCGGTCTGGAATCCGGCCACAACGCTCATCATGAACGTGTTCTCAGTTTCCGTTCCATCGTAGTCCTCTTCGGTGTAGCTCTTCTCGATGACGACACCGCTGTCAAACGAGATATTCTTCAGCTTGCCGCTGTTCTTTGTCTCTAATTTCACCTTCTCGTTGTTGGCCAGTGTCTGTTTCCAGGCCTTTATCTGGCTGTTCAGCCACGTGATAGTGTCGCTGATAACCTCCATGTCGGCGGGGAAATAGGCAGTGTACGACGGTCCGTCAAGAGTATGATTTTTTTCCGACCATACGTTCTTGGCCCTATCTTTGCCGAAGGCCAGCGTGTCAATGTTCGAACGTCCGTAGTTCGGGTCATCTGGATCCAGCTTCGACACATAGACGGGCTTTGCAGGGTTGGCACTGACGACCGTTTCCTTGTCCTGTAGTATCTCGTTGATCATATCCTCATAGCCTGGCAAGATAGAGTTTTCTATATCCTGAGTGGTGTAGAAGAAATCGGTCGAGAACTGCTGTCCCGTGCAGGTAATCGCCTTCATGTCTACATTCCAGTCTTCACCGTCCTTATATGGCTGCACCTTACGCATCTTACCAAAGATGATGTTGGTACCCGAGCCTATGAACACGTCGCCGTTTCCGCCTACGAACTGGTCCTCTTCAGAGGTCTGTATACGCTGTGTGGTGGTCACGCTGTGTCTCTTCACCGCCTTCGAGCTGCCCTCCTCTTTGACTTGCAGGCCCACGGTGAGGTCGGCCACGGTCTCTACGGTGGTCTGCTTCATCAGTCCGATGGCACCCACGAGGAAGGTCTCGCTGAATCCCAAGTGGCTTACCGTCGTCAGCTCGTTCTCGCTGCTCCAGGTTCCACCGTTTGACGTCTCACTCTCAAATGTGGTACCCTTTTCTACGTAGGCATACGAGTGTGAGCCTGGCGGGTCGCGCAGCACGTAGAGTATCTCGTCAGGACCGGCCGTGGTGAAGTTGTTGCCCGTGGGCAGCACTCCGAAGACGATGGCCTCCATCGGGTCAAGGGTTTTGCTCACGCCGTTGATGGCGTATTTTGCCGAGAGTGACAGTGTGTGGGGGTATTTGATGTTGGGGAATCCGGCCGTGAAGGTATAGGTGGCGTGTCCTAAGTTGTCAAGGGTAATCACGTTGTCCTCGCTTTCGGCAATGTCGCCGTCGCCATAGTCGCCGTTCTGTCCCACGCTCACGCTGGTAGTACCTGCAAACTGGTTCTGGATGGTCAGTTCAACGCCCTGCAGCGGTACCTGGTCGATGTCCGGCTCTGCATTCTCTGTCTCCTTGAACTGATACTCCTCGCAGCCATAGTAGTCGAACTGGTAAGTGTTCTCCTGTACGAATATCGGATAGCCGAAGCGATAGCCGCCATTCGCACTCACTAAGCTGACGTCACTCTTCGAGCCGTCGGCATTCGTCACGTTATAGGTCGTCTCGCCGAAGAAATCCGAACCGTTGTTCAAGTCGGTGACGGTAATCTTGGCCGGCGAGCGATAGATGTAGTTGCGCTTCAGGTCGTAGTTGAAGTACTGCACATTGTCGTCTACTACCAAAGAGTCTTTGCCCTCGGTGGTGTTCGAGGCGTCGAGCACGGAGAGGTCGCCGCTGTTGAAGTAGGTGATACCGGTGACCTTGTTGTTGATAATCTCCACCTTCTTCACGTCGTAGGCCACGGGCGGCAGTTTCACGGCATACTCACCAGTCTCGGCATCGGTGAGGATGGTGATGGTGCGGGACTCGTTGTCGTTGCTGTGACCCACCGTGGCTGTGCTCTTCACGTTGTCGGTGACAGCCTGGAAGGTGCGGTCTTTTGATGCCAGCATAATGTCGTGGCTGGTGCTGTCGGCAGAATAAATAGTCTCCACGTTGAAGCGGTAGTGGGGCACTTCAAGCGTAATCTTGGCCTGGCCGATGTTGGCCTTGCCCTGATGCAGACCTATGGGCTCATTCTGCTGGATGACACCGCCGGCCACACGGCCTACCACATCGACGGTGGTGTTGTCGTAGAAGGTCAGGTCCGTCTTATCCTGGTTGAAGTTGAATTTCGTGCCGGTGTTGTTGGGGTCGGCAGGATAGCGGCCATCGTTCACAAAGGTGTGGCCCTGTTTCTGCACGGTGATGTGGTGGTCGCCTATGGGCACGGAAATCTTGTAGTAACCTTCGGCATCGGTGGTGATCACCTTGCCGTCCATTGCGCAGACATTGCCGTCTACATAGAGCTGTGCGCCCTCCACGGGATATTCCGTATGCTCATAATAGACATATCCGCTGACGGGGAAGCTCGAATCGTCCTTGAAGTCCACGCCCGAGTGGTTGAGCGAGTTCTGGTTGAAGAAGCGGTTCTCCATCGTGGGGCTGAACTCATGGATGCCTAAGGTAGGCCTGATGGTGTAGCTGGTGCCTTCGCCTGCGAAGGGTATGCCGCGCAGCATATAGTTGCCGTTCTGGTCGGTATAGGTCATCAGGCTCAGCTGGTCCTCGGAAGGCACCACATTGCCTTGGCCTACGACGGCGATGGGTGCCGAGGCATGGTGGCCGTTGGCTATGCCGTTCTGTTTGCTGAAGTCGTAGGCCACCTTCTGGTTCTCCATGCCCTCGTCGAAGGGATAATAGACCTGCAGGCCCTCCTCCGAGCCGTTCAGTGTGTGGTTGTAGTTCTGCTTGATCTCGTCAAGGGTCAGCGCACGGCTGAAGATGCGGAACTCGTCAAGGTAGCCTTCGTAACGGGAGGAAGCTCCGAGGTTCTGCCAGTTGCCGATGCCCAGAGCAGTTGCACCATTCAGGTTGGTCTCGTTGATAGATTGATTCAACTCTTTGCTCTCCTTGAAGCTCTTGCCGTCGATGGTGGAGTAGGCCTTCAGCTTCCCGTTGGCATAGACCACGCTCACATGCTGCCAGACATCATCGGTGAGCTGAAAGTCCAGTCCATAACAAGTGTTATTTGCTATCATACACTCCAGCCAAGGAACGGAATTTGCAGTTTTGACATTGAGACCAAATGTTCTGGCAATATCCATCAGGATATGCCCGTTCCCGTCTTTCATGCCTTGCGGCCTCATCCAGAACTGCACAGTGAAGGTCTTTCCGTTGCCGAGAATCTTCTTGATTTCTTCATTCGTCGTGTTTAACGCCAGTCCGCTGCTGGCTTCGCCGCTCAGATAGATGGCCTTGTTGCTCTGGATGGACTTGCCGTCGGCATTGGTGGCGCTGAGGGTCACCTTGACCCCCTTCACAGCCGTACCAGTGCCGTAGGTGATGCGCCCGCTGACCACGCCGGTGGCTATGCTGAAGCCGTCGGCTGTCATGGATGTACCCTCAAACTTTTCGCCGTTGTACTCGTCGAAGATCCTGAGGCGGTACTCGTTGAACGAGCCGGGCTGCGCCGTGTTGTCGTCGTAGCTGTAGTTGGAGGCCGTTCCGTTGGAGGTGTAGATATCGGTCCAATCTGCGTCATTGGCACTGCCGAGAGGCCGGCGCTGCAGGGTGAAGTAGGTGGGGTTGGTACCCACCTGGTTGACCGTCCACGAGAGCTTCACCACATTGTTGTAGTTGCCGCGCGAGGCCTGGAAGCCCGTCAGCTTCGAGCCATCAGAGATGGTGAAGTCTTTGGCCTCGCTGAAGAAGTCCTTGCCCTGTACGTTGATCTTCACGCGATAATAGTAGGGCTTGTGCGTCACCACGTTGGCATCATTGTAGGTGCCGCCAGTGGTCGTATTGCTGGTGATGCTGACGGCGCTACCCACATCGCTCCAATTCTTGCCCTCGTCTTCGGAGCGCTGCACATAGAGCTTGTAGGTCTTCGACGAGCTGGCATCGGTGATGGCCTCATGGCTCCAGGTATAGACGATGTTCGTCTTGCCGTTGATTTCCTTCTCCTCCAGCTTCATCGCGCCGAAGTCGAAGCTGCGGGTCAGGGTGATGTTGGTCCACTTGTTCAGGTAGGAAAGCTGGTCTCTGGTGTAGTCGGTGCCAGTGCCCGGCAGGTAACTCACCTCGTATGTATAGGTCTCGTCGTACTTCAAATTCTGGTCGGTATCGGTGTAGGTCAGCGTGGAGTAGTACACCTTGCCGAGGTATGAGCGGGTGCCGTTGCTGGAGGTGCGGTAGATGCCCCAGCTTCCGTTGGTCTGGGTGCCGTCGTTCTTCGTCCACTCGATAGTCACCTTCTTCGACCACTTGTCAAAGGCGATGCTCGAGATGCTCGCCACGTCGGAGCTGGCGCCTACGGTCACGTTCTTATAAGTCCAGCCAATGTTGGTGTCGGTGCCTGTATTCACCGTTGGGCCGCCGGCAAATACGCACGCCGTGACATTGGGGGTGGAGTTCCCGCTATGGTCGGTGCCGAAACTCATCTCCTCTAATGAGTAGGCCAGCCACTTGTAGGTTAATCCATCGTCAAACGTCGTGCCACTGGCGTTGTAGGAGTTTGTGCCACTGGTGACTTCGACATCTGCCCAACTGCTACCCCAATCGATGTTGTAGACGTATTTCTTCGAGCTGCTCTGTCCCTTGCCGGGCTTCACCGTAAAGGTCACCTGCTGTGGTGCATTGCGCTTGACTTCAGGCTCGTAGGTTTCGTCGCTGAACGTGGGATATAGGTGGTAGGTATGGAGATTGTCCAAGTCATGTTCGAAGCTATTGTCGATGGTCTTGTATTTATATTTGCTCATGTTCCCGGCGCCACCGTCGCCGCCCCAGTCCCATCCCTGCAGCACCTCGATGCAGCAGATGCCCTTGGCGTAGTACTGCTTGGTGGGGTAGAAGCGCAGCACGGCCACGCTCATGTCACTATTGCTTCCCTGGTTGGTCTTGGTGGTATGATGCCGCCATACACCGTAAGAGGTGTTCTTCGTGACCCACTTGTAGAGATCTACCCTTGTTCCACTGTAGTTGTCTTTATTACTGTCGTCTCGCTGAAAGCAAGACAGCGTGGGGATGGTCTCTGTGCCGCCGCTGGAAGTCTTGCTCAACAGGTTGATGGTAGTGTAACAGTCGTTGCCGCCTCGGATGAGGGGAATCTCAATCTCGATGAAGGGATTGGTGGGTGTCACCTGCCTGTTTGACATCACCATGTAGAACTCGGGGGGGTATGTGCTGGGGCTCTCTGCCTTTACACACTGCTCCTCCTTGAAGGCTCTGATGTAGAAGGTGACGCCCGTGTTGGCATCATTCTTGAATTTGTACCAGCTGGAGTAGTAAGAGCCGTCGCTGTCCTTATTGGCACCCCATGACGCTACCGGCGTCAACAGTGCAAATGCGAGCAGCAGCAGGCTCAGCACACTGCTGCGCGGCCACCCTGAGGAGGGCGACCCTGCACGGCTCCATAACCTGCGGAGCCCGTGCGATGGGAATGGTAAGTTTTGATTCATAACTTTAATGGTTAAAAAAAATATTGATTTAAATGAATATAATGTCTCATTAGTAGCCCCAGACATCCTCCTCGTCGTCCTCGTCATCCTCGTCGTCGTACTTGTGACGTCCCGGCTTCATAGGGTCAGTGTCATCGTAGAGATCTGTGGCGGGCTTTTCCATAGTAGTGGCGGGATTACTGGCCGAGAGCAGATGGTCTGTGCCATTTATCCGGAAGATTTCGCACAGCGGAGATAAATAGGTCTTCTTCATTTCACTAATACTTTTTTGCCGTTAATTATCAAGAGCTGATTTCCTGCCACGCTGTTCAGATAGCGTCCCTGCAAATCATAAACACCCTTAGAATAGTGACTGGTCAATGGTGACTGGTCAATTTCCTTTATTTCAGAAGTGTTTTTTTCCTCAAAGTTGATGTTCATGCCCAGCATACGGGTGGCGTTGGCACCCGTGAGGTCTTTCACGTAGGCACGGAAAGGCATCAGGTTGCCCTGGTCATAGAAGCAGAAGGCATCTTTGCCGCTATCGGTCACGGCAGGGCGCAACAGGTACATGGGCTGCTTGCGTATGACAGAGAAGGTGCCCATGAGGGCATAGTCGGTGTCGTCCACTGTCAGGTTCGACAGATAGCTGGGCGTGGCGGCAAGCGTCGTCTCGGTGCTGCGCAGGGTGATGGTCTTGCCGGCAAGGCTGATGTTGCGCGTGGCGGTGTCGAAGTTGTTGCCGGGGAAGGCGAGTAGGTAGGGGATGTAGGCTTCTAACTTCATATTTTTGCCCTTACCCGTCAGTTGCGTGAACATCAGGCCATCTTCGTCATCGCCATAGTCCAAGCGCAATGCCCAGTAGCCCTTGCTGTCTTGTGCTTCCATCGTCTTATAGATATTCACCACCTCGTCGTCGGCCAGCACCTCGAAGGCGAATGGCACGATGACGGTGTTCCAGCCGCTCTTGCCGTTGGCCAGCGCGAACGTGCGCGTATAAGTGGCCGTATGCCCGTCGAGGTCGATGTCCTCAGCCACGAACAGCGAAGCCGGAGCCGTCTGGGTTCCGTCGGAGAGGGTGATGTCGGTGAGTGCCTTCGTGCCGCTGATGGTATTGGTCCACCCCGTAGGCAATTCGCTTTCGGCAGGCAGATAGCGCAGCTGACAGGGGTTCAGTTTCTCCGAACTGTCGAGGGAGTTGTCAAGTGCGGCATAGTCATCGGCTGTCCATACACCTCTTATATATATAGTAGTGGCCATGGCTACGCTGTCCTGTTTCTCGCCTGTAGCCTGACTGAGTGAGAATGCCTTCTCCTTGCCATCGGGGTATGTGGACAGCACCTTCGGTTTTCCAGGCAACTCAATGATGTAGGGGTTCTGGGCATCGCCCACGACAGCGTCGTTCTTGTAGACGTAGGTCTGCTCGGCAAGTACGTCTTGTTCCTGTCCATTCTCGTCGGTATAGATCACACGGAAGGTGAGTATCTCGCCCGTCGTCTGTCCGTGGATGAGCTGAAACACCAGTCCGCCTTGCTCAGGATGGCTGAGCCAGCTGGAGCGACACTCGTCGCCCACGAAAGAGGCCACTTCGCAGTCGAGCAGCACCTCATCGCCCAGCATCACCTTCGTCGTGATGGTCATGTTACTGTAGTATTTGTACTCGCCCACACTGGTGTACTTGTGGTCGCGGGCCGCTGCAGTCAGCGACGTACACGCCAAGAACAGAGTGGCCAAGATGCACGAAGCCCATCTTTGGCTTCCGACAGTCTTTGTTCTTAGGTTCATCTTACTTTTGTTAATTATGATTTGACTTTATGTTAATTCAAAAATACTTTGACTATTGCGATTCAGCGACAGACTCAGTGGCATTGGTAGCGGCTTCGATAATACTGCCATAGGCTTCGAGGGAATAGAATATATAGCCAAACACTGCGACGCTCAGGGCAAGCAACAGGATGTAGGGCCAGACCAAGGAGGGCAGCAGGGCGGTGATGATGATGCTACCTATGCCGAAGAGTATAATCAGATGACAGGAGATGGCGAACGAGTGGTGACGCACCAGCAGTTCGTGCTTCGTCTGAGCCGTCCACCAACTGGGCGACTGACTGTCGGCAGAACGCTGAGTCAGGCTGCGGCGCACACGATAATAAGTACGGTAGAAGGTGAAGGAAATGTATGAGGCGTGGAGAAAGAAGATGATAAAAGCGGACTTCTCCCAACCTTCGGGGAACTTACCACCAAGGGGGAATAGGAGGGGAATCACATATGCGGTAAGGCCGAGGACAAGGATAAGCAGGTCGCGTACCACAACGCGGCGCGTGAGATAGCCGGGGTACAGCAGCGAAGTGTGGCTCCATCCGAAGAGCACAGCACCGATATGGAAATAACTGATGCTAAGTGCCGTGGCTGCTGCCGACCACGATGTGCGCCACTGGAAATGCCAATGAAGCAGGAAACCTACAGCAAAAACAGTATAGGCGAGGGCTGACAGCAGTCGCGAGCGGCGATAGTCATCATATTCGCCATACCAAATATTGTTGTGTGCCAAGGATACCGCTATCATCAGGTTGAAGACAGCGGTGAAGAGAAGGGCAACATTATAGAACTGTAGTTCCACGATTATAAGTTTATGGTTGATTCGAGAGCAAAAGTATGAAAAAAACACAAAGCAAGGGATGACAAAAACGACAATGGTGTGACAAAAACACTGTTTTAAACAAGAAAACACCGCCAATTTACTAAATTGTCGGTCAATTTTGACTATTTGTTTCGCTTTTTTTCGTAATTTTGCAGCCGATATGGTGACATTTCAGATGATGCAATTTACGGCAGTGGTGTTTATGATAGCTCTCACCATGAAACTGCTACTGCTACACGGGCGACACACAGCCAACACAGTGGCAACGTGTTCGCGCTGGTTGATGGCATCGGGTACGTTGACACTGAGTCTGCACTTTGCACTACAACTGGCAACGGGACTTAGGCAGATGGGCGTAACGCAGGCCGTCATGCTCAATCTGGCCATGTTCATGCCTGCCGCTTTTTTCTTCTCGTGGTCGATACTGCTGCTGCAACGACGTGGGAAACTGAGCCGTATGGACTGGCTCGTGGGACCTGTTGGATGGCTGATCACCATGACCATACTCGGCATAGCAGCCTACATAGACGGACAACCGCTGTTCAGCGACACACCAGAACTGCGACAGGCCGAACTGGCGGGAGCCACCATCTTCATCATGACGCAGTGCTACTACACCGCAAGGGAAACCACGAGCCTGCTGACCATGCGGCATGCACTGGAAAACTACTACGACAACGACACCCACCATATGCTGGTCTGGATGCAACTGAGTATTATATGGCTGATGCTGATGGCGCTGATAGTTCCTTTGGTCATCTTCGGCTCAGGATCTTGGTTGTTGCTTGTCAGCTTTATCATTTATTTTGCCATTTTCTATCTTGTGGACAGCTTCTGCTCCTATCTGAACAGCAGTGCTCCGGCACGTATGTTGGCGGCAGAGGTGAACGCTGAAGAAGTGGAACAGGAGGTTGACGACGAGACGAACGACGCTTCATCAGGGGTGGAAGGAAGAACTTTGAGCGACGATACTATGCAGGCCATCGACGAGGCCGTGGCATCGTGGACAGCTCGCGGCGGCCACCGTCAGGCAGGACTACTGCTGCCACTGGCTGCTACCGACATCGGTGTGCCGAAATACCGTCTGACATGTTGGCTACACCAGCGCGGTCTGAAATACACCGACTGGATATCCGCACTACGCGTAGAGGAGGCCAAGCGCATCATCAAGGCTCATCCCGATTGGCAAAACGAGGCTGTAGCCGAGTATTGCGGATTCACTGAGCGCACGATGCTGCGCACCTTCAAGAAACTTACAGGAATGACACCAGCACAATATGCCAGTTTAGTTTAAAACGAGACCGAAGGGCTAATGGGAACGCGGGCGTCCACGCCCGCCACCATTGCGGGCGAGGACGCCCGCGCTCCCATGCAAACGACTGGAAAAGATGTTTCCTACCTTTACGATCAAGAAAGGAACGGACGTTGAACTCGATAACACCATTACTGACGTCCGAGGCCTTGCTTGGGTCTTGCATATTTCAAGGAAAATGCGTCCGTAGCGGCATTCAGATATTTCATCACCAATTTATGCAACGCGTAAATCGATTGCCAATGTATTTCAACGGCGATATCAAAGCGTATGGCCGACATGACAAAATGGACGATATTGCAAACTGATATAGTCCATTTTGCAAAGTGATATAGACCATTTTCCTGAACAACATAGTCCATTTTGCAATACCACTTCTATGCTTAGCCATGACTATCGATTAATCATGCCAATCCCAAACGGGGCAATTGTTTTTTTAGTTTTATCTTTAACTAATGCAAATTGCCGTCGTAAAAACGCCCCCTATTCTTTCACTTGTTCTGTAGGAAGACTGCAACCTTCTGGGCCGTCTGCTTGCCGCTGGCCATAGCGCGAACGACGAGGCTGGCACCATTGGCAGAGTCGCCACAGACGAAGACGTTCTGTGGGTACTCAGGATGCTCGGGTTTCAAGAAGCCCATAGCCAGCAGAACCAGCTCGGCCTTGATGATTTCGGGCTTGCCCTTCTCAACCATGATGGGGCGACCACCCTCTGGAGTTGGCTTCCAGTCAATCTCCTGAACCTTTACGCCTGTCAGATGGCCATTCTCGCCTAAGAACTCCAGGGTATTGATATTCCAACGGCGTGTGCAACCTTCCTCATGCGAAGAGGTGGTCTTGAGGGTGCGAGGCCAGTTGGGCCAAGGGTTCTGTGGGTCTTCAGGACCTTCAACGGGACGGGGCATGATTTCGATCTGGGTGACGGACTTGCAGCCCTGGCGATGGGCTGTACCAATACAGTCAGAACCTGTATCACCACCACCAATCACAAGCACATCCTTGCCCTTGGCTGTTACGCGCTCATCTTTCGAGAACTCCATACCAGCCAGCACGCGGTTCTGCTGGGAGAGGAGCTCGAGGGCGAAGTGAACACCCTTCAGCTCTCGGCCTGGAGCTTTGAGGTCACGGGCGGTGGGAGTGCCGGTGGCGATTACGACTGCGTCGTATTCATTGAACATTGAACATTGAGCATTGAACATTATTTCTTGTCCATACTTAAACTCAATGCCCTCCTGCTCAAGCAGGCTGATGCGGCGATCGATGATGGCCTTGTTGAGCTTGAAGTTGGGGATACCATAGCGGAGCAAGCCGCCGGCAGCCTCGTTCTTCTCGAATACGGTTACCTTGTAACCCATCAGGTTCAGGTCGTTGGCAGCAGCCAGTCCGGCGGGGCCAGCACCAATCACTGCCACCTTCTTGCCATTACGAACGATGTCAGTCTTGGGCTGGATGAAGCCCTCGCGGAAGGCGGCCTCGGTGATGGCGCACTCGTCCTCACGATTGGTGGTCGGCTCGTGGTTGAAACGGTTCAGGACACAGGCCTTCTCGCAGAGGGCGGGACAGATGCGGCCAGTGAACTCTGGGAAGGGGTTAGTGCTATTGAGCAGGCGATAAGCCAACTCCCAGTCGCCTTTGTACAAGGCGTCGTTCCACTCGGGGGCTTTGTTACCCAGCGGACAGGCCCAGTGGCAGAAAGGCACGCCGCAGTCCATGCAGCGGCTGGCCTGCAGTTTACGTTCGCGAGTGCTGAGCGTCTGCTCTACCTCGCCAAAGTCGTGGATTCTATCGTGAATCGGACGGTAACCGGCCTCCTGGCGGTGTATCTCTAAAAATGCTTTTGGATTTCCCATCTTGGTAAAATTTAAAAATTTAAAAATTAGAAAATGTAACAATTACTTCTTAGCATTCTCCTCATTTTTACATTCTTACATTATTTAATTTTTACATTATTCTCAGTAGTCGCGCTGGATATTGGCGATTTTCTCTTGGAGCTTTTTGTTCTGCTCTTCCTGAAGCACGCGCTTGTACTCGATGGGGACTACCTGGATGAAGTCCTGAACATAGCGCTGCCAGTCGTCGAGCATGCGACCTGCCAGGGCAGAGCCTGTGTGCAGGTAGTGCTGGCGGATGAGCTCCAGCAGTTCTTTGCGGCTCACGGAATCCTCAACCAGCGAGAGCTCCACCATATCCATGTTGCAGAAGTAGTCGAAGGTATGGTCGGGGTCATAGACGTAGGCCACACCACCACTCATACCAGCGGCGAAGTTACGCCCCGTCTTGCCCAGGACGACGACGCGCCCGCCGGTCATGTACTCGCAGCAGTGGTCGCCGGCGCCCTCGATGACGGCGATGGCGCCCGAGTTGCGCACGCCGAAGCGCTCGCCCACCTTACCATTGATATAGAGTTCGCCTGAGGTGGCACCATAGAGGCCTGTGTTGCCGGCGATGATGTTGTCCTCGGCGCGGAAGTCGTCGCTGCGGCGGGCCGGCGGGAGTATGGAGATGCGTCCGCCGGAGAGGCCCTTGCCGAAGTAGTCGTTACACTCGCCCTCGAGCCTGAGGTCGAGACCGCGTACGGCGAAGGCGCCGAACGACTGGCCTGCGGAGCCCTTGAACTTGATCTTGATGGTCGAGTCGGGCAGTCCGGCCTCGCCGTATTTCTTCGCGATGACGCCGGAGAGCATGGTGCCCACGGCACGGTCTGTGTTCTTGATGGCGTACGAAGCCTCACCCCCATCCCCTCTCCCAGAGGCGAGGGGAGTAGATAGTAATTCCTCAAAATCTGCAAGTATCTGCTTGTTGAGCTGGTTGCCAGTAACCTCTGTGTATGCACCGCGGTCCCAGTAGAGGGGTTTATCGGTCTCTGGCTTGTAGAGAAGTCGGGAGAAGTCAATGGTCTTCCATTTCTCGGTGACATCACTCCCCTCGCCCTTTGGAGAGGGGTCGGGGGTGAGGCTCTCAATGAGGTCGGTACGACCGATAATCTCCTTCAGGCTGTGCACACCAATCTCACTGAGGTACTCGCGCACCTGCTCGGCCAGGAAGGTGAAGAAGTTCACCACGTACTCCGAACGGCCCTGGAAGTGCTTGCGCAGCTCGGGGTTCTGGGTGGCCACACCCATGGGACAGGTATTAGTGTTACACTTGCGCATCATCACGCAACCCAGCACAATCAGCGGCAGCGTTCCAAACGAGAACTCGTCGGCACCGAGCATCGCCATGATGATGACATCCTTCGCCGTCTTCAACTGTCCGTCGGTCTGCAGGCGCACCTGGTTGCGCAGGCCGTTGATGACCAGCGTCTGCTGGGTCTCAGCGAGACCGATCTCAGGCGAGATTCCTGCGAAGCGCATAGAGCTTGCGGGCGAAGCACCCGTACCACCCTCGGCACCAGAGATGACGATGAGGTCGGCCTTGGCCTTAGCCACACCAGCGGCGATGGTTCCCACGCCACTCTCGGCTACGAGTTTCACGCTGACGGCAGCTGTGGGGTTGATATTCTTCAGGTCGAAGATGAGCTGAGCCAAGTCCTCGATACTGTAGATGTCGTGATGAGGTGGAGGCGAGATGAGCGAGATGCCAGGGATAGCATTACGCGTCTTGGCGATAATCTCGTTGACCTTGAAGCCAGGCAGCTGTCCACCCTCACCAGGCTTAGCACCCTGCGCCACCTTAATCTGTATCTCCTCGGCATTCACCAGGTACTCGGCTGTCACGCCGAAACGTCCACTGGCAATCTGCTTGGTCTTGCTTGAAAGGCTTACGCCATCCACCTCTGAGTGATAGCGGGCGTTGTCCTCGCCACCCTCGCCGGTGTTTGAGCGTGCACCCAGTTTGTTCATGGCGAGTGCCAGGGCCTCGTGGGCCTCGATACTCAGCGCGCCGAAGCTCATGGCACCTGTTACGAAGTGCTTCACGATGCTCTCAACGGGCTCCACCTCAGCCTCACCCCCAGCCCCTCTCCGATTGGAGAGGGGAGTAGATACTTTCTTGAAGCGAAGGAAATCACGCAGAAAAATGGGAGATTCTTTTTCATCTACTGACCTAGCCCACTCCTTAAACAGCTCATAGTTGCCTGTTCTGCAGGCGATTTGCAGTTTGGCTATGGTCTCAGGATTCCAAGCGTGTTGGATGCCGTCCTTGCGCCAAGAGAATTGACCGTGGTTTGGTAGATTGGTTGTTTGGTCGTTTGGTCGTTTAGGAAGATTGCCAATTGCTGTTTGTGATGTCCCCAAACGACTAAACGACGAATTTCCTAAACGACTAAGGGCAATAGCATCCCTCGCAATATCCTTCAGACCTACACCACCGATGGTGCTCACCTCTGTGCCGAAGTAGCGGCGCAGCAGGTCCTCGCTCAGGCCGATTGACTCAAAAATCTTCGCGCCACGATAGCTGCGGATGGTCGAGATACCCATCTTACTCATAATCTTCTTCAAGCCCTTATCCACAGCCTTGATGTAGTTTTTCTCGGCTGTAGCATACTCCTCCTGAATCTTGTGATGCTTCACCAGATCGTCGAGGATAGCAAATGTCATGTATGGACAGAGTGCGCTGGCACCATAACCCAGCAGCAGGGCTGCGTGCATGGTCTCGCGAATCTCACCGCTCTCCACAATCAGGGCTGTCTGTACGCGCTTGCCCACGCTAATCAGATAGTGGTGGACGGCACTTACGGCCAACAGCGATGGGATGAAAGCCCACCCCGTCCCCTCCCCAAGGGAGGGGTCTTCGTTTACCTTATCTGTAAGAATGATATAGTTGTAACCATCATCTACTGCCTGTTCTGCATTCTTGCAAAGTTTATCCAAAGCAGTTCTTAAATTCTCACCAGCCTGATTCCAATCTGGCTCCCCTCCCTTGGGGAGGGGCTGGGGGTGGGCTAATGACAACTTGATTGTCTTGAATCCCTTATACCTTATATTACATAATATGTCGAGTTGTGTATTGGTCAATACAGGCTGTGGCAGGCGCACCATCTTACAGTTGCTGGCATCAGGTGTCAGGATGTTGGTTCCCACAGCACCGATATACTCTGTCAGGCTCATCACCAACTCCTCACGAATCGGGTCGATGGCAGGGTTGGTGACCTGGGCAAACTGCTGACGGAAGTAGTTGAAGAGTATCTGCGGACGGTCTGAGATGACAGCCAGCGGTGTGTCGTTACCCATGGCAGCTACAGGCTCCTGACCTGCTGTGGCCATTGGGATGATGGTCTTGTCGATATCCTCCTGACCAAAGCCGAAGGTCACCAGCTTCTGCTGCAAGTTACTCACGCCGTTGTCCACATGGCGACCGCTCTTCAGTTTCTCCAGCTGCACGCGGTTCTCGTTCAGCCACTCGCGATAAGGATGTGCCTTGGCCAGCTGTTCCTTAATCTCGCCGTCGTAGTATATCTTGCCCTCCTGGGTGTCAATCAGCAGAATCTTTCCTGGCTGCAGACGACCCTTCGAAACCACGTCGCCTGGCTCGAAGTCCATCACGCCAACCTCGCTGGCTACTACCATCATACCACCTTTGGTGATAGTATAGCGGCTGGGGCGCAGACCGTTTCTGTCCAGCATTCCGCCCGCATAGCGACCATCGCTAAACAACAAGGCTGCAGGACCGTCCCAAGGCTCCATCAGGATTGAGTGATACTCGTAGAAGGCCTTCAGGTCCTCGCTGATGGGGTTCTTGTCGTTGAAGCTCTCAGGCACCAGGATAGCTATCGCCTGTGGCAGGCTCAGGCCGCTCAGCATCAGGAACTCGAATACGTTATCGAGGCTGGCTGAGTCGCTCATGCCCTCCTGCACGATGGGGCGCAGGTCCTTGATGTCGCCCAGGGCCTCGCTGCTCAGCACGCTCTCGCGAGCCTTCATCCAGCCGCGGTTACCACGAATGGTATTTATTTCTCCGTTGTGGGCCAGCAGACGGAAGGGCTGAGCCAACTTCCACTTGGGGAAGGTGTTGGTAGAGAAGCGCGAGTGTACCAGCGCCAGTCCACTTGTAAAGTAATCGTTCGACAGGTCAGGGAAGTAGCGACGCAGCTGTCCGCTGGTCAGCATTCCCTTGTAGATGATATTCTTAGTGGAGAGGGAACAGATATAGAAAGCCTCAAAAGCCCCACCCCCGGCCCCTCCCGCAGGGGGGAGGGGAGTAGATAGTTTTGCTAATGCTTCCACTCTGTTCTCAATCCTTTTCCTTATTATATATAGTTTACGGTCAAGCTCCGACACATTGCTATGTAGGTAATCACTCCCCTCTCCCCTTGGAGAGGGGTCGGGGGTGAGGCTGTTGGGGTATGTAACAAACATCTGCTTGATGTCGGGCTCCACTTCGCGAGCTGCGGCACCCAGCGCCTCAGGGTTAGTAGGCACAGCGCGCAGGTGCATCAGGGTGAGTCCCTCGCGCTCAATCTCTTCGATCATTACGCTCAGTATCTCCTGCTGCGCCTTCTCGTCCTTAGGTAAAAATACCAGTCCCGTTCCATACTTACCTTTCTCGGGCACAGGAATACCCTGCAACAGGATAAACTCATGCGGAATCTGTACCATAATACCGGCTCCGTCGCCAGTCTTATCGCGTGTTTCAGCACCGCGATGTTCCATGTTTTCCAGCACCTTCAGTGCATTGTCCACCAGATCGTGACTCTTTCCGCCGTGGATGTTCACTACCATTCCCACGCCGCAAGCATCATGCTCATAGTCGCTCTGATACAAACCTTTGTTCATCATATTATCCTTACTTTTTCAACTATTATTATTTAATTTGGCTGCAAAGGTATTTCAAAACACCATAATACACAAGGAACACATAACGGTTTGAGCCTAGAAAAACCATACAACTTTCAATCCGCAACAAAATGGGGGTTTTTGATACAATCTATTATCAAACTGACACAAATTCATCGCAAAGAATAACAATCTGATACTTTGTTTTTGTTTCTTCATCCAAAAAGTGCATAATTATCTTTGTTTTTCTGACTTTTTGTAATACCTTTGCACCCAAAACAGTATAAAGGATAGCGAGATGAGTAAGGTTCCCTTCACCAAGATGCACGGCTGTGGCAACGATTACATTTATGTTGATGTGTCACAACATCCTATTGACGACCCCGTTCAAGCAGCCATCCAGTGGAGCGACCGCCACAAGGGGATCGGTTCCGATGGTTTGGTACTCATCGATAAATCCCCCATCCCTGAAGCTGACTTTTCTATGCGCATCTTCAATGCCGATGGAAGCGAGGCGATGATGTGTGGAAATGCCTCAAGATGCATAGGAAAATACCTATATGAGAGGACTCACCTCTGGCCCTTCCCTGTGAGTGAGGGGAATGGTTACCAAGAGACAAAAATCCGTCTACTGACGCTCTCTGGCATCAAGGTTCTCAATCTCCACATCTTTAACGGCATCGTAGAAAGCGTCACCGTAGATATGGGTGAGCCTATTCTGGAGGATGCTTCGCAGTTCATTGCCTCTCGAGGCTTAGCCCAAGGGACATTCGTATCAATGGGTAATCCACACTATGTGATTTTCACCGAAAATGTAGATCAGGTTGGTGAGACTGGTCGTGCCCTTGAGCATCATCCTGCCTTCCCTCAACGCTGTAACATCGAGTTTGCACGCATAGAGGCCGATGGCAACATCCGCACCCGCGTCTGGGAACGTGGTAGTGGTATCACGCAGGCCTGTGGCACAGGTGCTTGCGCCACCGCAGTAGCAGCCTTCCTTACAGGCAGGGCAGGACGGAAATCAGATATCGTCATGGATGGCGGCACGCTCACCATCGAGTGGCGCGAAAGCGATAATCACGTCTACAAGACAGGCCCTGCCGAGTTTATTTTCGATGGAGAAGTCGAATTATGAATTATGAATTGATAATATGGCATTAGTAAACGAACATTTCCTGAAACTGCCAAACAACTATCTGTTTGCAGATATAGCCAAGAAGGTGAACGCCTTCAAAGTGATGCACCCAAAAGCCGATGTCATCTCATTGGGCATCGGCGACGTGACGCAACCCTTGTGTCCTGCCGTTATCGAGGCGATGCATAAGGCTGCCGACGAGATGGGTACTATCGATGGTTTCCGTGGCTACGGTCCTGAGCAGGGTTATGATTTCCTGCGCGAGGCCATCCTGAAGAACGACTTTCTGCCTCGTGGCATTCATCTGGATATCGACGAGATCTTTGTCAACGATGGTGCGAAGAGCGATACAGGAAACATCCAGGAACTGATTCGCTGGGACAACTCGATTGGTGTCACCGATCCTATCTACCCCGTGTATATCGACTCGAATGTCATGATTGGTCGTGCCGGAACGGTGGAGGATGGCAAGTGGTCTAACGTCATCTATATGCCCTGTAATGCAGAGAACGGTTTCGTACCAGAGATTCCCAAACGTCGTGTGGACGTCATCTATCTCTGTTACCCCAACAACCCCACGGGAATGGTCATCACCCGCGAAGAGTTGCGCAAATGGGTGAACTACGCCCTGCATAACGATGCGCTCATTTTCTATGATGCTGCTTATCAGGCTTATATCCAGGATGATGACATCCCCCACTCTATCTATGAGATTCGTGGAGCACGAAAATGCGCCATCGAGTTCCATTCATACTCGAAGACAGCCGGTTTCACGGGCATCCGTTGTGGCTATACCGTAGTGCCGAAGGACCTCACTGCTGCTACGCTGACAGGCGAGCGCATCGCCTTGAACCCCCTGTGGTATCGCCGTCAGTGTACGAAGTTCAATGGTACCAGCTATATCTCCCAGCGTGCTGCCGAGGCCATATATACGCCAGAAGGCAAGGTACAGGTGAAAGAAACCATCAACTACTATATGCAGAACGCCAAGCAGATGCTTGAAACCCTCCGCTCACTGGGCTTTGAGTGCTATGGTGGTGAGAATGCGCCTTACATCTGGATGCGTGTACCTGATGGCAATAGCTCATGGCAGTTCTTCGAGAACCTGCTCTATGGAGCCAACGTGGTTTGTACGCCGGGTGTGGGCTTCGGTCCTGCAGGCGAGGGCTATGTCCGCTTCACCGCCTTTGGCAGTCACGAGAAAACAGAAGAAGCGCTCGACCGCATCGCCAGTTGGAGCAACCAGTAGAATTGAGGTTAGAGATTTAAGAATTGAGAATTGTGAATTGAGAATTGAGAAATATTATGTGTGGAATAGTTGCTATATTAGACGTGAAGGAGCAGACGCATGAGCTCCGCGAGAAGGCATTGAAGATGAGTCAGAAAATCCGTCACCGCGGACCCGACTGGAGTGGCATCTACTGTGGTGGCTCTGCTATCTTGGCTCACGAACGCTTGAGCATCGTTGACCCTGAGAGTGGCGGCCAACCTCTCTATAGCCCCGACAAGAAGCAGGTGCTGGCTGTCAACGGCGAGATTTACAACCATCAGGAGATACGTCGTCGCTATGCCGGACAATATGAGTTCCAGACAGGTAGCGACTGTGAGGTCATTCTTGCACTTTATAGAAGCCTCACCCCCAGCCCCTCTCCGAATGGCGAGGGGAGTGGTTACACTCACGAGCAGATTTGCAATATGTTGGAACAGTTGAACGGCATCTTCGCTTTCGTGCTCTATGATGAGGAGAAAGATGAGTTCCTTATTGCCCGCGACCCCATTGGCGTAATTCCCCTTTATATTGGCTACGATAGCGATGGCAAAGTGTATGTGGCCTCTGAACTAAAAGCCCTGGAAGGCTTCTGTGAGTGCTACGAGCCTTTTCTCCCCGGTCACTACCTTACAAACATTGACCATTCACCATTGACCATTAACCATTATGATGAGCAGAAGACGACAGGAACCAATGTTCAACGTTCAATGTTCAATGTTCAATGTTATTACAAACGTGACTGGTTCAGCTACGATGCCGTTAAGAATAACCCTGCTTCCGTAGAGGCTATCCATGATGCTTTGACCGATGCCGTGAAGCGTCAATTAATGTCGGATGTACCTTATGGCGTGCTGCTCTCAGGAGGTTTGGATTCCAGCGTTATCTCAGCCATCGCAGAGAAGTTCAGCGAGCACCGCATCGAGGACGACTCGAAGACGAAGGCCTATTGGCCCCGCCTGCACTCGTTTGCCGTTGGACTGAAGGGGGCACCTGATTTGGCTAAAGCCAAAATGGTAGCCGACCATATCGGCACCGTCCATCACGAAATCAACTATACTATCCAGGAGGGCCTTGATGCCATCCGCGATGTCATCTACTTCATCGAGACCTACGACGTTACCACCGTGCGTGCCTCAACACCTATGTACCTCCTGGCTCGCGTCATCAAGTCGATGGGTATCAAGATGGTGCTAAGTGGTGAGGGAGCCGATGAGATTTTCGGAGGTTACCTCTACTTCCACAAGGCTCCATCAGCTAAGGACTTCCATGAGGAGACCGTTCGCAAGCTCTCAAAGCTGCATCTTTACGATTGTCTGCGCGCCAACAAGAGTCTGAGCGCATGGGGCGTTGAGGGTCGTGTGCCCTTCCTCGACAAGGAGTTCCTTGATGTGGCTATGCGTACCAACCCAAGAGCAAAAATGGTAGCCCCCCTTTCAGCCCCCGAGGGGGCTACAACAGATCCATGCTCTGATAGTAAAACTAAAGAAGCCCCCTCGGGGGCCGTAGGGGGGGCTTGGATTGAGAAACGTATCGTGCGCGAAGCCTTTGCCGATATGTTGCCAGCTGAGGTGGCTTGGCGACAGAAGGAGCAGTTCTCTGATGGTGTGGGCTATTCGTGGATTGACACCCTGAAGGCCGTAACGACGGCAGCGGTTTCCGATGAGCAGATGGCACATGCTGCTGAGCGATTCCCTATCAACCCGCCAAAGAACAAGGAAGAATACTACTATCGTTCTATATTTGCAGAACACTTCCCAAGCGACTCTGCCGCCAAGAGTGTTCCAAGCGAGGCATCAGTAGCCTGCTCTACTGCCATTGCCCTCGAGTGGGATGCCGCCTTCAAAGGCATGAATGACCCATCAGGTCGCGCCGTTAAGGGCGTTCATGAACAGGCCTATTCTTAAGAATCGGCTTGTTCATTTCCTAACATATTAGTAGTTGGCATATTTCCTCCAGATATTGACGATCTATATCGTCAAAAGTAGATAGTTCCTTACTGTCGATATCGAGCACGGCAACGACATCGCCATTCCTGGAAAATACAGGTACGACTATCTCTGAGCGCGAGAGACTGCTGCAAGCGATATGGCCTGGGAACTGCTCAACATCAGGCACTACGATTGTTTCACGCTGTTTCCAGGCAGTACCACATACACCTCGTCCGAAACCGATATGCATACAAGCCACAGGGCCTTGGAATGGACCCAGTAACAATTGGTCGTCCTGTACCCGATAGAAGCCTGTCCAGAAGAACCCCATCGTCTCGTGGATGGCAGCACAAACATTAGCCATTACCGCAATGACATCTGTTTCGCCTTCTATCAATGCACGGATTTGTGCCGTGAGCAAACGGTACTTTTCTTTTTTAGCCTCATCAAGGAACAGACGCGAGAACTCGCTTTCGAAATTGGGGGTCAGCACCCCATGCCCCATTGCCTCGCGGATTTCCTGCATCGTCCAAAAACGACCACCGTCGAGTTCATTAGTCGAGGGTCGTATATCGCCCTCGTAGGTTGTGCGGTGAACATACACCAGTTCGCGTTCACGCTGACTTTCAAACACATACTTGCCGATAAACATGGGTGTGAAGTCTGTGATACCCAGTTCCTCGCGCACCTCGCGACGCAACGCATCCTCAGGAGTCTCACCATAATCTATATGCCCGCCAACAGCCGTATCCCACCTGCCCGGCTGGATATCTTTCCACTCTGGACGTTTCTGCAGGTACACATCACCCTGAGCATTAAACACATGCAGATGGACTACAGGATGCAGTAGTTTCGACCCGCTATGACACTCGCCACGCGTAGCTTGGCCAATCACCGTTCCCTCTTCATTGACAAGGGGAAATATCTCGTTCTGATTATCTTTCATTATCTATATCTCGTATAATTCCATTCTGTCATTTGTTTCCTTTTGCCTTCTATATAACTAACCGTTATTACAGCTGTTTGTATGGGAGCGCGGGCGTCCTCGCCCGCAATGGTGGCGGGCGAGGACGCCCGCGTTCCCATAGTTGCCTGCAAAGGTACGAAAAAAGCAACGAAAAAAGCGAAATTATTTGTCAATTTGATAATAATTTCCTATCTTTCCAAACAAATTGCGACCTACTAACATTTTACATTCATATTTTAATGATGAAGCAACGACTACTCTTAATTGTAATGATACTCTTTGGCGTTACGTCTGTAGTAGAAGCCCAGAAAACCGTCACCGGCACGGTGACCGACACGAAAGGTGAACCCCTCTATGGGGTGACGATTCGTGAAAGCGAAGCCAAGAACACGGCAGTGACCGACTTGAACGGTCATTTCCAGATTCAGGTAAGCACCGATGCAGCCATCCTGCAGTTCCGCTATATGGGTATGGAACCCTACAAGGCCAGTGTGAAAGGTAAGGCATCATTGAGCGTAAAGATGAAGGAGGAGACAACGACACTTTTACATCTTCCCTCATCCATCTTCCATCATCCATTTTACATCTTACATCTTACATCATCCATCTTACATCTTACATCTTCCATCTTCCATCATTGCAAGACAGGAACCTGTCCCTGATTGTCCCTCGAATAAAAGTAGATAAATATTGTTAAAACAGTAGGGTCTCATTTGCTTTATAATAAGATTATAATTATCTTTGCATAAAGTTTCAAACCTCTTTAAATGAATGCGTTATGATAGTGCCAAATCCTTTTATCACCAATGGATATGTTTCTCCGCACTATTTCTGTGACCGTGCGGAGGAGACAGGACAGTTGACAAGACTGGTAACCAATGGCAACAATGTGGCCCTCATTTCTCCCCGCCGACTTGGCAAGACGGGGCTGATACATCACTGTTTCCAGCAAGAAGAGATCAAGGCTCATTATTATACATTCATCGTAGACATCTATGCCACTAAGAATCTGCAGGAGTTTGTCTATGAACTGGGGAAGGCCGTTCTTGGTGTTCTGAAAACAAGAGGTCGTAAGGCATGGGAAAAGTTCCTGAATACGATAGGCTCACTGCGCAGCAATATCTCGTTTGACATCAACGGCAATCCTGAATGGGGATTAGGTGTAGGCGATATCAAGGTTCCAGAGTTTACGCTTGACGAGATCTTTGCCTATCTGGAACAGGCCGACAAGCCCTGCATTGTGGCTATCGATGAGTTTCAGGTCATAGCCGACTATCCTGACAACAAGGTGGAAGCAGTCTTGCGTACAAGAATTCAGAAGTGTCGGAATGCTTGGTTCATCTACTCAGGTTCTCAGCGACACATGATGCCTGAGATCTTCATCTCTCCATCTCGTCCATTCTATCAAAGTACCAGTCTGATGTCTATCGAGCCTATTGACTGTGAGAAATATATTGAGTTTGCGCAGGGGTTGTTCAGAGAATGCGATAAGGAAATAAAACGAGAGGCCATTGTTGCTGTCTACCAACGCTATGAAGGTGTTACCTAGTATTTACAGTCTGTCCTGAACGCATTGTTTACATTAACAGAGCCAGGTGCGTGGTGTACGGATAATATGATAGAGCCGGCTATCCAGCAAATTATTACTCAGCAGAGTTTTGCATATAAAGCATTGCTCTTCCAGCTGCCTCCAAAGCAGAAGGAAGTTCTGATGGCCATCTGCAAGGAGGGTAAAGCCACAAATCTGACCTCTCGTCCGTTCCTTCAGCGCTATCATCTTACTGCCAGCATGGTTCAGGGTGCTGTTAAAGGCCTTTTGGAAAAAGACTTTATCACTCACGACATGGGTACCTATACACTTTACGACCAATTCTTTGCCCAATGGCTGTTACAACAGTAATCTGTTCCACGCCTGTCACCTCCAGTCATCATCCATCAGACATCTCCCATCATCCATCATCCATCTTCCATCATTGTGAGACAGGCACCTGTCCCTGATTGTCCCCTATGGGAGACAAGGGTTACCTGAGTGCTCCCGTTCAGTTGGATTTGTTTGAAACCGCTAACATTACCCTTGATGTCCCATATAGGCTGAACCAGAAGAACTGGACTCCACCGACATGGGCATATAAACGCTTCAGAAAGAGAATCGAGACCGTCTTTTCTCAACTGAATGACCACCTCATGATGATACGCAACTATGCAAAGAAGCCAAGCGGTCTCTTTGCCAGAATGGAAGCCAAGGTGGCTGCCTTCACAGTGTTGCAGTATCTCAATCTTCTCAATCATAAGCCTATAGGACAAATTAAGTATGCATTATTTTAATTCATCCAACAGGTTTAGTGGTTAAAAATCTATCACGATAGTAAACAATCACTAATTTCTATCGTAAATCAAATCTCCTGGGGTCTGACTTAGTAGGCGTGTCATCACGAAGATGACTGTGAATATAGTGGAAACAAAGATTACAGCAGTTGCAATATATGTAGTTGGGTTCCACAATAAAAGGTAGTTGAATCCTTCTTTCTCAATTCCCATGACCGGCAGAAGCCATTGAATACCCCATGTAATGAGTAGGGCAAGAATAACACCTGTACTCACAATTGCAACAAGGATAATAATATAGACCTTAATAAGCTCACTACTATTCATTCCAAATGCCTTAAATGTACCAAGATTGCGTTTTACTTTTTGGAAATAACTTTGCAGCATATTAACCATGAACATAATGATACATACTATTGAGAAAATAACCATAGCAGCTGAGAGGATGCCAGCCATGACAGTGACTGCATGGAAATTCTCCATACTATGTACCTTTTCCATCTCAAGAGATATTCCCTTTTTATTTGCAAAAGATTCAAATTCCCGAATATGCTTTAAAGAACGGAACTCTACTGAAAGATAGTCGCTACGAGGAGATGGCATCTCATATGTATCAAAATCAAAGACACGTTGAACATGAAACTCGTTCCAATGACTATTAATAGCCTTATCTACAGCTTTAAACACTTCTATTCCCTGATGTTCACCACCTACGTCTATTGTAAGTATCTTTCCACTCTTCCATGATTTCATATACAGATATCTCTTACTCTCGTCATAAACTGACACTTCTATATCCTTTGGAGCCTGTTGCTTTACAAATTGGGTAAATTTATCTTGTCCCACTTCGTCGTTTACCCAATAGATAAGATGGTGAAGATAGTCAGACACATGGCTTGTCACCGCAAAAGGATTGGTTACATCGTTGTAGTGGTACTGTTCATAGAAGAAATTGGCAGACACCATGCTCACATTATTAGGCAATTTACGAACCACTGCTAACACGGGCAGTGCAACTGGTAAATATTTCTTAGTGCTGTCAGTAGGAACCAGTCCCAAACTGTCCATATTTAAGTCATGAGCATGTTCTTCATTCACGGGACTCAAATAGTTTATATATGCAGGAACGCTATCGCTGTTATAGCCAAGTCGCTTCAAAGCGTCAATTGTTACTATGAAGCCCATTGTCTTGTCAATAAGCAGAGTTGAATCCACATAGCACCCATCAGCAATATTCCTTTCTTCTAATATAGTGTTTACAATAGGGGTTTGTAAGTGTTCGAAAAAGCGTATGGATAAATATTCTATTCTACCATTATTGGGTCCTTGAATGTTAAGCCCCAGATACTGATCCATGAGTACATCGCGATAGTCAAAACTATCAGCCATTTCTGGCTTTAGCAGTTGCTCACGGAAATCATTGAACTTATTATTTGAAACTGTGTCTTTATTTATACTCACCCAGTTAGTGAAAGGGTCTGCCATTTTATCTTCAAGATAAGCCATACTACCCTCGCTAAAGGCAATACTTGTAAAAGTAGCTACAAGTACTAGTGTGAGCAGCCACAAGTTTGATCCTCCACGCCCAAGCACTTCCTTTGCCTCACGGACCATTAATAGTTTCAAGTATTGTTTCATTATCTCCTATTCTATTTCTTTCGTAAGAATTCTTCAAACTGAACAATAGCGTAATGCTCCTTGCCATTACTCCACGAGCCTCCAGGTTGTGGGGTGTATATGCAAGAATTATCAATCACACCGTAAGAGATTTCCTCATCATCCTCATGCTGTTTAGGTCTGATTTCTTTACGTATTTTAATGATGACATCTGCAAAAGTCACTGCCAGATGCATATCATGGCTCACGATAATAGCACTTGCACCTTCATGCTCCATCAACTTCTTGTTCAAAATCTCCATAACCTTTACAGCGTTCTCTGCATCCAAGTTACCCGTTGGCTCATCTCCAAATAAGACTGTAAAGTCGGGCAAGATAGCACGTGCGAAGGCTAAACGTTGTTGCTGACCTCCTGACAGTTCTTGAGCCATTCGTTTTTCGTCAATATGCTCCAGGCCTAAATCTTCGAGTGTTTTCTTTGTCCGCTGGAAACAACTAAAGTGAGTAAAACCTTGGAGCATACGTGTAAAAGCGATATTCTCAAATGCCGTAAAGTTTTTCATCAGATTGGTACTCTGGAAAATAAAATTATAGTTATGCAGACGGAAATCTGAAAGCAGCCGATCGCTCTTATGCCACATAGCTTTTAAATCAGTCTTGCTACCATCACTATCGTAAAACACAAACCGAGTTTCATCGTTAGGTACAATGGTATTATTCATCATACCCAATGTTTCAAGGATGGTGCTTTTACCTATACCAGATTCTCCCACAATAAATATTTTCTTGCCACGTGGAATAGCCAAATGGCTTATTTCAAGTACCACCCGCGACTGCCCCTCTCGATAATGTTTATCGTAGGAACAGCGCAGATGTTCAATTTCAAAGAGTTTATCCATAACAAAAACAACACATTAGGGCAGAGCCTCAACTGGAAGCCAATACCATCTTACATTACTCGTTTTTCGCAGTACAGAGAATTCGTAGTCACCAGCTTTGATGTGATCCAGATACTCGTATTTATTCTTGAAGTCTGTAACCATACCTTCAAACTCTTCTTGTACTACTATTTTCTCGTCTTGAATCTCTAGTATTGTGTGTTTATTCAGTGAGTTTGTTTTCACTGTCAGACCCATCACAAGATCCATTACTTGCTTCACGTCCTTCTGTCCCATCTCTTCCTCACTGATTTCTGGCATAAAGGTTCTTACAAGTGCTTTCAAGCCCTCGACATAGGACTTGCGTGTACCTGCCGATGCTCCCTGATAAACCAATTTGAGTTTTTCCATCAATTCAGCAAATTCATCGCTTGTGATAAACAGAACAGGTTTCCAATAATCTTGACCATTACTTGCTTTTTGGGCTGTTTGTCCATTGAAAGCTGTGATAAGACCTTGCTGGATAATAATTTTTCTTTGTTCGGGTGTAAGTATACTTTCCAGAAACGCACTATTCAGTGAGCTGGCAGCTGCTCCTTTAGCCTCATCGGTTTGTTCAAAACTAGTGACATCACCTTCAATAATTGCCTGCTGCCTTGCCTGAATCACCTTCTCAAACCGAATGTAATTCTCCTTAATAATACCATTCAGTTTTTGCGGGCTCATCTCTTCTCCTTTGTCAGCATTACGCATAGCAGCCATAACGGGCAGCTTCTGGTTTTCTATTTCTTTCAGTACAATTCCATCGGATTTTACAGTCCACTTGATAACATCCTTATATTGCAACTTAAGGTTGCCGCGAAGGATATCTCCCATTTGTTTACGGAAATCGTTAAAGGCTGCATCATCCTTGTTCCGAACCTGAAAGGCAACAAGATTAACATTCAATGCGGCGCACTTTGCTATAAGATCTTGCTGACTAATTCTGTTGTCATTGGCATCATTGCCACAGTCGCCAACCACAAACATCAGGTTACTATTGGTATTTGAATAGCCCATCTTATTGGCATCAAGGGCAGCATTCAGTCCTTGATAGAGGGCTTCGGCAGAAGTTCGGTCTCTTGGAGAGCTCTTGATACCATAATGTCCTCCGTGCTCTAAAAATTCCTTTAACTTCGGGTTCGTTGGTTCAGTCATGGGCAATGTTTCTATCATGTATTCACCATCAGCATAGTCACGAAAGATTACGACACCTGCTCTAACTTTTACACCATTTTGATTTCCAAACGTATTATAAGCCTGCTGAATAGCTTCCTGCATAGGTTTGTAGTAGTTTTCCATAGAACTAGTTCCATCTATGACTACAATCAAGTTGATCGTGTTATTTTTCCTTAGAGCTTCTGCTTTTACTTCTTCTGCCTTTGATGCTGCATCAATCTCAGCTTCATCTTCTTTATAAAAGCTAGCTTCTGCTCCTTCTGGTGTGGCAAAAGCTGTTATATTATAATCAGCACCTTTTATGTTAAGTAAAGGGAAACGAAGTCTTTGCTTTGGGAAACGGTACTTGGTAGCTCTATTTTTAGTAACACCGTTTTCTCGCCCTAATGTTATTTCCGTACCAAGTTTCCCATCCTTATATACACCAACTTTTTGACCTTTAAGATTGTCTGCTACATCGGGATCCCAGTTTCCTTCCAAACAGGTACGCTGATCCCATGGTACATAGGTGTTTTTATCTACCCAAGCATAAAGATGGAGGTCAGTAAGGCCACCCCCCATCTTCGATGTCCTGGCTAAAAGTACGTAGTCGCCTACGTCCTTCATAACAAAATAGAAATTCATGTCGCTTTTTACTTTTTCAGCGCCATCCTTAGTAACGTAGTTTTTATAACACTTATCATAGCCCTTATTTCCAGCCTTACTCCATCCTTCTACGTTAGCAACTATCAATGCCTTGTGATATATTCCCAAATCGTTTGTTGGACAGTCTTGCCACAAAAGCAAATTATCCATTTTTATCCAACCCTGATATGTTGCATGATTGGATATAAGTGGAAAGGCAGTGCCTTTCATTGTCTCTTCATATACTAAGGCATACCCTTTTTGTATGTCAGCAATACGAAGTGGTTGATTGAAATCCAGCTCAGAGTACTTGCCTGAACTTTCAGAGGGTCCGTTGTAGGTTGTGTTGTGGCTTCGGTCGCTCCATACATTCCAGTAATTGCTTACCACATTGTCTTGACCCCATTTACCTTTCTTCACAAAAACATCCAAATCTGACTTCTTGAGGATGTTTCTTTTCAGTTCAGCCGGTTGCGCTACTTTCACTTTTTCAGGTAATTGCGATGCTGTCATAGTTACTGTCTCAGCCAATAGTACGAGCACAGCGGTAAGTAAGACTTTTCTCATTTTTCTATTCTCCTTATTATTTATCTTCAACATATTCAACAATTCGAAGTTTCGCATTGATGTTATTCAAATTATATTCTCCAAATGGCTTACCTTCCAGATAGTCCAATTGCATACTTTTTGACTTGAATAAATTGAAAGTTATGCTGTTAGCATTGTTTTCTCCCAACTGTAGCACAGCGTATAAACGAGCAATTACTTTCTCATTATTACGATGAAGCCAAAAATTTGGCCCAATATAGAAATCAAAAGTCAGCGACTTAAAATTCAAAGTTCCGTCTTCGCCAAATACCCCCAAACCATCTAAAATATCAAGGATATTGTCTACGTCGGAAAACGCATCAACAGTATGTGAATTAGCATTGTTCAACGCTTCTAACACATTATCAAATGCATCTCTTGTATTGCGTGGATCTCCAGAGATCGTATTCCTCTTAAAGAAATCCTCATCTGCATATTCATCTAAATTTAGAAAGGCTACAGGAGAATAGTGTCCACTACTCAAATATACCACCAATGACTCTTGATTTTTGAATTCTTCAACTTCGTCATAACGCTTCTTCATACGCTTAATGATCGTACTGACTGGTGTTTGCAATTCATGTTCAATATAAACAAACTGCAATCTCTTGTCCTTTTTGCTTTGTGCTGATGCTCCTCCTGATATTAAAAGAAAGGCAAACAGCATCCATAAAGTAGGAATACGAATTACCATAAGAACTGTTGTTTCGTTGTATTATAACAGATTAGTAAACAGGGCGTATTGTCACTTTATTCACTCGACCTTGATTATCATAGCCCAAACCGATTACTTCAAAATCTTTCCAATTTCCATAATCCACCATATCACGAATAGCCTGCAAATTGTTTTGAATATCTGCATCGTCATCATTCAACTCGTCATATTCAATTGAATAATTCTTTGAAATACGTTTGTCTTTAGCATAACTACCGTTCATTATCAGCACTTTCATGTCCGAACAACTAATTGCAGCCGGTTTCTTTTCAGTTTTAATCTCATCTTTATCAGTTTTATCTTCCACCTTTTTCTCTTTTTTATTTACATTTAAGGAATCCTCTTTTTCTGTGTTTTTAGAAATATCAAAAGATTCTTTAAGGACAGTCTTGACTGAATCTATCTTAACAGGTTCATTTCCAGTTTCTTCTTTACTACCAAGACTTCTCGTAATAAAAAAAGCTGCTATAAAACTAATTACAAAAAGAACAACTATAAATACTTTTTTCATTGCTGTATTTTTTATTGATTTCAAATAATATTTATTTTACCTGTTTCTTTATTAAGGCATGGCAACCTTGAGGGTAATCATTTTGATTCGATTCTTGTTGTCGTATCCTATCTGGCTAACAGTCACACTCTTCAAAACTTCATATTCGAGCATTTCGAATAAATCCGTCCAAGATTGTATCTTCACGTCAGAAGGAAGGCCAATAAATTTAAGTTGATAGTCGGGAGCGAGATAGTCGCTCTCGCCTACTCCATTGAGTGATTCATCTTTCTTGTCAATGAGTTTTTGAAGTTCATCCGCCGTCATTTTTTTACTGGAATCTATCGTTACTTGCCGAACAAAGCCTGTTTGTTCTATTGGAACGCAAAGCAGGGTGTCACTTTTACTATCCATGATGGCAAAGTCATAACTGTGGCTATCTTCGTCGCAATAATGAATATTGCTAAAATGACCATCATTACTTTTTTGAAGTACTTTTTTGTCAAAATGACTTATCATGACATAATAATACTTTGTGTTATTACTAACATTCTTAGCCTTAACTTCAACAGAATAAAAACCTTCGTTATCGCATACTGGCTGACTTACCTTTACTGTGGGGGGAATTATTTCGTCATAATCAAATCCAATGCTGTCAGTATCTTTTTCAACAGGAAATGATTCGTCGAATTTAAAACTATTAGAATTAGAGGTATCCCCTCCACATTGTATTAAAGAATAGACAGTTGAACATGACAATAAGAAGATGACGATAACCGCTAAGATCTTCCAAGTTTTCGTTGACACATGAAAACTAGTAGGCTCTACATTGTCACTTTGACAATAAGGGCATAATACTATATGCTGGTCATCTGCATTGAATTGTTTTTTGCAATTTTTACAATCAAATTTCCGAATCATTATAATGCGCTTTTTTTTAGAATTTCCAAATGATGCCCAAACTTAATCGCAAAGATCTTCGCTTTATGCTTTGAACAGCCTCTGTTAGATTTCGAATATGTTCAACAGACTTGTCTCCTGAAATTGTATTGTAGATAACAGGATGAGTCTTTTCAGAAAATTGTTCAACAGGTATAGTGGTTTTAATAACGTCATCAAGAGCCATTAGATAATTTATCCCTAAATCCACGGAAAGCGGCATATTTGGAATATTGAAACGAAATCCAGCATTGCACATTAAGTCAACATTTGTATTTTTGAAATCCAAAATATCTTCATTGTCAAGATCTGACTGAATAATTTGATAGTTACCAAAACCGTTGTACGGCCAATTCTCATTAAGTAAAACATTACCATATTGTGGATATATACCATAGACATAAGCATTGACCCTAGTATCATCTACTTTGTGATTTGAGTTCAGATTAACTTTGATTCCCAGATCTATATAAAAGGACAATAATTTTCCAAAAAAGAAATCCATATCCATATAGACGGGTATGCTAATGTCCTGTATTCGGACAGTCTGTGCTAAGTCTAAATCTTGATAATGTCGAATATATGAATCACCATCAACATCGGCATTTGTTTGATAAGAATAATCATCATGATGATATGATAAGTCTAACCTTGAATTTGAAAGGGTTACTCCCGTAAAAAGACCTAAGCCAAAATGACTTTTGGAAATGAGCATATAACCAAAGTCAAGGCCAAAAGAACTCATCGAATTCTTTTCGTTCGACATAACTCCTAACCCATCTATTGAATATGCATTACTTATTCCTATATCATAATGTGGTTTTAATCGCCATCTACGTAAACGATATAACATTGACATATGATTACATGAACTCTCATGAAGCAATTTCAATTCAATATTTGGATTAGGAAAGCTAAATCTGTTTTTTAAGATTGTTGCTGCAGTACCTTCAATAAATGTCTGACGATAACTATTCAAACTTAACGGTTGATCCAAATAGGAAAGATTAACATCACGGTCATCTTCGGAAACAAAGACAACATATTTCTCTGGAAACTGTTTTTCGCTTGTAATTCGCCCAGTTATTTCCATGATTTTGCATTTCTTTTCACTTTCATTGTATACCAAGGTCATATGAATGTGATGGTCAGCCTCAAAGTATTCTGAACTCGAGAAATATGTTCCACAACTGTCAACATATGAAATGGCTTTATCAAAAGATAGATTAATAATAATCTGACCATTTTCAACAACCACACCTTCATTCTTAACATTTCTCACGAACACCTTTTTGTTATGTAACCTATATCGCATAGTTCTTGCATATTCCTCAGGTGTAATTGTCTTTCCTTTATGTATACCAAGCAAATCATTGTAAAGCGATGCTGTTGGAGCACTAAACATATCCACAAACTCTTCATACGATTCAAGGTTATCTACCGTACACCAGAGTGAATAATCTTCAATCGCTGTTAAGGCTGCATTCAAAGCTCTACGCTGCTTAGAGATAGTATTTTGTGCGACCGCTATACATGAGCAGCAGACAAGCATTATCATGCTTAGAATAAATTTTTCCTTTTTCATAGTCTGTCTCCTCCTGATTTATTTCTTAATAACTTTACGAACAGTTCCATCTGCCATATGAACAATGTTCAGCCCACGTTGCAATGTACCACGAACGTCACCACTTATACCATAAACTGCTTGGGAACGCTGCGAAGAAAAAACTGTTTTTTGAATATTTGTGATATCGCCACGAGTAGTTCCTGAATAGGTATTTCTTCCAGAATAGTCACTGCCATCCCAATTCTCATCAACTTCATCAATGAAGCGCAAACCACTTGTTATCCATGTACCATCACTGTAATGCCACAGTGCAAATACACAAAGCTTGTTTTGGTCATTCCATCGGTCTTGAGGAATTTGCGCAGAAAAACGAGTCTGACCAGGACCGTCTTGGAGCATTGGCTCGCCCATGATGGTCACTTTGCCATTTTCCTCTAAATAACCGAAACAAAGATAATATTCATTGTTCTGTAATAACTGATCAGAGATGGCCATCTCTGCTATAAGAGTTCGAGTAGATCCGTTACCCTTGGGAACCAGCTTAGTCGGAGTTTTAGGTTTACGATAGACAATATAAGGTTTCGACAACGAAGAGTTTTCCCATGACTTTTCATTTGGTCCCATATTAGTAATAGTCAGCGATATCGTTCTGGACTCTGTTTTCATTGCTTCATCATCGGTTTGTATATCGGGAATTGTGAGCAAAGTTTGGGGACTGTTCGTATCCGTACCATTCCATGTGTAAGTCCATTTATTTTTATATCCGAATTTTGCTTGAGGAACCTCTAACTTGAGTACTCTGCCTTCACGAATACGGTTGTCAATAATAGCTCCATTTTCTGTATCTGTTATCTTGATTATTGATGCATCTGAACCAGCAGTATAGTTCTCTGCCTTTCTCCATATAGTTAAAGAGAGACTGTCATCGTCTTGAAACAGCATAGTTTCACCTTCATCCAATCCTGGTATACTATTTTCCACATGGAGTTTATAAATCTGAGTCTCGCTACCGTCATTACCATAAAACTTGGCAAGAAACTCATCAGATGCTTTTGTAGAAATAACATCATCGCTGTCATCACGTTTCCACGTGTATTTCCAACCTTCGGGATATCCATATTGGGTTATAGCACTTAAGTTAAAAGTGTGTCCCTCATAAACATTATTATTATCATTCTCTTGTGTGATTAGTCCAATACTTTCGAATTTTGCACGATGCCAAGCTGTAAAAGAACGTGTTAAGGTTGTGCTTCCCCATTCTTTTCCTTTGTACATATTTGAAGCTTTAACGTAAAGTGTCATTGGCACTTGAGCAAAATCTCCTCCGTCAGGAACAATGAAAGTATAGTCATCTTTCTTGTCAGAATGAAGTATGTCGTTGTTTAATGACCATTCTATCGTCCATTCGCTTGGCATAGTATAAACCGTATCAACAATTTGATTTACTTCTGAACCATAATAATAATTTGCGAGTAGTTCCTTCTTAAATAGCATTTTTGGATGTGGGTATACTGTTGCCTTGAAGGTTCCATTGTCTAAAAAAGAAACATTCTGCACCTGTCCACCCTCAATTGTGCTTTTGGCTTCTGGAATAGTATTCTTACCAGCAAAATTAAATACAGAAGAAACTGGCTTGTCTGTTTCGTTCCTGTAATTTATAGTATATTTTCCACCTTCATTCTCTAATGATGTTCCATATTCTCCACCTTCTTTAGATTCTATATAGAAATAAAAGCCATCAGCATAGCCCCCTTCGGGTTTTATAACAACATTTGCGTGTTGACCGTCACAAGTTAAGATGTCTGTTAAGCCTTTGTCTTCCTCATTATCAACTGTTGCCTTAGGCAGAGAAACAACTTTGATAATATGCGTAAGAGTCTTTTTGACATATGTCTTTTCAAGATTTCCTCTTCTACAAGTCACACTAACCTTAAGTGTATTATCGCCAATTGGAAGTTTGTCCATAGGAATTTCCGCCTCACGTCCTGTAGAAAAAGGCTCTTCATTTGCAATGCACCATTCATATCCCCAGTTCAGGTCATCTTGATTGTTCTCTAAATCAACAGAGACCTTTGTTCCTGTTGAAGGTGCGAAAAGATAACTAGCCTCATCTGCTTTGATATGACGAAATTTCACATCGGGTAATGGTCTCACACTAATCTCATACGTAAGAGTCTGCTCATCATATATCTCTTTATTAATATAGTTTCTAATAACGACAGAGTCTGTCAGTGCATTCTGTGCAACAAACGAAGAATCTTTAGGTTTCCATTCGTTAATGAGATTGTTTGCTTTCTCATAACCATATTCAGTTTTATAAGAAAGGCTCACCTTATCAGTAGCCATTACAGTATGACTAATGGTTGATCCTTGATTATTATGGGTATCATTAGGATTATCATTGACAATAATTTCTGGTGTATATACAGGCAGGTGATAGACTGTCAGTTTGGTAGCAGGCAAGACACCCTCTTTCCAGATTTTGTCGCCAAAGGCATACTTATAGTTTAAAATATAGTTCTCTTCTTTTGACAGTTCAGTTCCAATATCTTCTGCCTTAACGATAATTTTCTTGTCGTTGACTATAGAGTCATTTATTGAATATTCTGATGTAAAAGCCGAAGAAGCAAAATCATCAATCTTTAGAACAATCTCCCTACCAACAAATGTCTTGTCACTATTCAGTGAAAGGACAGGGTTTCTTGGAAGTGACCATACATGTACCACTTCAGGTACTTCCTTAAAAGTTCCATTATCTGACAAACAGAGTCCAAAAGTGTTGTCTTTATCTATTGTCATTTGATCAACAGATATATTAATAGTTGTTGAAACGCTCCAAGTCGTATCTTTCTTCTCGTCTGCCGATTTAAAGATAGGAGCAATATCAGTTGCTGTCGCATTTGCGCCATTCAACTGATACCAGATCTGTGCTGGCTGAATTGAATCCTCATTTTCAGCTGCAGGTCTTATTTTCTTCATGTCAAACTGAAAAACCACTTTTCCTTCATTCCAATTTTCCGGAATATTGAAAGAATTGTTGTCTATAACAATTTTATCGTCATCACTATTGTCGCTTTCAAGCGATATTTTCAGATTGTCAATTGACCATAAAGGATTATCACCTTGGGCACAGACAGCCACACAAGATAATAAACAAACTATTAATAAATACCACTTTTGTTTCATCATATCAATAATTTATCGTCTTACCATCAAGATTACATATATATTGCCAATAACACACCAGCAGCAATACCACCAGTTATGCCGAGGAGAATTATCCATAGAGGCAAAGTCTTGCTTTCTTGCACCTCTTCATTATAGATTTCATTTGAATCAAAGGCAATTCTCTCCTGTTGATTGTCAGATTGTAGCTGTTGCTCAGAATCGTTAGGACGTTGCTCAGAACCCATTGGCTGTTGGAGATGAGCTGGAGCTGGTGTTGGTTGAGGCTCAGATTCCTGATTAGTTTCCTGACTCATAGGAATTAGTTTTTCGGGATGCTTAAGTGCATCGCAAGCTATTTCGTAAAGTTTTGAGGCAAAGGGACGTTTAGCAGGATCCTCATCCATGCACGAACGAATGGTATCGTTAAGTAGATTGGAGAACTGATCGGGTATATCCGGAACTTCTGCACCTTTTTTCTGAATGAGCCCTCCAGTATGTCCAAAAGGCAATTCACCTGTAAGCATTTCGAATACAGTGGCTCCTAGACTCCATATATCATTAGCAAATATTGGCAGGTTCTTTCTCGAGAACTTATTGGGCGGCATATAAGCAATCGTTCCTGCAGAGCCAAAGATATTTTCATCAAAGTTGAGTCGACTCTGAGTAGCTACTTTTAAACGGGTACTTACACCGAAGTCTGTCAACATATATGTTCCATCATCCCATATCAATATATTATCAGGTTTAATGTCCTGATGAATAATGGCTGGGGTGCGAGTGTGAAGATACTCCAATGCACTAGAAATGTCGCGAAGTAGTTTCCAGGCCTCCTCTTCACTCATTTTCTTTTTCATGTTATTAATGCTCCCTCTCTCACAATATGCAAGAACAAGATAGGGTTCGTCATTACAGACCGCAAAGAACTGAGGTTTAAGCAAGTTCCTATGAGAAATGTTTACCATAAGCGCATACTCATGTTTTAACATTTCCACGCCATCGTTATCAACATTTGCTCCTGGCTTATAGATTTTCAACGCAAGCGTCACCCCCGTACTCTCATCGGTCACCTTCCATACATCCGAGAATCCTCCACCCCCAAGGCGTTTCTCTTTTCTATATCTTCCGTCAAATAAATCCTTTTCCATTCCGTTATGGTTTGTAACAATGAGGGCAAGTGACAAGACCCACCCTCATCCTTTCTTAGAAACAAATTAATTAGTTATCTCTATAACCACCCTGGCCATCACAACTCTGGCAACGTCCTGTTCCCTTACAAGCACGGCATTTACCATTGTCTATTTTTCCAGTCCCATTACACTTCACACAACTTCCTTTTCCATTACAAGTGCTGCAGTTGTGCCATTCACCTGTGGGGGTTGTTGTCTCTTCATAGGTTTTTGCAAACCTGCTAACACTACGCTGACTAACACATGATACAAATGCCAGCGACATTATGGCAACAAGAGCCATAGTAACTACCTTGATTTTCATATTCTTATCTTTAATTGTTATTTTATCACAATTGATTCTTGCATCTGCGAATCAACGATTTCTTTTTCCACGATACCGATACTATCTATTTTTGTCATATCGGATTGTGCTTTCACTTCTGTCTTAGTAGCCCGATGACTTATATTTTCTTTATTGTTATTCACAAGGAATTTAGTAATAAAGAAAGCCACTGCTATCAAAGCAATCAGGCCTATGCCCCATAAGGCCACATTTGTTTTACTTTTACGCTGTCTGAAGATTGTTGGCTGACGAGCCTGACTATTGCGAAGAGTTTTCATCTGGGAGAAAGCCTTATCACTAGGCTTAATCCCTTCTGGCAGTTCAGAGACATTTTTACCAAGTACTATTTCGCCAGTTATCTCAATATTACATAGAGCTACTGTCACATTATCATGTCCTCCTTCGTTAAGGGCTGCTGAAATAAGTTCATTCTTACACTCAACGAGTTCATCACGATATTTGATTAGTAAATCTAATATTTGACAATCATGGCATAGACCAGAAAGACCATCACTACAGAGCAGCAAAGTGTCTCCATCGTGCAACTGATAAATGCGAGTATCAGGAATAGCTCTATTCTCACTGTCGCCTAAGCAACGTGTAATTACATTAGAAAGAGGATGGTCTGCAGCAAACTCTGGTTCCAGTTCGCCTCTGTCAACAAGTTCTTGTACATAACTATGGTCTTTAGTAAGTCTCATTAGCCCCCGTTCCCTGTTGAGCATATAGCAACGACTGTCTCCACACCAACAAACATACACCCTACTACCCAATACCCATGCCATAACAATAGTAGTACCCATACCTCTGGTGGAACGGTCTTTCTTACTACGGTTATAGATACGAGCATCGGCAGCTTTGACAACTTCTTTCATAAATTCCTGAATGGAAATATCATTTTCCACTACTTCTGCCAGTCGATCAGGAACAAACGACTGCTGGATGGTTTCCACCGCTATGGCCGATGCCACCTCACCGGCGTTAGCGCCGCCCATACCATCGGCCACTACGAGCAGTGCGCCAAAACGCCCCAAGCTGACATAAGGTGTGCCAGCTTGAGGTATGCGCCAGTCTGATGTCTCCAGATTGGGGCAGACCACGAAATTGTCTTCGTTGTTTTTGCGAACGAGTCCAACATTCGTACCTGCTGCAATCATATATTTTACTTCAGACATTACATTTCTGATTATTAATTACACATATAAATAGGGACTAAACGGTCTTCACCGAACAGTGAACCAACCATAACACCAATTACATAGAACTTGCCTTTATCATCCTTTACGAATGCAGGTGATCCCAGATATCCGCTATTGGAATTTGCATCCTGAAGAACGATAGTACCATTTCTATTATCAGCCCTTGAAGTCTTTGAACTGAAATAAGAGATATTGTCCTTCAAATTGTGTATATTGGTATGATTCTTAAAGCCAGCAATAGTAATCTCCGAACCACCTTCTATGCTCTGTGACATACCTGCATGGTATGGAATACCAGCTCCACCAACACCTGGCAGCAATGCGTAACTATACGATTTCTTTGAGAACACAGCGAACTCGGCTTTTTTTGTTTCATATACATTTACAGCGATACCATTATCTTTCAGACGTACACGCACATCACGGCTAATATCAATAGTAAGTGTTTCTGTATCGCCAGTGCGATTTATCTTGAAGTCTTTGTTGCTGAAATGCAACTTATGTCCTGTACCCTCTGTACTATAAGCATCGTACTCTATTACCACATCGCATCCCAAAGCTACATATTCTGCCATCAGAGTGCGCCATGGGCCTTTCAACGTACCTTCATATACCCATGGTTCTATATTCTGTCGTGCTGTGACAAAGGTACCGTTACTCAAAACAAAACCAGTACCACAAATCACATCGCTCACAGCAATACCTGGATCAAATGAATGTCCATCACGCTCTATCGTTATCTTTGAAATCTTCAGAGTATAAATTTGATCGTAATAGTCACGAATTGTAGCATTGGCATCCTTATGATCTATCGTTTCATCCATAACATCAAGTTTCGATTTTTCCTCTTTCTCATCTATAGGATCAATCACATCTGATTCGTTAATCACGGATTTTGCCTCCTCCACAATTTTTTGAGCTTCCTCAGGATCTTTCTTTTCTACTTCTTTAACGATAGTACGCCAATTCGTAACAACCTGAGCTTTCTTATTTTTCAGCTCCGCGATTTGCTGTTCCAATTCTGGTGTCTTTTCAGCAATTGCTTCCCACTCAGCGATTTGTTCGTCATAGCTGTTTATCTGCTTCTGCAATGCCAAAGCTTGTTCCTTCTGCTCACGCAAGTCATTGTTTAGCATAAATGTCCAAATACCAAAACCTATAAGAGCAATAAAAGCTACTGCCAGCAATGCTGAAAGGATTGTTATTGCCACACGATAAGGAGCTAATGCCTGCTTACGGAACAGATTCATGCGCTCTGTAAGCTTAATACTTGAAGTGAGTGCCTTCTTACCCTGAGGAACAATAAAGCCTAATCGTGGACCATTTGCAGAAAGCTGGATCTCATCACCAGACTGAAGATAATAATGTCCCTGAATAGGGCGTCCGTTTACAAAAGTGGGGTTTGACTGTGACAAATGTATCAGCTGCCAATTTTGACCTTCACGCACAATAGCTGCATGTTTGCGACTTACAGTTTCTGCATCAAAGCGTACTTGGCACGATGGATCACGTCCTAATTCAATTTGATCAATAATAATTTTCTGAGATTCACCAGCTTGATGGTACTGTGACGAGGTTTTGTGCTCCAGAATGTAGTAAGTACGCCCAGAGCCGTTAAAAATAGCCCCAACGCCAGCTCCTACAGAGCCTGCAATAGTACGCTTGTAATTGTTAGTTGTTTCATTAGCCATAATACTTATTATTTAAGTTAGACATATAATAAAGATTAATAATTCTCGAATCGTAAAGTAACATCACCCATGGCAATAATATCGCCAGGCTTCAGGTAATAGCCCTTTTGGGATACCGGGATGGAGTTGACATATGTACCATTCTTGGATAGTTTCCATCCTTCTTGCGGGCTAAACCATTGGCCGTCTTGTACCAACCATTGGCCTCCATCGGCACTGGCTTCAATAGTGCAATGATGACGAGAGATGAAGTCACTATAAACCGAACGGATAAATACATTGTTACTCGGATGTCTGCCTACTGTTATTATGCGGCGGCGAGTTGTTTTTACCATCTTTGTCAGGTCAAAAACATGTCCATGCTCTTCTCCTTGCATAATGCGTAAAGCATATCCATGCGTTATCTGCTTTGGGATATAGACTGGGGGCAACCGCATTGGTGACTGAGGAGCCATGTTTATCACATCATTACCAGCGCGCTTTTGAACAGACAGCTGTGGTACCAAACTAATTACCTGACTTACATTTTGCAAGCGTTTTCTAAAATCCGGTATCAGACAGCCCTCTATCATGTTCATCCATTGTTGTCCATTCGGTGCTGCTACAAGGGTTTGACGATCCCATTTTCCTTTTTCACCACGGGTAGTATATGCAGCCAAATCGTTATGACTATCCAACTTACCAAAAGGTAACTTTCCTGTGATGAGCTGATAGGCCAATACACCAAACGAGAAAATGTCTGTTGTGAACTTTACAGTAGCACCTCCACGTATAAGTTTTACCTGTTCAGGAGGCATATATGCCCATGTCCCAAACATTTGGTTTGGCTTTCCAAATATATTTAAGTGTGTCTGACGGTGATTGCAGTCGCCAGCAATTCCGAAATCCGTGAGAGCTGCCACACCTCCTTGTTTAAACAGCACATTCTCAGGCTTTAAATCACGATGCACTTTTCCGTTACTATGTAGGGCATGTAGTCCATTGAGAATGTCGATACACATCTGCGGAGCACGAGCACCCGGGTTTCCTAAATAGGGCTGCATGTCACCACCAGGACAAAATTCCATTAATATATATGGATTGCCTCCAACGGTACCAGTTGACAATGAATGTACAAGGTTCGGACAATCTATTTGACCGGTTTTGAACTCTGTATCAAAACGTCCTACAAGTTCATTTCTTGCATCGGATTGTACATCCCACAAGCGAAGTAATTTCAAGGCATACTGAGTTCCTTTTGAGTCTGTCACCAAATAGACAACTCCAAAAGAACCCTCTCCTAAAATTTTCTTAACGGTAAAGCGACCGTCAATCAAACTGCCTGACTGGAACTCACACCGATCTGGTACTATTTTCTCGCTGGACATAAGTGATACTCTTATTTAGATTCCTCAATGCCAAAGATGAACCTTCTGTCGCCTAACATAATGACATCTCCCGTCTTTATCTGGATTCGGCGATTAACAGCTATAAAGGTCGTGCCGTACTCGCTACGGTTCTCGATAAACCAGTTACCATTCTCATATATCAGTTCTGCTTGTTGCTTCGAGGTGATGGTAGGATTATTTGAATCTGTATTTGCTCGATTCAAAATGATATTACGGCCTTCATATTGATTGGTTATGGCCTCAATTTCTTCATCGTCATCTGGTACTAAAGACAGATAGCATTGTAAATTCAGCGCTTCAGGTTGTTGCTTCTCTGGCTGAGGCTCTGAAGGTTCATCCCTCTTTTCGGAATTCTTCCTCTTCTTTCTAAATGGTATAGTTCTTTGAATTACCTCAGTAGCACAGTAAGGGCAGAATTTGAATTCTGCTGATATTTGTTTCTTACAATGATCGCACTCTATCATAAACACCCCTTCATTAGAAATCGGAGAGGGTTCTTTTGATATGTTGACAGTCTCAGTCAATCGGGCATTTTGTTCACTTGATGCAGCCTCTCTCATTTCTTGTGAAGGTGATGGATTCTCATCTTCCTCTTCTTCAAGACCTGTGAAATCTGCCATACAGTTAGGACAGCTTGTTAAACTGTCACTACTAAGTGGATAATGACAATTAGGACACTCTAACTTTCCATTGACAGATACTGGTGTGAAATGTTGGTGAGAACCTGCGTCATCATTCTCATCTCTATCAAAATATGACTCATCATTGTTTAATTCAGCTACAGTTGCAACTCCATTCCATTGATTAACATTTCCTTGGGCAATTGTTGCTTTCATGTCATCTGATTGCAATCCAGACATTCCCTGTACTACTGTTTTCTTCAGGTTTGAATCTTGAACAGCGGGAGTCTGACTAGTTCCAAAGCTTCCTGTTTGGACAATCGTTTGCTTCAGTTGAGGATCTTGAATCTGCTGACCAGCTGCTGCACCATAATTGACTTCTGCCAATTCTGCATTATGTAACTTTGCGCCACATTTCACACAATTACCTCCAGCAATGTTTTCAACTCCATCATATCCACAATCAGTACATCTCATAATGATTCAAGGCATTCGCCATAATACTCTTGCGACCTCCTGCAAGAATGTTGTTTTTAAGTTAGAGCTACAAGATATAAAAAGAGCGTGAGATCCGTACTCGTTGCTTATCTCGTGTTCCAGGCCTTCGAACTTGCCTTCCCAGAAAGATAAGCAACTTCGAAGCCCACGCCGATATGGATATAGTACCCCTTTGGGATTATGACAGCATACATCTATTATAATATACTATCCCGAAAGGGGATGCGTATAAACACATCCCGAGGACATCTACCGTTGCATCATCACTTCTGAGATTACACGAGTGTTCGAAGTTCGGAACTCAGCGATGAAGCGTTAAGTAAACGCCTTTCTACAAAATGTAGTGACTCCCATTATTCCCACCCAATGCCCGTCTCATTTGGTCATTACACCTCACTCGACTCGGCGTGGGCTGTCATCTGTGCTGTGGGCGATAACGGACACGTCCGGCAGTTGCCGAAGCGCACACGACTTTGAGAATCGGGCGTAAAATTAAGAAAAAAATGTGAAATGAAAAAGAAAAACGCAAAAAAAATGACAATTCGTCTGTAATTCGTCTACAATTATGAAATTTAATTTTGTGTTAAGGCACACAGGGGATAAGTTTCAAGAAGCAAATACAGAGAAAAAAAATGATTGTGGTACATACATTTACGACAAGAGGAAGGTCTTTATCATGCCAATGCATGGAGCTGGGATTGGCGAATCGGTTTTGTTGTGATGTAAAATCGACGATATTGCGAAGTAGAATAGACCATATTACTTTGTAAAATGGTCGATGTTTCCTTGTAATATAGACCATTTTGCATCTTCACCCATGCGTTATGGCATCAGATTTACCCCAGTTCGGGATAAGAAAGTTGTCTAAAAAGTTGGTAATCTGAGATATTTTTTGTACCTTTATAGGTGATTTCCAGTTACTTATAAAGTTAAACAAAAGAATATACTCATGATTACCGACT
>Ga0247610_10000542_pt1 | contig 51802 bp, 83 predicted proteins | sample 174DNAGHGhighgp2_FD_193483 | JGI IMG/M metagenome (GOLD analysis project Ga0247610, IMG submission 193483) | Sheep rumen microbial communities from Palmerston North, Manawatu-Wanganui, New Zealand - 1742 DNA GHGhigh gp2 | ecosystem: Host-associated > Mammals > Digestive system > Stomach > Rumen...
GATAATCCAGAAAAAAGTGTCTAGGATTTTTCGGAATTTTCAAAATGGCCTCTTAGTATTTTTAAACTTGAAAAAAGATTTTAACATTATAGATAAAGCTCAAAATTTTATTTTAAGTGTTGAAATTTAGTTTTTATTGAGTCTTTATTAATAAAAGGTATAATTATTAATTTTTATTTTAAAAATGAAAAATAAAGGCAAAAATAAATATTGAATGATAGAACTGCAAAACATTTATAATTGTATCTGATTCATGATTTAAAAAATAAAGCTACATAAGATATTATAAAATGATTATAAAAATATAGAGCAAAAAATAAAAGGATTTTGAAAAATCGCCTCTTAACGTTTTGAAAAAATCGAAAAAATTTTTCGCACCAGGAATAACCAGGTTTTTTAATGTTTTTGAAAACTAGAAAAAATAGTATCTAGTATTTAAAACCAGGTTAAAAAATAATAAGATGTAATTTTTAAAACTAGATAATAAAATAATAAAAATATATAGCTTATTTTTTGTTTTTTCTTCTGGTGTGTGTAAATTATTACATAAATATAAAAAATTAAAAATAAAAGAAATTTTTAAGCAAAAAAACAATAATTATATATCATGATAATATATAAAAAGATTCTGGAAAAATAAAAAGGGGCTTTTTTTATCCCCTTAATATATCAATTATATTTTTATCATTTAAAAAAGTTTGTTTTACTGGTCTTTTTTCTGTTTCGTTGTCTAGTTTTAAAAGACTTTCACCCGGTCCGCCTAGCTTCACACCGTCCACCGATTCAATTATATTTTTGCTTTGTTGTATATTTTCACATTTTAAACAAATACGGCTTTGCAGATTTGATCTAATTGAATTATTAATATTTTGGTTTGTTGGGTGTTGTGTTGTTAGAATCATATAACAATTTGAAGCACGCCCCACCGCCGCACATCTGGAAACCAGATCAACGATCTTTTTCTTTTCTTTGTTGTTTGTGAAAAGTTGTGCGAACTCATCCACCACCAAAAGCACGGGCGGATCGTTTGAAAATCTTTTATTTTCTTTTTGCATTTTCTTTAATCGTGAAAAGATTATATTTTCAAATATTTTTAAGTTTTCAATAATATCATTATAATTATATGCAGTTTTTGAAATAATTCTATTTTTTAAATTTTTTTTATTATAAAAATTAAGTTCCGTATATTTTGGATCGATTAAAATTAAATAATTATTTTTATTTAATAATAAATAACTTAAAATAATTTGATGCAATAACGAACTTTTACCACTTCCAGATGTTCCACCAATTAAAAACGATTTTGTATCACTCAATTTTTTAAAAATTGGTTTATTTTCGTTTTTGTCAATTCCTAAAAAAATTATATCATTGTTTAATGATTCAATATTATTTTTATAAATAAAATCATTAAAATATAAAATATCACTTTGTTTTTTTTCTAGCTTTAAAATTAGATAATTTTCTATAAATTCATGTTTTATTATTATATTAAAATAATTTTCAAGTGTTTTAATAATTAAATTTAATTTATTAATGTTTTTAAAATTTTCTATATCAATATATATATTTTTTATAAAAGGGGTATTTTTAACCCCTTTTATATTTATGTTTAAACCGTTCAAAGAAAATATTTTTTTAATCTGGTTTAATTGGTTTCTTGTTTCTTCTGATACCATATAAAAACCCCCTTTATATATTTTTCTTTGTTGGTTTTTGGATTATATCGGAAGATCCCAGAAACTCCAAAACAATAATATTTTTGTGTTTATTTTCAATTATTTTGTAAGCTTCAAAAATATCTTTTGCAATTAATGAAAAATGTATATGCTTTTTTGTTTGTGTGTTTTTACATCTAAAAGAAAATAGTTTTTTCATTTTTCACACCTCCATTGAAAGCCGTTATAATTTAAAGCATTTAAAAACATATAATAAAAATCGTTTAAAATTTTCCATCTTTGGTTGTATGTGCCTTTTATTGTGTTTTCTTTTTCGTTTCTGGAATTAATCGAAACAATACTATTTTTGAAAGTTTCTTTTTCTTTTGGTGTTAGTTTTTCCCACGTCCACGAATGACCAACAAAAACCAGAAAATCACAAACAACATTATTTTTGTTTTTTTCCATATTTTAACCCCCTTTTAAAATTCGATTGTCATACTATCCCAGTTTTTTCCCTCTGTCCAGGTGTTGACTTTTGCCCCTATATTGTGGAAAAAGTTTCTAAAACAAGAATAACCAACGCCCCCATCGAATGATGGTGTTATATATCCCAATCCATAGCCTACACTTTCACGAATTGAAATATTTTTATTTTTTCTTAAAGCTTTTTCATAATTAGTATATATTAATTTTAAAATACTATTATTTTTATTAAATGCAATAGCGATCGCCGTGCTTAGTTTATCATAACCGCAACCAGAAGCCGATCCAATGGTATAAAAACCACTAGCCCATACTTCTGCATGAGGATTCGCCCCCCATGTTTTACTTTTTGCCCATGATACAGAAATAATTATATTTTTTGGAGTTTCCGCTTTTGCTATTTCATCACATTGTTTAAAAAACTTTTCAAGTCTTTTAGTATTTTCTTTTATATTTTTTTCAATAATAATTTTTCTTATTTCTTTTTCACTTTTTTGTTTTTGTGCCTTTGTTAAGTCTTTAATATAATAACTTTCTTTTAACTCTTCAAAACTCATATTCATTATATTATTTTTAAATTTCTTTTGATTCTCTGCAATATATTTTTTATATGTGTTTTTAATTTCTTTATATTCTTTATAATTGTATGTTTTCATCTTTTTTGCCTCCACTATTAAAAATTTTTAACTAAGTTTTTAAAATAATCAATATAATTATTTTTTAATGATTCACTATATACATTTTTTAGATCTTGCTTTTTCTGAATTGCTTTTTCAATCCAATTTTTTAAAAGTTCAATGTTAAAAATATCTTTTTTAAATTGTATCGTGTAAATTTGCAAACCAGTTTCAAGATCAATAACAATATATTTATTTTTATTATTTGAATAACGGCCGCATTTTATATTCAAACTTGGATCGGCTTGTTTGTTTGCATTATATAAACCGCATTTTAAATTATTATATGTGAACTTGTAACCCTCAACCGAAACGGCTTTATTTTGTTTTTGTCCCCAGTCAAAAACCGATGTATTAAAAACGGATCTTTTTAAAACTGGCTTTTTTAATCTTTGAGCTATTTCAAAAGTTTTGTTTTTTAGATCATCCCAGAATTTAAAAGATTGTAATAAATTCAAATAGTTTTCTTTTTCTTCTTCATCTTTAAATGGTAGCATATTGAAAATTTTTTCATTTAAAATATTAATGTTTTCAATATCGTTTTTTTCAACGCTTTTTTCAAAGATAGAAAATAATTCAAGAAAATAATTATAATTGTGTTGTGGTGTTGTGTTTGTTGTTTTCATTTTTTTGACCTCCATATTATTAATATTATTTTTAGATAATAACAAAATTGAAAACATATAAAATTATTATCCATATATATTTTAATATATAAAAGTAAATAATGCAACAAAAAAATATAAAATAGTTAAAAAATAAGTATATCTTTTTTAATTAAAATATAATAATATGTTTTTTTGAGCTTATAAAAAAATACTGGATATATATTTTTATATTATATATATATTTAATAATAAAATGGTTTTGACCTGGTCAACCGTTCAAATATATTTTTTATATATATATCATGATATTAATATATTATATTTTAATATTTAATATTTATATTTTTGCTTTTTCTGGAGTTCCTTTTTATGAATCAATTATATATATATAATAATTAATATATTGTATATATAAAATATGATATTAAAAAAATAAAATGTTATTTAATTTAATTTAAAAATAAATTATGAAATAATTATAAATAAAAAATAATGACAATAAATATAATTATATTAAACTTTGTATAAAATAGATTGATAAATAATATAAATAATTAATTAAATAATATAAAATAAAGAAATAAAAACAGATTGAAAAGGAATAAAAAAAGGATCTTTTAAAAAAGATATATATATTAAAATTAATTTAATAATAATAATTATAATTATAATTATAAATAAAAAAGAATTATAAAAAGAATCATAAAAACAACTATAAAAAAGGATTTTGACAACCTTTTTCGATTTTCTAGACATTTTTTAAAATTTGTCTAAAAGCATAAAAACCCCAGTTAAAAAACTTTACTATTTTAACTATAAATAAACACGAAAACAAACAAAATAATAAAAAGTGTTTGAATATAGGGGGTTTTTCTGGGGGTTTTAGGTATCCCCACCCCTATTTTATGAACTACCCACCGAGAGCCGAGATACCCCTTTTCGAATTTCTAATCTCCCTATTGACTTAATTGGGACACCATAGTATAATAAGGCTAGAAAAGGGATTTTCCCTTTGACCTAAAAACCAAAAAAGAGAGGAAAACAACAATTATGTCAAAATTAAGAAGAATGAAACAAACCCAGGAAGCGAAGGAAAAATTTTATAGTCCAATGCTACAGCTATTACAGGATGTAAAGACCAAAGCAGAACTAAAAGAAATTTTAAAAATTTCGGATAGAGCAATAAGAGATGAGATTTCACAATGCTCCATGTATTATGCAGTCATAGCAACATCTGACAAGTCAGGATATAGACTAGCCAAAAAAATAGAAGAATTATCTGGAGAAAGTCTTTTACAAGAATTAGAAGAAGTAGAACACCAAATTCATGAAATTAGTTCTAGGATCAAATGTTTAAAGAAAAGGCTAAAGCCATTGATAGCTTACAAAAAAGTCGCAGAGAAAAAATTGGGTGGAAATTTATAATGAATAAAATCCTTATAATTTCAAAATACGACGGTGGTTGGTGTTTTACATATTCCGTATTAGAAAATGGAATAGAAAACGACAGGGGCAGAGAAGAAAGAGATTTAGAAAAATTTGGCTTGTATGATAAAGAGTGGAATTGGTTTGATGAAAAATATATCAATAAAGACAATAAAGAGATTCAACAATTCGATTTAATCATCTTCTGTGATGACGGTGGGATTGAATACTATAAAAAAGGGAAAAATTATTAGGGGAGGTAGCCTATGAGATTATGGCACTATGATTTAATTCCATATTTACCAGATAGCCAGTTGATAGCTCAAAAAAGAGAATGTGATCTGATTTGGAAAGACATTAGCAATGGTAAAAAGACAAATCATATCCTAATCAACTATATTTGGGAGTATGATTCCTATAAAATGGAATTGTTTAGATATTACAATAAGTTGTATCATGAATTTAGAGTAAGAGGCTTTAAATTTAATAATAAGAGTGGCTATGAAAGAGCAACAACCAGTGGTTTATCCATTGTTAAACCTTTTAAAAACCACCATAACTTTAGATACCTATTACAATGCTTTTACAACTTGCAGGAAAAGTATGATAGAGGCCAAAAAGATTTTAGTAAAGAAAGATATAATGCTTTGGAACATTTTGTTGAAAAGAAAAGATTTATAAATAATATGAAAGAAATTTCAAATAATATGGAAAAATTCTCAAAAAATATGGAAAAATCATTAAATAATTCGGAGTAAAAATATGAAAAATAAAATCGGAGAATTAACTTTAAGGGAAGCAGAAGAATTGAGGAATTGCTGCGGACACATAGGCTTTATAAAATGCGAATGTTTGGATTGTAAATATTTTGATGAAAACGAATGTGATTGCAAATTATCATTTCTAGCTTATTTAAGAGGGATTAATTTAGACCAAGAAATCGAGGTAGAAGAATGAGTGAACTAGAAAAACTTTTAGAGAAAAATAAAAAAGAAATTTTAGATGTGGTTTCAAAAGAGTTGGACTTGCCTAAAGAAATGTTAAAAACAATTAAAGAATCTAATTTTAGAGAAAAAGTTTTTGACTTACCAAAAAAGGAGAATAGGCTATGACAAGCAAAGAAGATATAGAAAAATTAAGAAAAGATATTGAAATGGATATGTTAGACGATTCAAGCCTAGCGATATATGATTCAATAATTGTGGATTTAGAAAGTTTCCAAAAAACTGCAAAGAAAAATCCGAGAGAACTAAAAAGATTCAAGATAGATTTGCAACCTATGAAAAGCAAGTGCAATACTCATTATACAAATCATTTAGTCAATTATATAAGTTTTAACATTAAAAGTTGGGCGAATTGGGATAGACTTCCTATTACAATTACAGATACTACAACAAATAAACAACTTACGATTCATGCTAACGAGTGGATCAAATGGAAAGAAATGGTGTATGAGTGGTTAGGAATACCAAAAGAAGTGTTGGAGGTAATATAATGGAATATAAGAAATTAGAAAAGCCAATCTATTGGATCGGTTGGCAAAGGGGAAAATTTGTAAAGAGAAAATTCGTGGAATATCAAGCTGCATTTCCTAGATATTTAAGAGATACTGAAGGTAATGTAAGATTTTTTAGTAAATTTTGTGAAAAAAATATTGGGAAAGTTCAATATGTAGGTGGATATTCAAAGTATTCATATACTAGCTTTACAGATGTTGAAGAAGTCGAATTTTTAAAGATGATAGTAAAAAGAAATGAAGAAAGAATCCACCAAGAGCAAAAGAAAATTTCCATGATAGAAAGAGAAACCGAAAAAATGGTGGATTTAATTAAGGAGAAAGAAAAAGATGAATGATTATACAAAAGATTTTTTAAAATTATGTTTAGCCAAAAAAGATGTTGCTATTTTTAGTGATTGCACTGATGGTAGTGCAGAATTAGCTGATTACAATTATAGAGATGAACTAGCCAATTTTAAGCATTTAATTGAGGGAAAAGATTGGATTCTAACGGATGGCAATCTAACAATTTGTGGTAACAGTTATACAACACTACTAGATGAGGAAATAAACGATTATCATGGGTCAAAGATGGGAGATTATAAATTCGAGGTAAAAAAGTAATGTTGCAGCCAACTATTTTGATAACAGATCAATTTAATATTTATATACCAGAAATGTATGGTGCAGAAACATGGGGAAATGGTTATCACCAGGAATCCATGATATTCGAAAAAGGCACATGGAAAGTATGCGATTGGCACTATGGCGGTCAATGGGAAGAAGATTCATATATGGAGTATGAATTAGATGTTATAGCAACATTTGATTCTGTAAGTAAAGCGAGATCATTCCTAGTCGATAACGGTCATAAAGAGAAAGTTAAAGATTTAGACATTTTAGTTGATATGTATAAAAAATTTAAGGAGGCTTTCGGAGAAAAATGCAAAAAAAGGAGTGTTCGAAAGCCGAAAAAATCCTAGTTATGATATTCATTATCGTTATGATTCTACTTGCGATTTTCTATTGTACGTTATTGATAATCTATGGTAGGAAGCCTAGCGATGAAGTACCAGAATGGATTTTGTGGTTAATTTCAAGAAATAGGAGATGAAGGAAAAATGAGTAAAGAATATTTAGAAGCATATTTTAAAATCGACCACACATTATGTTTAAATAGTCAAAACATAAAATTTGGAATGGATGCAGATGAACATATAGATTGTCAAAATATAGATGAAGTAGTTAATTGTTTAGAAACTATCAAAGAAGCCTTACAACGCCTAGAATCCATAGACAATGCAAACCCTAGTGAAGCTTTGAAATGTTTAGAAGAAATAAGAGAAAGATTTAGTGATGATAGTAAAGGAAATAATAGTTGGGGATTTAAAATATCACAAGAATTAAACACTATCAAACAAGCCTTACTAAAGGCACAAGAGCCAAAGCAATATCTTAAATGGGAAGATTTAGAGTTTGAGAAAAAAGAGCAAACAATGAAAGTGTTGTTGAATGGAAAAATGTATCTTGTTAAATATGCAAATGAGTGGTTTTGTGGTTGGGGTAATAGGGTACATATTACAAATGGTACTTACGTTTTATGTACTTTAGGTGATGGAATGAAGCAATTTTTCAATGATTTACATTTAGAGAGGGTGGAAGAATGAGAAAATATGATTATTTAGTTTTAGATATTTTTAGTGGCAAATATTTACATTTAGCTTCTAACAATAGATACAAAAATGGTACTATTGTTAAAGGCTTTGAAATAAAAGAATTATTAAAAATAAATTATTAGGGGGTAAGATTATGAAGAAAACTATAAGAGAACTAATAAAAAAACCTAATGCAAATAGAAAGGTTTTAAAAAAGGCTTTAAAGAGAGAAATTAAGGTTTTATACATAATGGGTAAATTCCCACCTAGATTTTATGCTTATAAAATGATGTTAAAGAATATTAACGCTACTATTCTTTTCCCTGAAATTTTCAATGAGGAAATACTTGATAAAGAAATAGAGGTGGAAGAATGAGCAGATTAACTGAAAAAGTAAAGAATACTGATGACTACATAAAACTACCAACAAAAGATAAACAGGAGTTTATCAATAAGTTAGGCAAACTAGAGGATTTAGAAGAGCAAATAGGCTGTCCGTTAGAGGTATTTGTAAAGGCATTAAAAGAAGGAATATACCAAGAGGATGGTGGCAGAAGAAGATTTCCTTTTATTGAATACAACAGTGCAACAGATAAATTCTTTTTTGGATTTGGAACTTATTGTAATGTTGAAGATTATAAAAAGACTTGGTTTTTGAAAGAGGACAGGAGTGAATAGTATGTATGTAAGAACAAAAGACGGTGTGTATGATACAAGTAAAGGATTATATACACCTAGTATTAAGATGTATGCTATTGGAATAAAAACTATTTATGAAGATGATATTCTCAAACAAGCCGAAACCATAGAAGAATTGTGTGATGAGTTTGTGGCTTTAATTCAGCCTGATAATTATGAAGAATATGGCTCTCTATTAAGTGATTATGATGATATGGTAAGGCTATTTAAGAAATATCCTAAAAACATATTCTATGGTGCAATATGGACTAAATGGGGTTTGAAATATGTTGCAAAAATGAATGATAAAGGGGAATTGGAATTGATATGAAAGAATTAAGATTAAAACCAATAAAGAATATACCAATGGGGGAGTTATCTGCATTTGTAAATACGGTTTATGATAATTTTTTCCACCAGATTAGCAATTTGGAAGATTCATTAAAGAATGAGAATGAGCCACTGCATTATCTATTATTAAAAATAAGATTAGAAGAAGTTAGAAATGCTTTAAAGATGTTTGAAAATGTTGTTGATAGTTGTACTGAATATGATGTGGAAGTGGAGGCAAAAGAATGATAGAAATTATTATATGCTTAATTATTTGGTTTTGGGGATTAACTCCATTATGGTTAAATATATTACTTACAATATTATTATTCTTTAGATTCTCATGGCGATTATTATTAACTATAACAAAGATTTTTAAATTAAATAAAGAATTAGAAGAAAGAGAGAAAATAAATAATGAACTTTTGCAAAAACAATGAATGTTCGAGGTGCGGTGGTTGTTGTACACCATTCTTACCAATGACAAAAAGCGAGGTAAAAACAGTTAAGGAATATTTAAAAAAGAATCCTCAAATAAGAGAAAGAGCGTTGAATCAACCATTCTTTAAAGGAAATGATATTTATGTAAGATGTTGTTTCTATGATAGCGATAAAAAAGAGTGCATGATTTATCCAGTAAGACCTTTTATTTGTAGAGCCTATAAATGTAATCAAGATGAATCGAAAATCGAAAATAACAAGAATTTTATTGAATCTAAAGCATATTACAATACTAATGCTAAAACAATTCATGATTTTAGAAGTTTGTTATTTAATGATTATAGAATGGTAGTGTTAGCTGTTGGCGATAAAACCAAAAAGAAGCCAGAAGAATTATTAGATTTCTTTAAAGAGTTAGGTAGAGAAGATATTGTAATAGAGCTTGAAAAACAAATAAAGATATTTAAGGAGAATGAAAATGAAAACAAAGAGTGATTATGCGTTATTGTTATTCTTGTTAGCAAGTAGTGAGGATCATACATTATTTGCAAAACAAGAGGCACAGAAAATATTAGAGAAAAAGAAAATTATTTTAAAAAAGAATGAGGAAACTTCAGTAATAAGCTCACAAGCAGCAAAAAATCTTAAAAAGCATTTCGGAATAAAATTCGAAGAGGAAAAATAATATGTTAGGTATATTCAAAAAGAATAAGAAAGAAAAAACTGAAACTATTAAGAAGCCGATTTATAAGCAGAATAATAGTTCTAGAACGATTACAATTATTTGTCCTTATTGTGAAACTGAATTAGCTGAAGTTTATTGCATGAAAATAAATGATGTAAAATTTGAAAGTTGTCAATATTGCGGCAAGAAATTAGATATGTGAGGAAATAAGAAATATGAAGGAAGAAGATTTAAAGTGGGCGATTAAAACCATAAAAAAGAAGAAAGTAAATATTGGAGTCTTGCTTATGAGTGATAACTTTCAAGAATACAACACTTTAATATTTCAAAAAGAGATTCTAACTCATAGAGAATTTACTAAATTAAAAAGAATTATAGTAGAGGTGGAATAATGGAAATTAAAGAGTTTGTAAAAGAGATTATTGCTAAATATGGCAAGTTACAATTAGTAATAGCCATTGAGGAAATGAGTGAGCTTACAAAAGAAATCTCAAAAGATTTAAGAGGAAAAGGAAATCGTGAGCATATTATTGAAGAGATGGCTGATGTTCAACTTATGTTAGATCAAATAAAAGAGTATTATAATATTAGTCAAGATGATATATATAAAATTAAAAGAAAGAAAATATTAAGAACACAACAAAGATGCCTAGAATCTAAAGTGGAAGTTCAAAAAGAAGAAACAGAAGAAAAGAATCAAAGTGTTTTTGATATTTTAGAGGTGGCAGATGGAAACTAATATAAGAATCCTAATTACTTTTTTAATGATTGTTTTAGTTATAGTATCTTTTGGATTTGGATATTTTATGGCATCCACTAGAGCGGAAAATAGATTTTTCAATGCTCAAACAAAATTAGCTAAAATGAGAATGGATATGCTTTTTAAAGAAAAAGAAAATTTTAATAATATGAGAATCAAAAAAGTGGATTCTAAAGATTTACCACCAGACTTTATAAAATTTATAGAGGAATTAGAAAAAGAGGAAGAAGAGGAAGAAAACAATGGAAAATAGAATTTTATTAAAACTAAACAAAGTAGCTAGTGATTACACAAGCAGCAAGAATTTAATCAAAAATATTAACAAAAGATTTAAGGATGAATTTAAAGTTTTATCATGCGAGGAATCTGGTTGTGGTTATAGAGTTGTAACAGTTTTAGATATTGGAAATAATACATACAAATATAAATTATATGAAAAAGACAATCAAGTATATTTTAAGAATGAAAATTCAAAAGATAATTACAATTTAGATGATGTAGTTACAATTCTTACAAGTGGAAATGTAAAGTTTGAGCTAGACAAAATCACAATAACTTTAGATGATTTAACAGCAGAAGATTATGGAATTATGTCAAAAATCTTTGGGAGATAATTATGGGAAGAAAAAATGTTGATATTGATCCAGAAGAAATAGTTAAATATATGTTAGAAACTGGCAAAAGTATTAGATATACTGCCGAACATTTTGGAACTTCCAAGAGTTCGGTTCAAAGACTTATTAAAAAATACAATGGTGTTAATAAAGAAAAAATCGAAGAAATGTTATCGAAGAATTTAGAAAATAGTAGATTTAAGGAGAAACAATGAGTTATAATGAGTATGAAGAATTAGATCAAATAGAAGAAGAAAATAAGTGCAAGTGCTGTAATAAAAAAATTAAAATATATAAACAGGGTTATTGCAAATCTTGTTATTATTTAATGCTTCAAGATGTTTATTTATTAAAACCAGGAGCAAAATTTCAAACAGATAAACAATATAATTTGATTAAGGAATTTTTAATGAATCCTAAAACAGACAAAAAAGAATTGGCTTTAAAATATGGGATATCATTGAGAACGGTTTTTTATACAATTAATAAATTTACTATTAAGAAAAAAGTTATTAAATAATACTATGTATATATTATTTATACATAGTTTTTTGTTAGAAAGGAGTGTTTATAATGCAAACAGATATTAATAATCACTACTCATTGTTTGATGATTTTGATAAAAGATACAAGATTATTCTAAAATATGATAAATATTATTTGAATGAAGATTTATTATATTCATTTATGAAAGACTTTAAGGATACTCTTTATAATATTATTCATAATGTTTTATCCCCAGTTAAAAGCGTTGCAGAAAACGAAAGTATGATTCGATTCTACTGCAATTATATAAGAGAAAAAATTTTGCCATTATGCAATAATAAAATAGATAATTTATCAAATAGATTGAAAATAGCAAATGAACAATTCCTTATAGAAGAAAGACAAAAAATAGCCCCTAATTTAAGAAGATGGTTAGATATAGAAGATGACTACTATGCTTTGGCAAGTTATCGTAATTTGGTTTATTTTGCTTTTTATTTAGAAAGGGGCAAACCATTAAAGACTAGAGTTTGGGATAAAACCATGCACTTATTTGAAAATCTATTTTATTATATGGAACAAATGGTATTTGATGAAGATAGTTTAGATTTGATTAGAGCTAGTTTTTTCCCAGGTGCAGGCAAAACATTCGCAGCAAACTTACTTGTCGCTTATTGGTTTGGATATGATATAAATATTTCATTTTTGCGTATTACATATTCTGATGATCTAGTAGAATCATTTACAGGGCAGATACAAAATATTCTAGATAGCGAAAGATACAAAAAAATATTTCCTTATTTTAATAAAGAAGATAAAGAATTATATAAAAAGAAGAATACTGATACAATATGGTTTAAGGGTTGCGATACTCCTAATTTTTATGCAAGAACTAGAGATGGTCAATCAACTGGTAAGCGTGGTAAAATACTAATTATCGATGATATTACAAAGGGTAGAGATGAAGCCTACAAAATTGAACTTCATAAAAAGATAGTTGATAAATACGATTACGATTGGACTTCAAGAGCAGACAATGAAAAACAAAAAGTTATTGCTTTAGGAACAATGTGGAGTAGATTCGACCTATTGAATATTATCCAACAAAGAGTTGAGGCCGATGGTGCGTTGATTCCAGTAAAGGACAGAAAATATACGAAAATTAGTTCAGATGGACTATCTGTATTTATTGGAGTTCCTGCGTTAGATTATGATACTGACGAATCAACTATTCCGTTAAGATATTCAACCCAATACTTTAGAAAAAAGAGAGATAAATCTGCCGATAAGTCATTGTTCAATGCAGTATATCAACAGATACCAGAAGAGCCAGAAGATTTATTATTTGGTTATTCAAAATTAAATACATATAATGATAAAACCTTCCCACAAGCAATTTTAGAAGGAAATTATGAATGTAGATGTCAGATTGATCCTAATAGAAAAGGATTCGACTACTTTGTTGTGTTATTCTTTAAAAGATATGAAATATCACATAAAGTTTATAGTAAATGGTATTTAACGGATTGTATTTGTAAAAAGAAAAATTTTAAAATTATTAAGCATGAAGTTATAGATAAAATCATAAAACATAATGTATCTAAATGTGGTGTAGAAATAAATACGTCAAATGAATTAGGAGATACTATAAAAAGTATGTTAAAAGTTCAAAAATATACCGATATATATATTGATGAAATATATTCTACTGAAAATAAGGAAGAAAAGATTGCTGCAAATCAAGACGAAATTGTTAATGAATTAGTTTTCCCAGAAAAAGATATGTTTAGTCCATCTTCCGAAATGGGTATAGCTATGGATATGCTTACTACTTATAGTTGTGAAAAAAAGAATGAGCATGACGACGTTCCCGACTGTTGTGCAACCTTTACGGAAAATAATATCGGTGTTGACCTAGATAATGAAACCAAAGTTTTAAAGGCTAATTGTAGGTTATAAAAATTTTCGAAGATATTTATAAATATTTTAGAATGTATATATTGACAAAAGATAAAATAGTTTTTAAAATTAAAATATAAGGTATTGAATACTATGTAATAGGAGGAGTGTGCAAAATGGCAAGAAAAATTTGTGGTAGAAAAAAGATTACAATACCAATTTCAGAAGAAAAATTTTTAAAAGACCCCTCCGCAGTAATTGAACATTATTTAGGACAATGCGTTTCCAAAAACAATCAAAACAAAAAAGATTATAAAATTTTGAATGATTATTATTGCGGTCTCCAAGATATTTTAAAGAAAACCAGATTGAATGGCGATACTGAAAATAATAATATTTTACTTGCAAACCATTTATTTAGACAAGTTGAATTTAAAAAAGGATTCATGGTTGGAAATCCCATTTCATATTCTTTAGCAGTGAGTGATAAAAGCACAGCGGATTTAACGCTATTACAAAGATATTTAAAAGATAGTAATAAATCTAGTAAAGATACTGATAAATACGAAAGTTTGTATATTTGTGGTATGGCTATGCAATACATCATTCCTAAAAGAACAAATTTTGATAAGAAAAATGAAGCCCCTTTTGAATTAACAAATATTGAGATTGGTAATGCTTTTAAAGTTTATACTTCCGACTCTTCACAAGTTCCTTTATTTGATGTTGTTATTAATGAAGTTGTTGATGAAAATTGGAATGTAAAAAAACAATATGATGTATATTTTATCATACCAAATTTGAATGATGGATATTGTGTTTGCCAAACTTATGATGAAAATTATAAAAAACTAGGCGAACCAGAAAGAGAGCCTCATAAGTTTTTGCCGCTTATTGAATATGCGTTGAATAAAAACAGATTAGGTATTATCGAATTGGTATTCCTTATTCAAGATGGTGTAAATATGATCTTGTCTAACCAGGTTGACGACATTGTAGAATTTGTAAATGCCTTTTTAGTATTTGAGAATCAAGATTTAGGCGAAGATTGGGGTAAAACAGTAAAAGAGTTTAGAAAGAATAGAGCCATTCTTTTAAAAACAAAAAATCCTCAAATCCCAGCTAAATTAAGTTTGTTAAAACAAGCAATGCAAAATGGAGAAATCAAAGAGGCCATTAATTTACTTATTGAAATGATGTATGACATCACTGCAACACCTCAAACAAGCGGTGGTGTAACAAGTGGTGGAGATACAGGTCAAGCAAGAATATTAGGTAATGGTTGGGAATCCGCTCAAAATCAAGCACAAGTAGATATTTCTTATGTTTTACAATACGAGAGAGAATTATTAAGAAAGATTCTATCTGTTTGTAAAGAAGATAAAGTATTAGAAGAATTATATGTAGGAGATATTGATATTAAGTATTCTATTAATATGAGTAATAATTTATTAGTTAAGACTCAATCATTAAGAAACTTATACGATATGCACGTTCCATACGAAGATGCATTAAATATTACTGGTGTTACAAATGATTCTCATGGATTAGCAGAAAAATGGGCTAAAAATGATGAAGAGCAAAAAACTTTATCTATGAAAATGCAACAAAAGAATTTAGGGGAAGATGTAGATCAAAACCAAAATGATGATTCTAACGCTAACAATAATAGCGAATAAATAGAATAGACTAGAGAAAGTCTTTAATCACGCAACATAGGTTAGAGAAAACCTTAAAAAACGCAGAAAGGAAAATTAAAAATGAGAGAAAATGAGAGAAAGAAATTGTTATTGCCTTTAGATATTCAAATGTTTGCTGAAGGCGATGGCGAGGGTGGAGATGGAAACCCAAAGACATATTCCGAAGAGGAATACAAGAAAGTTCAAGATGAATTAGCCAAAATGAAGGCTTCTTTTGATAAGACATCCTCCGAATTAGCAGCCGAAAAGAAAAAGGCTAAAGAAAAGTTAAGCGAGGAAGAAAAGAAGCGTTTAGAAGGCGAAGAAAAGGAAAAGCAATTTGCCGAGATGCAAAAAGAATTAAAGCAAATGAAACTTTCAAAGAATCTTTCTAAAGTATTCACTAATGAGGAAGAATGTGAAGGTATCGCAAAGGCTTTTATGGATGATGACATTGATAAGGTTATTGAGTTGATTGGTAAATCACAAGAAAACTTCAAGAAACAAGTAGAAGAAGAAGCAAAGTCAAAATTCAGTAAGAGTGCAAAGGTACCGGGAGCTGCCGATGACAATGGTGGTGGCGAAAATTCCAAAATCGCAGAGTTAGCTAAAAAGAAATCTACAAAAGTAGAAAGCAAAACTGATGCGTGGGATAAATTTAAAAATAGATAATAAAGAAAAGGAGAAAAAATATGATTAAGAATTTTTTAGCAAGTGCAGTTGGTTTAAGAAAAGAAACTGTCCCTGTATCCGTTAATTATGCCGTTGAAGAAGATGGCAAAAAGATTCTAAAGGCTGGTACTTTAGTTCCAGTTTATACTGAATTAGTTGGTGCTACACCAAGATATGCAGTATTATTTAATGATACTGATGTTACTGATAAAACAGAAGGAGCTGTTTCCGTAGGTGGTGTTACAAGAGGACACATTTTAAGAGATGTTATTATTGAGGCAGAACAGCCACAAGAACAAGATTTAATCGCACAGGGTTTATACATGGAAAATTACAAAGAAGCTCAATATCCAGAAGATTCAGCTGGCAATATGATAACTTATAGAGTAGAAAAAATCGATGGCGAAATCACTGGTGGCGATGACGAGGAACAAGGTGGAGGCGGTGGAAAGTAGTTTTATAACTATTAACCACTATTCTACATTAAAATAATAATATAAGAAAATAATATAAAGGAGAAAAAAATATGGATATTTTAAAGTATTTAGCTAGAGAAAACCTAGATGAATTTTCTAGAAACTATAATTATGATACTGACTTTTTAGGAGATGTATTATTCCCTAAACAAAAGACAGGAAATTTAGCTATTAAGGTTAAACAATTAGTAAAGAATGGTAACTTACCAGCTATCGCAAAGTTTAGTGCTTTTGATGCAGAAGCTCCAATCGGTAGCAGAGAAACTTTCCAAGAGAAAGATTATGAGAAACTTTTAATTAAGGAAAAGATTCAAGTAGGCGAATTAGACTTATATCTAAAGGGTATGTCCGATGATGAAATCATTGACTACTTATATGATGATATGTCTATCGAAACTCAAAGAGTATTAGCAAGAGCAGAGTTAGCAAATATGCAAGTTCTTTCTACTGGTGCTTTAACAATCCAAGAAAACGGATTTAGCGATGTAATTGATTATGGTTATGACACAAATCATAATATCTCTTTATCTAACTGGAATGACCCAACTCACTCTATCGTAACTGATTTAGAAAACGTAATTGCTGCTGCAAAGGCAGAAGGCAAAGAAATCCGTAGAGCTGTAACAAGTGCTAAAATCGTTGGCTATATGGTGCATAATGAGGAATTAGTATTAGCTCTAAACTCTGTAAATTTAGCAGCAACTAGAAAGAATGTATTAAATTACATTTTAGAGGCTTATGGAATTGACTTTGTTGAAAATGATAGACTATATAAAGTTGAGGGCGGCGACGTTGCAACTCATAGATTTTTCCCAGAGGATAAGATTGCGTTCTTTGGTGCAGACGCTTTCGGTGTAGGTTTATTAGCCCCTACTCCAAGTGAAATGCAAACAGTTAAGGCTCCAGGCGAGGCCGATATGAGACAGTTTGTTTATTTATCTGCATGGTCAACAAATGATCCAGCAGCCACATGGACTATGGGTAGTATGGTTTACTTACCATTACCATTAGACATTGATGGTTTATTTATCGCTACTCATACAGAATAATTAAATAAAAACAAAGTTTAAGGAACACTTGAATAAAGGATTTAATTCCTTAAAGGGTGTTCCTTTTTCTAAAATAAAGGAGGGTGTTTAAAAAATGATATATAAAAGAGATGAGTGTATAACATATTTTAAAAATAAATATCCTTATATGGATTCAAATGATATTGGCTTATTATTTGATGAAGTATGTGATATTTATATAAATACAAAATACCCATTTAAAGAAGTATATGAAGTAAGTGAGAAAGACTTTAAGAAACATCCAACATGGTTTTTAAGATGTATGAAAGAAATTATTAGCCAAAAAGGATTAAATAATCTTGTAGGTTATTCTGAAAATGGTGTTAGTTTTAAATTTGATAAAGCAGGATTGTCTAATGATTTAATGGATGAAATAGTAAGTGAGGCTGGTGTTTTTTAATGAGATTTGGAGAAGATATTTACTTTTGCAAAAAAGAAAAAGGAGTCGATACCTTTTCTGCCCCAGAAAAAATAACATTACAGCCTAATCATTTTAGTTTACAGCCTAGTAAATCAACTACTGATATTATGGTTTATGGCAAAGATATTGATAAAATATTTATTGCTTTAGCTCCTATTGATGTATGGGGAGCGAATAAATTTAAAGTAGGAGATAGATTTTATCTGGATTATGCAAAGCCAACCGATGATGAGGAATATGGCGAAAAAGCAAATGCAGAAATTATATCTGTTAATTATCAAAATTTATTCATAAATATAAAAATAAGAAAAATTGTAATAAATCAAGAAGAGGATTAATTCTATGGCTAGAATAAGTCTTAACAAAAGTGGAAAGCCTAAAATTACAGCCAAATGGAATAGAATTGATTTAAGCGGATTAAAGCATTTTAAACGTTCTTTAGAGGATATACAAACAAATAGTGGGTTATACTCCCAAAAATCAAAAATAAATGAAATTTCCGATATTGCATACGATATTTTAAATGCTAGTTATAGTTCAACTCCATTTGATGTTCAAAAACCAATTATTGATAATGGAGTTGCTAACATTTATGTTGTAGGCGATGGAATTGCATTTGATGAGTTCGGAACGGGCTTTTATGCTAAAGGCTCATATCATGGAGAATTACCTACTATTACATTAGAATTTGAAAGTGCTGGATTTATTCAAACCACAAATGGATGGGATTACTATTATGATTGGAAAGGACCAGGCAATAAAAATCCTAAAAAGACCTATGAGGGTGTTAAGGGTTGGTTTACAAAAAAAGAGGGCAAACCTTATTTCCATACTGGTAATAGAGCAAGTAATAGATTTTATAATGCTACTATTAAAATAAAAGATACATTGAAAGGAAAATAATTATGATATTTAAAAAAGATTTTATTAATGATATAAAACAATATATAGTAAATGAATTTTCAAATGATAATAATTTTTCTAATATCAAAGTAGAAAAAGCATATAAAGTCGAAAATACACTTACACCACCAGAAATTGACATTTATGTCGGAGATGATAGAGAAGATACGAGTTCAAATTCTTATGATGAAGAGAATATATCAATAATTCCTATTACATTTTATTGTTATTGTAAAGCTATGTTTATGAATAATGAAGAAGAAAAAACTGATGTTGTTGATTCTACACAAGCATTAGCAGAAACATTAATGAACATTATGAATAAAAACAAACTTGCTTTAAATAATTTGAACATCATTTCTGCTACTAGAATGAATTATGTATCACCTCAAAAAGTAAGAGATGATTCTGTTTATGTATCTATTATTAGATATGAGTTTAAAGTTTTAAATAATTATGTTAAAATATATAATATATAAAGGAGAAAATAAAATATGGCAAATAAAAACGCATTAACAAGTATCGGTTTAGTTGTAGCGGTAGCAGTTGAAACAACAGCAGGCACAAAACCAGTTACAAACTATTATAAAGTTCCTGGAGTAACTGACTTACCAGATTTAGACTTTGATCCAGATACAATCGAAACAACTTCTTATGACAATTTAGATTATAAGAGTTATTTACCAGGTTTAAAAGATACTGGTGGTATTGTATCTTTAGAAGCAAACTATACTGAATATGGTGTAGGTATGTGGGATGATATGGCAGCTACTATCGAAGCTGATACAACAGGTATTAAAGCATGGATTTTAGTATCTATTGAAGGAACTACAACAAAGTGGTTTATTCCAGCTAAATTAGTTGAAACAGGTGTTCCAACAGCTCCAGTAAACGATAAAGTATCAACTACTTATAAATTTACTGTTTTAGGCGATATTGTTAAGGAAACTATTGCAGATATTTCTACATATATCGCTTCAACTGATTATCCAGTATAAAAAAAGAAAGAGGTAAATGAGAATGATTAAGATCAATGGAAAAGAATATGAAGAAAAAGATTTTGACTTTGGTGCTTTAGCAAAATTAGAGGAATGTGGATGTTCTTTTGAGGATTTAAAAGAGGTTGAAAAACCAATGGCTTTAGTTATCGGTTTAGTTGCATGGATTCTAGATTGTAAAAAGTCTAGAGCAATCAAAGAAATCAATGAGCATATTATGAATGGCGGAAAACTAGATGAGTTATACAATATTCTAGATTCTGCTAAAGATAGTGATTTTTTAAAGGCACTGATGAAGAATCAAGCGTAGAGCCTAAATCAAGTGCCACCCATAAAAACAATAAGGAATATGGCAGTATAAAAGAATGGATAAATGAAGTCTGGTTACTGCCATATTTGTCTATTGGAGGCTCTAGAGAAACGTTTTGGCATCTAACTCCTAAAGACATTATGATTGATTTCAGAGCATATCAACAAAAAATAAAGCAGCAACAACAACTAGCATGGCTTAATGGTTTTTATGTTAAGAAAGCAATCGAAAGTTCTATATTTATGTGTGGACTTGCGGATAATAAAGCATTAAGGAATTTACCTAAATATCCAGATTTTCCGAAGGATGAAGAAGAAGCCATAAATGAAGAAGAAATCAAAAAGAAAAGGGAATATATGATTGCTAAAATGAATTATTGGACTAAAGTTAATAATAAGATGTTTAGTAAAAATAAAAATAATAATAAATAATAAATAATAAAGGAGGTATATAATGGCTAACCAAGAAATAGATAGTTTGTCATTAGAAATAGCTATTACTGGATTAAATGAAAGAGATATTAAAAATCTTGAATCATTATCTAATAGCATTGCTAAATTACAAAGAAGTCTAAAAAATTTAGAACTAAAAAAATTGCAGCAAATTGACATACCTCAAAATATTAAAGGTGTTTCTGGTGTTGAAATTCCTATAATGAAACAATTTGATAGCAGTTTCACTGAAGAAGCCAACAAATTTAATGAAACATTTAGTGAAGTAGAAGAAACATTTGAAAAAATCGGCGAAAGTGTAGGTAATATTAAAACAGATATTGAGGGCATAAACACTAGCGTTCCTAAAATAAAAACAGGTGTAAAAGATGCTGGTGATGAAGCAAAAAAGACTGGTAAAAAAATAAAAGAGCCTAGAAAGCAATTAAATGAAATTGAAAAGCAATTAAGAAGAATCAAGACAATCGGTTTAGTAAAATTGATTCGTGGTGCTATGCAATCATTCATTCGTGGAATGGGCGATGGATATAAAAATCTAGCATTATTCGATTCACAATTTAATGAAACATTGTCAACTCTAAAAACCGCCAAAACACAAGCATTTAATAGTATAGCTTTAATTACTGCTCCTTTAGTATCTGTAATTACACCAGCTATCACAACTATATCTAATAGCCTTATAGGTGTAGCAAATAAAGTAAGCGAAATAACTGCATCATTAAAGGGTGCTACTACATATACAAAAATCAATTCAAAGTATATGGAAGATTATGCAAAGAGTATGCAAAAAGCACAATCATTTAGTTTTGATACATTCAACGCTTTAGATATTCAAGACGATAGCATGTTTGAAACTGAAGAATTAGATCAAGCAGTAGATAAGTCAACAGACATATTTACAATCTTTAGTGATTTAAAAGATACATTTGAGGATATAAAATCCTTTATCGGTGATGTTGTAAAATTAGTAGGTGGATTCTTAAAAGATAATATTGGAAATCTAAAAGAAATAATCGCACAAAGCAAAGAATTTACTTCAGTGGCTTTTAATATATTTAAGTCAACGGATTTTACTAAATTATTATCTACAATAAGTAATAAAGTATTACCAACTATTATTAAATTAGTAGGTAGTATATTAGATGTTGTAGAAAGAATCATGATTGCATGGCAGCCTATAAATGATCTTATAACTGAAGAATTGACTCCAGCTATATTAGAAATGTTAGCTTTTGGATTGACTCCGATTGCAGATATAATCACAATGTTAGCTCCTATAATCGAGGCAATTATAAAAGGTGTAGTTAACGTATTGCATCCTATTTTGCAAAAGATAAAACCTATATTAGAGCCTATTATGAATATTGTTTCAAGAATATGGGAAGGAGTAAGTTTTGTATTAAGCAGTTTATTAGAAAAATTCCCAGGTGCAATATCTAGAATATTTGATTACATCCAACCAATAGTGGCAGTAGTAGAGCAAATATTTAATTTTGTAAAATATATTTTTGAAGCTGTCGATGCTATGTTGCATGGCGATTGGAGTAAATTCGGCGATTCATTATATAATGCAGGAAAAGCAATATTGATGGGTTTATTAAAATTGTTCGCTGGACTTATTGATGGAATTGTAAATGCGGTAGTATCGGTTATCAATTTAATTATTGCAAATCCAGTAATTAAAACTATTGTAGGATGGACTGGCAACGAGTGGAATGGTATTACATGGCGAAGCACTTTAGCAGAAAATCTGCCAAGTTTTGCAAATGGTGGTATCGTAGGCGAATTATGGCAAATGAACGAGTATGGCAATCCAGAAATGTTATATAATGCAAATGGCAATTCAACTGCGGTTATTACACAAGATCAACTATCTAGAGCGTTTGAAAATGCAATCTTTAATACAGGTTTATTAGATGCTATTACTGATTCCAAAAACATTTATATTGATGGAAAGAATATAGCTCAAAGTAAAAATTTTAAATCGGAATTGAATAGAACAAATCCAAATTTGAATATTAGATAAAGGGGTGGTTTAAATGAGTATTTATGTAGAGGATATTGGAAAAGTATATATTACTGGTGCAGGATACGAAAACTACCCTTTTACAACTGGTAGAGATTCTATCGGATGGAATGAAACAGTTTGGGGTGGGAAATTAAATCGTTCTAAAAAATTTACATTAGAGAATATCGATGATGTAGAAATAGGACAAGTTCCTCAATGCACTATTGTATTTAAGTATATTAAAATAGAAGATTTTATTGTATTACAAAGAATATTAAAAGAAAGACATATAACTGTTAAATATTTTGATATAGATGTAGGCGAATACGTTACTCATGATATGGCTATAACTGGTAATGATAGGAAAAAGATTTACTCTTATGGCAAAAAAATTATAGGTATGCAAGACTTCACTATTAAGCTAGTAGGAACTAATTTAGATGCAGAATATACTGATAAAAAAATAACCTATAAAGCAAATGGTGGAAGTGGTGCTGATATTGAAAACGAATATGGTGTAGCAGATCAAGTAAGATTATTAACTGCCGAAGATAGTGGTTTTGTAAATAGTGGTTATCATATTGCAGAATGGAATACTGAATCTGATGGCACAGGTTACACTTATGGCTTAAATCAAAGTATCACATTATGGGATAACTTAACCTTATATGCAATTTGGGAATAGGAGTGATTAGAATATGGCTTCTATTAAAGCGTTGTTAAAAATAAATGAAAATGGTAATGGTGTAATTGAATCCGTTACAACAAATATTGAAACAAGAAATATATCAACTTTACCATATACAACTGATGTAACAAATTGGTTTTTAAGGCAAACAAGTGCAAATAAAAATTATGCTGGTGCTAGTTTTAATGTTTTAGGCATTTCAAATTCAGCTAAATGGGGTGCTATGCGATATGGTGTTCAACAAAGTAGTGATAGTTCATATACAAATAGTTATAATGGTTTGGTTTTTGGCTGTCCTTCACAATTACAATCTCCACTAACTATAACCATTGTAGGAACTGATGTTCTAGCATTTAAAATTCATTTTGATACAACTGATGGTCAATCGCCAACAACTTATACTGTTTATAGTAGCATAAGCGGACAAACTACAACACATAGCGTAAGCACATTAGGTATCCTAGAGGTTAATGGTTTGTTAGCGGGACATGGCACAACCGTTATTACAATTACAGGTTGGGAATATCAAGATGAGGCTATTGCAATTAAATATTTTGAAAATATCGAAATTGATATTATCATGGATAAATATTGGATAGATGATTTTGAAACTCAAACGCAAAAAACGAGTGATGGCGAATCTATTCAATATGGTGTATTAGCTAACACTGGTAGCATTACATTAAAAGATAAAGATAGAACATTACTAGAATATAGTAAAATGGGATATTTAGGAGTATATTTATTTACATTAGATTTATATGTTAATAATATAATTATACAATCTCATATATCTAATTCTGCTCCATATTTTACTGATAACTATACAATGCGATTTCAATTAACGAATGATGTAGAAAAATTCCAAAATAAATATTTTAGTCAAACTTTTACAAGTGGCTATAATGCTTATGATATTCTAGGTGCTGTTTTTTCGGATTTTGATTTTGATTTAGATTTTAAAGATATGTTAATGTGGACTTCAAATGGAAATGTAGATGTTGATGTAGGAACTTATTTATCTTATTTTGAGATACCTAGCGGACAAACATTGACTTTAGAAGGAAATGTATTAGAAATAGCAAATAAGATATGTAATGCTTTTGGTTTAAATGCTTATTTTGATGATGGTGGTATGGTTTTGTATTTTAGCAGTGCAAGACCAAAAATGACTCCCGGAGAGCATATATTCAACATACCATACCAAAAGCAATATTCGGATTTTGATTATTCTATCTTAACAGTTAATAGATATGATAAAGTATTTTTTGATGATGAAACAAGTATCATTGATTATAAAAATGCAGTAACATTATCTAAAAATGAATTTTTCGATTTAGAGAATACTAATATTCAAACTGATACAGTTGAAAAAACATTAAGACAATCAATTCTTGAAGATTATGCGGATGGTATCAAAATTGCGAGAATTTCCGTTTTTCCGAGCGACTTATATACAATCAATGGGGAACTTGTTAAAAAATGGAATAGAGGGCAAATTTTAGAGATTGATGATAATGTTAGAATCGAAAATAAAGAGGGTAACAGTGTGCTTTATGATAAAAACTATAATGAGGTATATTGGAGAGTCATTGATAGAAAAGTTAAATATGAGGGACAAATCTTAATTGACCTAATCTTACAAGAAATTAAAAATTAAAAAGGAGTGTGATTCAATATGCCTACACAATGGCAAGAAAGATATACTGAACCAGAAAATATAAATCATGGATACGAATTAGAAAATGGGGATACAGCTTTACCAGAACATATAAACGTTACAATAGAAAATGTAGCTTACTTAAAACGTATTGTGGATTTAGGCACAAAAAACGCAATAACAGATGTAGCGTGTGGTTTTGATTTTGCTTATTGGGAATCTCATGATACAAGTTATATGGTTGGAAATCAAGCCTATAACATTAGTTTGACTGCGGCAAATGAAAATAATCAAGTAATGATATTACCTGTTGACAGTAATGTATCAATAGCTGAAGCAAGAGTAGAATATGTAAGTGGAGATAATGGCTATATCGAATATAGATTAAAACCTATTAGCAGTGGTAATACAAGTTATATCGAGTTTGCAGCATATCCAATTTTAGAGCAAATAAGCGGACTTACTAGAACTGGCGGAACATTAAGACAAACTAATTTTAGGGTTTATGTGAAAGATGTATATGGAAACGAATTTTCAAAACCATTTACAATAAATTATAAATCATTACATTAATGTAAAGAGGAAGTGATTAAGAGATATGGCACAAACAATAACATTAAATTTTAAGATTATCGGACAATCCCTAGAAAGATTAGATGATAATAGAATCGTTGAAAAAGCGAAAAATTATATCAACGCTCATTTTGAGTTTAATGAGTTATGGGATGATACTACTAAAGCCATTTTGATAGAGGGTAGTTGTTTAAGATATAAAGTATATCTAAATGAAAATAATGAGTGCTTAATTCCTAATAGAGCAGTAAGACATGATGGATTTACCTTAACTGTTGTAGGCGAGGATACTGATAAAAATATCACAATTACAACAAGTGAATTATATATTGCAGTAGGCAAAGGCATTAAGAGTGATGAAGAAATGGAATCCATTTATGAGATTACTTCACAAAGCCTAGATGTAAATAAAAATGGTGGAACTTGCAATTTAGAGATAAAAGATGAAGAAAAGTTTTATTATGAAATGCAAGAAAATGATTTTAGCAATATGCAACACGAAAGCGGTAATCAATGGAGTTTAGATTTATCCGAAACGATAGAAAATGTAATTACTGAATTTAAGAAAAGAATTGGTGTTGATTGGGATAGATTAGGAATCCAACCTCCTGTACCTGATATGCTAAAGTGTGTTTATACACCAACGAAGAAAGTTATTGTGGTTGGAGAAGAAGAAATTACTTACTATATGCTTTCGGCAGTTGATAGTTACGGAGATACAAGTGTGGCTTTCTTTTATCAAAATGATAGTTGGCATGTAATCTTTATAACAGGTAATTTTGTGGATAATGAAACATTCAATTTAAGAATGGCAGATAAACAAGATGTATTAGTAGAAGGCGAAGGTATCACAATTAGTGGTAATGAAATTTCAACTGATAGGAGTAAGGTAGTAGCAAATCCTATATTAGTTGGAGATGAGCCTAATTTAGAAGGTACTGAAATCGATGGTATTAAGTATAAAGTCGGTGGTGGAGGAAAGTTATATAGACATGATATTTATATGTTTAACTCATATTTTTCGTGTGTGTTAGTAACCTCTTTATATTCTAGCAATTCTACACCTATGATAAAATCTGATTTCTATACATTTCTAACTACAAAGACAGGACAGGGCTATTTATGTAGTGGTAAAATAAAAATAAATAATATAATTTGTCCAATTATATACTGTCAAACAACAGGTATGAGATATATTAGTGGTGATGGTAGCACTTTCGGAACACAATCCCATTTATCAGAATCTGCCTACGACGTATTTACTGATACAGTTACGGAGGTATAATCATGAATTATTACTATAATGAAACTGAAAAATCTTTTGCAGTAACTACTAATTTTGCTTACAATCCTATTCCTAAAGGATATAAAAAAATTAGCAAAGCAAAGTATGAGGAATTGCAAGAAGAATTACAACAAGAATCTCAAAATGAGAATGAGATTCCTAAAGTTGAATACAATGAAAATATTTAAAATTTAAAAATGTATATTTTATTTTAGAAAAATCATTGTATAATAAAAATAGAAATAAATATATTTTAAAAAAAGAAATAAGAAAAGGAGAAAATAAAAATGAGTGAATTAACAAAAGAAAAGATTTACAAAAAAGAACTTATTGCTGGTGGTGCTACTGGTAATAACAATTTAGAGAGAATTAGAAGCCTAGCTGGTGGTGGTGCTTCTAAAAAATCTTTCTTCATGGAAGAATTAGACGTAAAGTTACCAGAAAAATTAAGCTCTATTTCGGCTTGTGGTAACGGAGATTATATTTATTTATGTAGTGGTGTAACTAATGAAGGACATGCTGTAGGAGATTTTTATAAATTCAACACCAAAACAAATGAAATTGTTTTAGTTAAAAGTGAAGGAACTGATATAATTAGTGCAACTTTAGTATATGCCTATGGTTTTATTTGGGTGTTTGGTGGAGAACTTGCTGGTGCTAGTTCTAGGAATAAAAGGGTTTATGTTATTGATGTAGCAACAGACTTTAATATGTATGAAGTAACTTCAACAGATGTCGATTTAGGTTATTACCCATTAGTTATCCATGAAGGAAATGTATTTTATATTTTTAAAAATAATGATTATTTATATAGACTTGTTGTAGATGAAACAGGTAATTTTACAACTGGAGAATTAGAATTAGAAGAAATTTCTACTTTAGATAATTATCCTGTTGAATTTGGTGGAATTTTCAAAACTGATGAAGTTAACCAAAGCATTTTTACGGTAGGTGGTAGAGGCGACAGTGATGGTAGAATTAGTAGGAATATTTACCACTGGGGAATAAAACTTGATACAAATGGTAAACCAACATTGGCATTGGTAAATACGGAAACATTATCCAAAATCGACAAATACAACACTTATGCAGTTTCAACCGTTTTGGGAGAACAAAAAGAAAAATATGTTTTAGTTGATTCACAAAGAAAAGTATATTATGAGTATAGCATTAGCAACGGCGGAACTATTGTTAGTGATGAAATTCCTTTGGATTCTTCAAATTCGAAGATTAAAAACGATTTTGAAAATCTAGCAAGTTTTTCAACAGTTTCAACTGCAAACGGAATTTACGTTATGGGTGGTACTGTAAAATATGGCGATAACGTAGATACAATTTACAAGATAACATTAAATTAAAAATTATCCCCCTTTAATTAGGGGGATTTTTCTTTTTAAACATTTTTTGAAAAAAGGTATTGTCTTTTTAAAAAAACGAAATTATAATATAAGTGAAGTAAGATAGGAAACTCTAAAAAGAAAGGACAATGCGTATGGATAGTAATACATTTATGGGATTGTTAATAGCAGCTCTGGTAGTATTGTTTGGTTTAGGTGCAACTATCACAACACTTATAATCAAACCCTTAATAAATTTGAATAGATCAATTACCACTTTAAATTGCTCAATAACGGAAACAAATTCACATTTAGCCAAAAATGACGCAGAACTTGTTGAATTGCAAAAAGGATACAACCAGCATGAAACAAGAATTACAGTATTGGAGAAAAAGAAAGCATGACAAAATTAGAGTTAATAGAATTAGTTGCTTTAGCTATTGTTGTTATAGGCTTAACACTTTATTATCTAGTTTTAGCTATTAAAAATGGATGGATAAAGAAAGTTGCAAAGACAATGAATGAAGCTATTAAATACGCAGAATTAAACATTTCTGGAGGACAAGAAAAACAAGATTATGTTTTGAAAGAAATCGAAAAGAAATGCGAAGAGTTAGGGATTCCGTTTACTTTCATTAGGAAATTAGCTGTAAAAGTCATTAAGAAAATAATTTCCGATTATAATGTTATTAAGAAATAGACAAGTGGTAAAACACTTGTTTTTTTATTTGTATAGGGGGAAGTATGAAGAAATTTATAAACAAGATATTAGATGTTCCTAAATTGATTCAAAGAGTTTGGTTGTTATTATGGTTGCTTTTGATTATATTATTGGTTATGAAGTTTTGCTTTGGTATATGGTATCCAGTTGTTATTGAAAATGAATGGTTTTTAAAATTAAACGATCTTATAAAAATATCCTGGATAAAATATTTAATATTAAGTATATTCTATCTTATAAATGCAAATTTATTATATTTAATAAGTTGCACAAAGAAGAAATACATAAATATCACAGAATTTACAATAATAAATGCTTTATCAATATTAAGTTTCGTAATAAAATGTTTTAATAGAAATTTTGTAATCATTACTGAAATATTAATTTCAGTGATTATACCAATTATAGTTTTATTAAAAACCTATAAAAATAGTAAGAAAATTTTATTGGTTTTATTTCCTATAATAGCACAAATGATCGTAGCTATTTGGCAACTCAATATTTATTGTGTAAGAGGTATAGACTTTGCTATTGATAGTGAAGAACATATCCTTATTGGAATTGTATTACAATTAGATTACTATATATTTTTAATTATTACATGGATAGGAGTGAGTTATATGGGATTATTTGGATTTTGGTTTTTCGGTAAAGATGTAACTGCATTAAAGGCCGCAAAGGAAAAAGAACTAGCTAAAACAAAACCAAATTTAGAATTTGTTTCTAAAATTGATGAACGTATTGCTAAATTAGAAAAAGAAGGAAAGTAATATTTTGTATGTTATGGAAAATAAAATTAAAAAGTCTTATTGGCTATTTAATTTATAATATTATTCTATTAACTATTTCTTTTCTATTAGATAGATTTTATCAAATGTTAATATTTATATTATTCTACACTTTTATTCAGAATTGCTTTAGGTATAGATTCCATGCTGAAACAATACAAGAAAATCCAATAAAAGCGATTAATCTGTGTAAGGTTATTACAATAGTAGTAGAATTAATATATTTAGCATTTTGTCATAATTTGAATATTTCAGTATATAGTAATTTATTTATCATTTTTGTTATTACCTTACTAAATTGTCTTTTAGAATTTTCGCTAGAAACAATATTGATTAAAAGTGAAGATTTGAAAAATAAAGACAAATTAGAAAATTTATGTCGGAAAGCACATCTAACAAAGAACGCAACAGATAGAATGATAATGAAATATGTAGAAGGAAAAACATATCAAGAAATTGCAGATTTAGAGTGTGTTGATATTCAAACTATTAAAATGTCTATCAATAGAAGTAGAAAGAAAATATTTAAAGACTAGATTAATTTCTAGTCTTTTTCTTTTTGTAATCTCTTTTGTAAACACTATGTAAACTTAAAAATGATATAAAAAGAATTATTATAATGCTAGTTTTGAAAGGAGAGCAAAAGATATGCCAAATTATAACAACTATTATGGAAATTATCCTTATGGAAATTATCCTTATGGAAATCCATATCAACCTTATGGAACGAATCCAGGTTATCAAAATAACTATGGAACACAACCACAACAACCACAGCAACAGCAGTATCAAACTATGCAGCAACCACAAACAGCCTACTTACCATTGACTTTTACGAGTGGTTTAGTTGGTGCTAAATCTTTTATAGTAAGCCCTAATCAAACTGTATTCTTAAAAGATAGTGATGAAGGTAGCAAACTTTTATTTGAAAAGAGTGCGGATCAAAACGGCAGATATACTTTAAGAGCCTATGAATTAAATGAAATTAAAGTTGATGATATAGGCAAACCAAAGCAACCTATTCAAACACAACCACAAATAACCAAAGAAGATATACAATATTTTGCTACTAAAGATGATTTGATTGCTTTACAAAAAGTTTTAGAAACACAAATGAATAATTTATCAAACCTTATTCAAAAAGGCTCTAAAAATGGAAAAAGTAAGGAATTAACAAATGAATAACAATATGAATATTATGCAAATGCTTATGAGCGGAATGAATCCAAATGCTATCATACAAAATATAATTCAAAGCAATCCACAAGCACAAATTATATTAAATCAAATGAAACAAAGTGGAATGAATCCACAACAGTATGTAATGCAGTTAGCAAAGCAAAATAATGTTGACTTAAATCCTATGTTGAATATGTTAAAACAAAGAGGTTATAAATTTTAATTGATATTATTATTTACTTATTCTAGACATAGTAAATATTTAATATAAAAAATACAAAAATATGGAAGGAGAAAAATTGAAATGGCAACTATTGATGGAACTATCGAGGGTGTAAACTTCGGCGGTAATGGAACAAATTACGTTTACCCATATCCACCATATTACAATAATGGTAATGGATTCGGTGGAAATGATGGGTTTGGAGGTATCTGGGGGCTTTTGGCTCTAGCATTAGTTTTCGGAGGACTAGGAGGAAATGGCTTCGGTTGGGGCGGAAACCAAAATGGTGCATGTGGAAATATGATGTATGATATTAACGCAAATACTAATCGTGGATTCGACCAATTAGCAGTAACAAGCGGTATTGATAGTTTACAAAACGCAATTACAACAGGTTTTTCCAATGCAGAAGTAGGAAGATGTAATCAAACAACAGGTTTATTACAAGCAATTAATGGTTTAGGAACTCAATTCCAAAATTGTTGTTGTGAAAACAGACTAGCTACTGCTGATTTAAAATACACTATTGCAACTGAAAATTGTGCAGATAGACAAGCAGTTTCAATGGGTATTCGTGATGTAATTGAGAGTGGTAATAGAAATACACAAGCCATCCTAGATAAATTATGTCAGCAAGAAATTGACGCAAAGAATGATCTAATTGCAAATTTAAGAACTCAATTAAATATGTCAAATTTAGCAGCTAGTCAAACAGCCCAAACAGCTCAAATTTTAGCAGGACAAACAAGAGAAGTTGACGCTTTATATGATAGACTAAAGAATTGTCCAGTAGGCACAACTCCAGTTTATGGCAATCAACCAATTTTCACTTGTCCAGTAAATGCAGGAAATTTTGGTTGTGGTTGTAATGGCACAAGTATTCAATAATTAAATAGTTATATTTTGAGGATTAACTATCCTATATTTAGACTAATTATCTAGTAAGCGTAAGGAGAATAATCTTTACGCTTTTTTATTTTAAAGAAAGAAAAGGAGAATAGAAAAATGTTATTATTAGGAACAAGAAATTTCGCCACACAAGATGTGGTAACAAATGGTATCGTTCAATTAGGAAATGTATATCGTAGATATTGCAGAAAAACAAATGGAGTAAAAACATTTGAATTTGATAATACTGATGTAATCTTGCAACAAAGCGGCATTTATCATATTACAGTTACCGCTGTCGCAAGTGGTGCAGAAGCAGGAACATTAGCAATCCAATTATATGAAAACGGAATAGCCATTCCAGGAGTTTTCGCAAATGAAACAATTACAACACCTACAACTGAATTAAGAACTTTAACATTAGATTATTATGTTTTAGTTGATTCAACTTGTGTATTAGGCTGCAATTCAACAGTGGCAAAGGCTATCTCACTTGTAAATACTGGTGTTGCCGCAACTTATACAAGTGTAGTATTAAATGTAGAGAAGGTGCTTTAATATGAGAGATACAAGAAGAAGAGAGTATATGCGTGATAGAGCAGAAAGAAAAAGAATGTCGAGGGGTATGCGTAGGGATAGAGGATATTATCCAATGGATGACTATGATTATGCTCCAGAACGTAATCGTGAGCGTTATTCTAGAAGAGATAGAAATAGATATGATGATGAAGAACGTTATATGGAATATGAACAACCTAGAAAACGTATGGGAAGTTATCGCAATGATATGAATAGAGATTACGATGATGAAAACTATGATGAAGAGTATGAGCATGACCTAAAGGATTGGATTCAAAAGTTAAAGAAAAAAGACCGATTCAATATGTCTAAAGAAAACGTAATTGCTAAAGCTAAAGAAATGAGAGTTGACTTTAAAGATTACGATGAGGATGAATTTTATGCTACATATTTAATGCAAGTTTCCGATTACCCATCTATTTCTAATGACGCAAGAGTTTATTTAAGTATGGCTAAATCTTGGCTTGAAGATGATGATATTGCAGTTGATCCTAGTGAAAAACTATGTATCTATATGTATGAAATTGTATTAGGCGATGAGTAGTAATGTTTATTTACCACAATGAAAATCCAAATCACGAACTTATAGGCGATTGTGTAATTAGGGCGATTGCATGTGCTTTAGATGAAGATTATAATTATATATTACAAGAATTATTTAAAGTAAGTAATTATTTTAATTGTGATATGTTAATTAATGATTGTTATGGAATCCTTTTAACTGAAAAATATCATTTGCCTATGTTTTACGGAAATGGAAATAGTGTTGAAAAAATCGCCAGAGATTTTAGGGATAAAGATTTAATATTAAGAATCGATGGTCATTTGACTTGTGCCAAAGGTGGCAACATCTTTGATATATGGGATACAAGCAATGAAATCGTAGATGTATTTTGGATTGTTGACTAATATTAATATTGTAAATTATTGAAAAATGATATATAATTTTATTAGGGACATCCCCCCCTATAAAATCTCATTTACCTCATATAATTGAGTAGGAAGAAAGTGTTTGTTTTATACAAATGCTTTTTTTCTTTTTAAAATTTGGTTTTCAACTTGACAACCAAAAATTAGGTGTTATAATAAGTAATAGATAAAGGCAGAAAGCGAGTGATAACTGAATATAATAATATAATATATCTAATATTTATAATTTCTAATTAAACAATTAAGGAGGTATATATGAGATTAAAGAAAATTGATATTGTAAAATTTAGAAATTTAAGTGATGTTCATTTTGAAATCCCAGACGGGAAGAAAGCCATTGTATTTTCTGGCTTAAATGGTATTGGTAAAACAACTATGATTGATAGCATTATGTGGTTGTTATGTGATGAAACTATTGTTTATGGCAAAGAAAATAGTGATAACCTAGATAAAAACAATAGAAAAGATGCAATAGAGGTATCGTGTTTATTTATTAAAGATAATGGGGATGAATTAGAATTAAAGCGTAAGTTATATCCGAAATATACAAAGAGTGGAGAGTTTTCAACTTATGCAAACGAGTTCTATATCAATGGAGCAGATTACGCCCCTAAAAAATATTTCGCCAGGTTGTTAAATGATGAATTAGGTGTTAAGGTTGAAAACAATCCAGATGTATCTTCATTTAATACATTAAGAAGTATTATTGATTATAATTATTTAAGTTCTATTAAATACCAGGTGGCTAGAGAAAAAATTGAAAAGATTTTAAAACTAGCAAATGATAATGATCTTGTTAGCGATTCAAGATTCTCATTAATCAAAGATGAATTAAAAGCACAATTATTTGATGTAACAAAAGTTAAGACAAAACTTAACAAGAAAAAATCTCTTGCAGAAGAAATAGTAAAAAAATTAACTGATGAATACCAATTATTAAAGTCTGCATTTATTCCAATGGACGAACAAGCCTATTTTGAATTAACTCAAAAAAGAGATGAAATTTCCAAAAAAGAATATGAGCATAGTGCCGAATACAAATCTATTATGAGCAAATTAGATGAATTTAATAAGGTGGTAGTTGAATCACGAAATTTCATGAATGAAAGCAAAAAGAAGTATGATTCATTAGTATATGAAATAAATACTACTAATAATAATATTAAACATTATAATAATGAATTAACATCTTTGAGAAATCTATTTGTTGATGTAAAGAATAGTTCTAGAAAATGCCCTAATTGTAACTTTGAATTAGATAAAGAATCCGTTAATAAGAGATTACAAGAAATCAATCAAAAAGGTAAATCAATTAGTGATACGGTTAAAGAATTAAATGCAAAGCTTGAAACATTAGATATAGCAACTGCAACAAAAGAATTTGAAGATAGTAAGAGTAAGTATGATGAATTATTTAATAAACAAAGTGAATTTAATAATAAATTGAAAGACATCATGGAAAAAGAAAATGAAGAGAATAGAATTTTCTATAATGAAAAGCAAAATGCTCTAAATGAAATTAATGGAAAGATTATGGCTTTGGAATCGGCTTCAAATAAATCCGCTTTAGATAGTAAAGAAAAAGAATTAAAGATTGCTAGAGAAGATTTATCTGTTGCAGAAAGACAATTAGTTATATTAGATGATTTCTTTGAATATAAAAATGAGATTATAAAGAATAGAATTAATGAAGTATTCCCTAATCTAGACTTTAGATTAACTACTGAATCCGATACTGGAGCAGTAACAAACACTTGTCAAGTATTCTTAAAGAACGTTGATTACAATGGTGTTAATACTGGTAACAAGATCATTCTAGGGTTTGAGATTATTAATTCATTGAGAAAAGTTTTTGGAGTAACTGAAACACTACCTATTATTTTTGACGAATTAGCAAACCTAGATAAAGCAAACTTCCAAAAGTCTATTAATTTAAGTGATAGTCAAGTTATCACAACATTAGTAGGACAAAATGATACTTTAAAATTATTAACAATGTAAAAGGAGAAAAATAAAATATGCAAAATGGATTTTTTGATGAATTATTAAAAGAAGAAAATGTAGATGAAGAAACAGGCGAAATTAAAGAGCCAGAAAACGATGCTGTCGCAACTGATGGTGTTAATGCAGCAGAAGAGCCAAAAGAAGAAGAAACTGTCGAATTTAGTTTCGGAGATTTAAAGGATGTTACAAAAGAGAAAAAAGAATTGGTTAAAGAAGAGTCTAAAGAAAAGACAAAACCTAAAGAAAACTCAAAGCCAGAAAAAATGGCAAATAATGAGATTTTACAATCACAGGTTGAAAATGTATCAAGAGAAACCGAAAAGTCTAAAAAACAAGAAAAAACAGAGCCAAAATCAAATGGATTAGTAAAAAAAGATTTTACACAAGCGTTAATTGAGAATACATTATCAAAAATTACCGATATTACTTCTTTTTCCGAAGAAACATTTAGTCAAAAGGCTAAAAATTGTGCTATTGATATTATTACTTCTATTGACCATACATTAAATGTTAATGGTTATTCATGGAATCAAATTGATTCAAAGGGTAGTAACCTAATCATGCAAATTAAGAGATGGGCTAAATTAGGAATTGATGTATCTAATGATAAATTATATGCAGATATTAGAAGAAATGGAAAAACAGGTATGTATGATATTGCAGTAAAAGGACAATATCAAACTATCGAAAAATTGATTACAAATTTCTTTAATAGACCAGTATTTAGATTCAAAACCGAAGTAATTTGTGTAGGAGATGTATTCGAAAGCGAATTTGATTACGCTACTGGAGAAGATAGAGTTGTTTCCTTTACTAAAGATTTAAAAGTTGATAGAAACAAAATGGATAATATTATCGGAGCATTTAAGATTTTATATTATTATGATGATGAAAATAAGATCCACCAGATTCTAACAAAAATTGAAAAAGATAGAATTATGAGAGCTTATGAAGCCGCGTCAACTAAAAACGTATGGAATAGAGATACTCAAAAGATGGTTAAGAAAACTGTTACCTGGGAAATGTTTAACAGCGAAGATATTCGACCATTTATGAAATATCCAGAAGATGTAATTCAAGATTTAACTATTGTTAATGAGAATGAAGATATAGATTTCAATAAAGAGCATAAATATCAAAGCGTAGTTGACGCAGAATCACATTCGGCAGAAACTTTAGGTACTGACGAAGAAAAGGTAGGATTCTAATGAAAATTATTCCTATAAGAACTGGTTCTGATGGTAATTTATATATATTATCAACATCTAACAATACTAACTTTTTAATTGAATGTGGTTTGAGCAAAAAAGATATTGTAAAAGTCTTATGGGAATTGGGATATAGTATAAGTGATTTTCAAGCATGCTTTGTTAGCCATTCACATTCAGATCATACTGAATCTATTAAGTGGGTGGCTAAATACATGCCTATATTTTCTAATAAACAAGTTAAAGAAAAATTCGATACTATTGTTAATTTAGAAACGTTAATTCCAGTGAAACCATATACCATAAAAGATTTAAAAGTCATTCCTTTTAACATTGAACATGGAAATGCAGAAAATTATGGATATATGTTTAAAGACAAAACTGATACAATGTTATTTATGACAGATTTTTCAACTTGTTATTGTAATATATTTAATAATATATTTAATGAAATATTTATTGAATGTAATTGGAATAAAGAACTTATAGAAGATTATGTTGGAGATTTAAAGGAAAATAGACAAATCAATACTCATTGTGGATTTGAGATTACTAAAGCCTGTCTATTGAAACTAAATTTATCGCAATGTAGAAAAATCACATTGATCCATCCTAGTAAAGACTACTGCGATTGTAATTTAACATTGAAGAAAATGAGAGAGATTATTCCAAATGTTGAAATTGATTTTGCTAAAAACTTAATTTAGGAGGCAAAAATGAAGATAGAAAATGGGTATTTAATACTAGAGGAAAGTGAAATTCCGAAGAAACTAAAAAAGATTACAGGACATCCATTTGTTAATCTTGTAGGCTTAAATAAATATAATAAAAAGGGCGATACCATTTTACAAATGTTAAAGTTATACAATCCACCATTTGAAAATAAATATGCTTATCGTGGCGAAATGGCTGAAAGAATGGTCGGCTTAATTTTAAAAGCACAAAACAAACAATTTATCTATCATGATGAAGCTGATAAAAAAGTAAACAATTATGATTTCTTTCCAGATTATAAAGAAATAGGTGGAATACCAGATTTTGAAATACCTAGTGAAGAAATGATTCATGAGGTAAAAGGGAAAAGTATGGCAAAATATGATGAAATCAAAAAAGAAACTCCTAAAGATGAATTATATCAAGCTTTATTATATGCTTATATGAGAAGATGGGAAAATGTAACAATGGATTATATTTTCTTTGATGAAGAAAGTGAAAAATATCTATTTGAAAATAAGAAACCTAAAACTTTAGATAATTGTAAAATATTACAAAGGAAATATAAAGTTAATAGGGAAGAAATGGAAGATTTAATATTAGATGCAATAACTTATTATAAAGATTGTATAAATAATAGAAAAATCCCTCTTGAAGATATAAGCAAAAAGGTTTTAGAGGCTTTAGGATTTAAGGAGGAATAAAATGAGATTATGCAGATGCTGCGGTAATGTTTTAGAGGACGAAAAGTTTGTTAGTGAATATAGTTATGCAGATGGTAAAAAAAGATATTCCGAGTTTTGTTCTGACTGCGTTATGAATAGTAAAAGAATAAAGAATGAAGAAAATATAAAAAAGAATAAAGAAAAAATGGAAGATCATATCTACTATAAAAAAATGATTGAAAATCTAAATCGCTCTGGTAAGGCTTATATCAACAAAAGAAAATTCTCACTTGAAGAAATCGAAAAGGATTTAGGTAAAAAAGTAAATGTCCGAGATTCCGAATATGGAGGTTATATAATCTATGTTGATGAATGATATTAAAATCATAGAGGATAGTCGTCAGCAAAATGGTAAGCATGACCTAAAAAATGAGTATTTTCAAAAAAATGGTATAAAAGTTTTAAGGAGTAAGCTTCCATTTGGAGATTATGCACTCATTGATAATATGTCGGTTATAGTTGATACTAAAAAAGATATGATGGAAATTGAAGGAAACCTAACAAAACAACATATTAGATTCCGTAATGAAATCATAAATGCAAATGATATGGGTATCGGTTTGGTTATATTAATTGAAGAAGAAATCCAATATAATAGTTTAGATGATGTTGTAAAAAGATATAAAATTCCTAGATGGAAATCAACCACTTATGAAATGGTTGAAGGTAAAAAAACTATTAGGCATAAAAAAGGACAACCAATGGGGTTTTTCAATGTTGAAACTATCATTAAGGCTATGAAAACCATGCAACAAAAATATGCAGTATTATTTTGGTTTACAACTAAAGAAAAATGTGGAGAAGCTATTATAGATATATTGGTAAACAAAAGATATATAATAGATTGTTATTTTAAAAAGAAATTAAAGGAGTTAAAAGAAAACAATGGCTAAATATTTAGATTTAAAAGTTGGCAAAAAGTTAAAAGTATATAAATTTAATTGTGGAAATGGTCAAAATGGAGCGTGGGGTTTATTCTCATTTACTCCATACGAAACAGATGATAAAGGCAATACTACTTATGGTCAAAATTATACAATTATAATTTCAAACTATGCTCAATTAAATTGTTTTTTAAGGGATGGGGATTCAGTGGAAATTGACAAGATCAATTCTGTAACAACTGAATTTACAAGTTTCAAATCAAAGACAACAGGTCAAAATGTTAATAAAACGGTTGTAAAGGTTGCAGTAGATATTAAAGTTCCACAAATGACAAACAATAATCAACAACAACCTAATAATTACTACCAACAACCAAATAATAATCAATTTTCAAATCCTAATGAAGAATCTTATTATGGAAATGAAGATGATTACGATATGCCTAATTTCTAAAAGGGGGTATTAAAATGGATTTTAAGAAAGAAGATATTGATAGATTAAAAATAGCCATGATTAAGAAATATGGTAAAACCTCTTATCAAACTTTAAGCGATGAATTAGGTGTATCAAGAACTGCATTAAACAAAGCTATAAATAATGAGGGTAGTTTAGATAAATTAAAAGAGCGTATTAAAGCGTGGACTAATAATGCGTTAGACTAGATTTTTAAGGGGGGATAGTTTTTGACAAACTTAAATATTTGGTTAAAAGATATGTTAATATCCGAATATGGTGTAACTGATGTAAAAGAAGAGTGGGGAAACTTAATTGTAAATGGTAAAACATTTATGATAGGAGAAAACAACAACCCATATCTAAATTATAAATATTCGGCTTATTATGAAAACAATGGGAAAGATAGAAAATCATTTCCTTTAGGAGATAACTATAATACCGATTTATTAAGAGAAATAATAGAAAGGGTATTATCTATCATTCCAATAGCAAAAATTGAAAAAATCGAAGAAAAACAAGTGTCTAGTGAAGAAAAAGAGTTCACTGGTGGCATCTTTGATTTTATGTGAGGTAAAAAAATATGGAAAATTTTAACATTTTTGAGATGTTATATGATACCTATAAAATTAATACTGATAATCCATTAAGGGTTATAGAATTTTTTGGAGGCTATGGTTCACAAACTTTAGCTTTAAAATATTTAGGAGTAAAATATGAGCATTGGAAACTTTGTGAATGGGCTATTCCTAGTATAATTGCTTATGCTTCAGTTCATAGAAACGAATTAGAATGGTATGGTCAAAACTTTTGTGGGGATTTAACTAAAGAACAAATTGCAAATCAATTATTTCAATATGGTGTAAGTTCAGATTATAGCAAACCAGCAACTTTGGATCAATTAAAACGTATGCCAGAAGAAAAATTAAGGCTTTGTTTCAATTCGATTCAATGGGCTAACAACCTGGTTGATATATCTAGAGTTAGCGGCAAAGAATTAAATATAAAAGAAACTGACAAATTTACTTACTTACTTACTTATTCGTTCCCATGTCAAGATTTATCTTTGGCTGGAAAAGGAAAAGGTATGGAAAAAGGTAGTGGAACACGCTCTGGATTACTTTGGGAAGTCGAAAGAATCCTAGATGAGTGCGAAAACAAACCACAAATTTTAGTTATGGAAAATGTAACACAAGTTCATGGTTCAGGAAATGAACAACACTTTAAACAATGGATGTTAAGGCTTGAAGAAATGGGATACCAAAATTATTGGCACGATTTATCTGCAACTGAATTTAAGATTCCACAAACAAGGAACAGAACATTTATGGTTTCTATTTTAGGAGAGTATAATTATACATTCCCAAAAAGAACAAAATTAGAATTAAGACTAAAAGATTTATTAGAGCCAGAAGGAACTGTCGATGAAAAATTTTATATTAGTGATAAAATGATAAATTACATCTCAAAAACTGGTGCAAATGGATTCAATAATAAAGACGCAAAAATAAATTTAGATATAGTTAAACCATCTTTTGAAGAAGTTTATGACAAAATAAAAAATGGTAAATTTCAACAACAAACAGAGAGAATACAAGAAAAAGAAGTGTGTGATACTTTACTGGCTAGAGATTATAAAGATCCTAAACTTATTATTGAAAAAACCAAAAGATTAGGTGGCTTATATGATAAAGATGGGGAAACACACCAGGCTGGTAGCATATATGATTCAGAATATTCAAGCCCAACACTAGATTGTAGTAGTGGTGGAGGCCATAGACAACCTTTTATAGTTGAAAAAGGCGAAAACAATAAAAGTTTAAAAGAAACTCTAGAAAAAACTGATCTAGAAAATGTTGATGATGTAGCTTACCTAGATACTTATAATAGAAATGCAATAACTAATGGAACTGCAAAAACTATTCTTACTGGTGTTGATTATAGAAATCATGATTTTATTTTAATCAAAAATGCAACTAAAAAAGGATATTTAGAAGCTCACGAGGGAGATGGAATAGACATTTCAAGCAGAATGGATTCTCATAGGGGAACCGTTCAAAAAGGAATGGCACAAACCATTACTACTATGGGTGGAGAGAATGTCGGAGTTGTAATAAAAGATAATTCTAATAATAAAAATGATGATATATTAAAAAAAGAATTATGTAATAAATTAATAGAAGATGGTTTAGTTGAAGAATATGATGTTGTTAAACATAGTTATACTTCTCAAATAATGGATGGAAATAAAAAGTGTGTTGAAAAAAGTGATGGAGTAATGATTACTCTTACAACTAGAGGGGATTGTTTAGGTGTTGTTGTAAAAGATAAAGAAATTGATAAAGTTGAAATACTGGGTAATTATAGCCCTAGCAACCATGAATCAAGCAGAATTGTTTCTTCTTCTTCTTATCCTACTGTAAAAGAAAATCATGGCACAGTTCCAGCAATAGATGAAAGTGAATTATTAGGTGGAATCGGAGAAAAAGATTCAAATGGCGGCTCTCAATGGAAATATCAAAATAGAATCTATAATAGTGATAATTCAAGCCCTAGCGTTACAACTGCATTTAATCCTAATTACAAAACAGGATTAAGAATTAGAAAACTTACTCCTAGAGAATGTTTTAGATTACAAGCAGTAAAAGATGAAGATATTGATTTAATAATGGAAAATCAATCAAATTCTTTAGGTTATCATTTAGCAGGAGATTCAATTTGTATAACTGTTTTAATGGGAATTTTTAGTAAATTATTTGATATTGAATGGTTAGATCATTTTAAACCAGAAGAATGGTGGAAAAACTGATGAATGTAATATATAGAATATATCAAATAACAAGTGATATAGAAAGTAATATATTCAATAGCGATAAAGTCATTATTACACAAGATACTATGATATGTAACAATGCAGATGAATTTAAAGAAGCCATTAGATTAACTTTTGGAGATGACATTAAATTTAAACATACAAAAGGAATGAAAAATGGAGATGTCTTTTGTTCAATCATAAGTTATAATTGCAATAATGCGGAAGAATATATTAGAGTTGATGATTATGTTTGTGATAATTGTGGCAAAAAATATAAAACAAATCCACATAGTTTAATTAAGTCATGTTGCAGTTTTCGATTAGAAAGAATATGTAAACCACTATTCGATGAAAAAGCCAAAGAAATTGAAAATTATCACTATTGTTGCCATAGATGTAGAGATGAACATGGAGAAAAACTTAAAGAAGAGTTCGAAAATTATGCCAAAGACAATAATTATTTAAGTGAATTTTGGGTTGATAGATATGATGATTATAAAACTGATGTATCTGGCTACATCTATATGATTACAAAAAAATCAACTAAAGAATTTTATGTAGGTCAAACAAATGCAGTTCCAATGTTTAGATGGGTGCAACATTTGAAAACCGAAAGATTCAAAGCTGAAAATATTACTGATTATCAATATGAGGTATTAGAAAAAGTAAAATATAAGAAAGATTTGAACGATAGAGAAGCCTATTGGATAAATAAAAAGTATAAGGAAAATCCAGACTTATGTCTTAACATTCAAAAGCCAAAAGTAAAAGAAAGAGATTTATTTGATTTAATAGAGGGGGAAAAAATTAATTATGACATTCGATGAAAATATCGCATACATTGTAAAAGCAAATTTAGAACATTGCGTAGGATTATTAGAAACAGAGGGTGCAAAATCTAAAGCCAAAGTTAAAAAGCAATTAAAAAGGCTTTTAGATACCTATTTCGATGATGAAGAAGAATCGCAAGAAAATAACAATCAATAAGATATTTACAAAGTGTAATTCTTATGTTAGAATTAAAGAAAGTTGGTAGTAGTCCGAAATGCTATCAATGTGCAAGAGAATATTACCAACGAATAAAGGCATTGTCTTATTGAGGTTCGGAACTTGATAGGACAGTGCTTTTAATTTTCTTAAAAGGTGGGTATTAAAATGTCAGAATCAAAAATAAAAAACGAAAATATATTCATTGTTAGTGGGTGGATGGTAAATGAACTAAAATTGAGTGGAAATTCTTTAATGGTTTTTGCTATTATATTCGGATTTTCACAAGATGGTGAATCCTATTTTACAGGCAGTAGAAAATATTTATGTGATTTTACAGGTGCAAGTAAACCAACTATTGATAAAGCTCTTAATGAATTGATAGAAAAAAAATATATATATAAATATAGTGAAAAGAGAAATGATATTATATACAATAAATATCAAGTAAATTTAGAGATTTTAAATTTTACCACCAGTAAAGAAACTTTACCACCCTGTAAAGAAACTTTACCCAATAATATAGAAAATAATATAGAAAATAAAGAAATAAGTATTATAAATAATACTAAAGAAAAAGAAGTCGAGCCTAATGTTCAAAGAATCTTTGAATGGTGGAATGTTAAAAATATTATCAAACATTCTAAATTAAATGATGTAAGAATCAAAGCTATCAAAAATAAATTGAAAGATTATAATGTAAGTGAGATTGAGAAAGCTATTAGTAATTATGAAATTGTTTTGCATGATAGTTCATATTATTGGAATTATACCTGGAGTTTAGAGGATTTCTTAAATCGAAAAAATGGATTTACAACATTTTTAGATGAAGGAAGTAATTGGGTAAATTATCAAAAACAAAAAGGAGAAATATCTAGAGAAACTAAATATCCAGAGTTTGATAATGAAGGGTATATATATTAAATTTAAAAATGGGGGTATAAAATGAGAGATACAAAAGGAGTCGAATCCCTAAAATTAGGAAATGGAGAGATTGAATCATATAATAGTCAAGAAGATTACATTAGATTACAAAGTAAGTGGTATAATGAGTCAGAGGGCGATTTAGATAAAGAAGATGGAATAAACTGTCCGATATGCAAAAATAAAGGGCAAATCTCTTATGTAGAAAAAGGGCGAGAATTTATAAAAGATTGCAAGTGCATGATTAAGAGAAAAACATATATGAGAATCCTTAATTGTGGATTGTCAAAAGACGCTTTAGAAAATTACACCATGCAGAAATGGCAACAAAATGAAGAATGGCAAAAAAGCCTCTTACAAAAATGCAGAGATTATTTCATGGATGTAAGAGATAAAAAAGGACATTGGTTTATTTTAAGTGGAATGTCAGGATGTGGAAAAACTCATTTATGCACAGCTCTATTCAAAGAACTTGTATATACTTTCTATCTATCTGGATTCTATATGCTATGGAATGAAGAAATACCTAAACTTATTTCCATGAGAAAATCTAGTGCAAGTGAAAATCAAGATAAATATGAAAAGCGATTAAATGAATTAAAGAATTGCGATATACTTTATATAGATGACTTATTTAAACTAGATTCTAGAAATAAAGAAGATAGTTTATCTATATGTTATGAAATTATAAATTATAGATATATAAATAATAAAATAACTATGATTTCAACCGAGATTGAAAGAAAGCAATTTGAAAATATTGATACTGCAATATGGGGTAGAATATTCGAGAAAAGTGGTAAAGGCTTGTTTTGGTTAAGTATCATAGGGGAAGATAAAAACTTTAGAGCAAAGGGGTAAAAAATATGTTTATTAAAAGCCCAATTCATTATATGGGAAATAAATATGATCTGTTATCTGCAATCCTAGATCAATTTCCTAAAAAGGAAGATGTATCGGTATTCTATGATGTATTTGGTGGCAGTGGCACAGTTAGTTTAAATGTGCCTTATGATAAAATAGTTTATAATGAGCTTAATGATAATATGGTAGATTTACTTAAAATGATTAAAGAAACAGAGCCTAAAGAAATAATAAATCATATAAATATGAGAATAAAAGAATTTGATTTAAACCCTATTGGAACTGATATTAGAAGTAAAGATGTAGATAAAAAAATAGTTGAATATTATAAAGATAAATATTTAAAATTTAGAAGTTATTATAATAATAGTAAAAATAGAGATATAAAAGATTTATATACATTATCATTTTATTCATTTTGCAACTTAATGAGATTCAATTCTAAAAATGAGTTTAATATGCCTTATGGTAATAGATGTTATCTACCAGAAGAAGATACAAACAGGCTAATAAACGCACACAAAGTTTTATGCAAAAAAGATGTTATTTTACAAAAAGGAGATAGTTTTGAATTGATAAAATCAATAGTTGAGAATCAAAATCAATTCTTATACTTTGATCCTCCATATTGCAATTCAACAGCTATCTACAATGAAAATAGAGCGTTTGGTGGTTGGAATGAGCAAACAGATGAAAAACTATTCAATGAAATGGATAGATTGACTAAATTAGGCATAAAATGGGCTTATAGTAATGTTTTATCAATAAAAGGTAGAAATAATAATCACATTGAAGAATGGGCTAAAAGAAACAACTATACTATTATCGAATTTGAAGATAAAGACTATTCTTCATTAGGTAAAGGTGTTGCTGGAGCTAGAGAAGTATTGATTATCAATTATGAGCAAAGAGTAAAAAGATATTCTATCTTTGATTTTATGGAGGAATAAATGAAATTATATAGTGAAAATAAAGAATATAAATTATATCATGGCAGTATGTTAGATATGTTAGAAGTGATAGAGCCTAACAGCATAGACGCAATAATTACAGATCCCCCTTATGAGCTTAATTTTATGTCAAAAGGGTGGGATAATTCAGGTATAGCATTTCAACCTAGCACTTGGCAAAAATGTTATGAAGTATTAAAACCAGGTGGCTATTTATTAGCTTTTGGTGGCAGTAGAACTTTTCATAGAATTGCATGTGCTATTGAAGATGCTGGTTTCGAAATTAGAGATACTATTATGTGGTTATATGGTAGTGGATTTCCTAAATCAATGGCACTAGATAAAGCATTAGAAGGAAAAATAACAACAGGAAATGCAAATAAAACACAATTCCATAAATTAAGTGGTGAACAAGAAGATAAACATCATTACGGTTTTACTACAATGAATAAAGAGCAAGGTTTTAGACCAAAAGATTATACAATAGAAGGTAAATCAAATACATATTTAAAAAAACTAGAACCTACTACTGATTTGGCAAAAAAATATAGTGGTTGGGGAACTACATTAAAGCCATCATTTGAACCAATAATAGTAGCAAGAAAATCTTTTAAAGGTAGTTTAGTAGATAATGTAGTAGAATATGGTGTAGGTGGATTAAATATTGATGAGTGTAGAGTAGAAAACACAAATGCAGATTCTTACGATTTAGAAAAAAGAGGAATAAGCAAAGCAAAAGGCAGTGATAATGACGGACATTTTTTAGATAAATTACATAATCAAGATGCAAAGCATGGTGTAGTTGATAATGGTAGATTTCCTGCAAATGTGATTCTAACTTATGATGAAACTGATTTTGATGAAGTATGTGGCGGTATGCCTAATACAAAATCAAATGGTAGTGATTATGATTTTGATTTTACTAATCAAGATAATCCAAGTCATTTATATACAAACATAAAAAGTGGAAAGCATTTTGAAGATGAGGGCAGTGTAGCAAGATATTTCTATTGTGCTAAAGCTAGTAAGTTTGATAGAGATGAGGGATTAGATTCTTTTGAAGAACAAAAATCTATAAGAATCAATGCCCCGCGTGAAAAAGAGGAAGATAAATTTTCACCAAAAAAGAATATTCATCCAACAGTAAAACCTATTTCGCTCATGAGATATTTAGTAAGACTTGTAAGCCCAAAAGGAGCAACAATTTTAGACTGCTTTAATGGTAGTGGCTCAACTGGGAAAGCAGTAATGCTAGAAAATAAAGAATTTAAGAAAAATTATAAATATATAGGTATTGAGCTTACAGACGAATATTTACCGATTGCAAAAGCTAGAATCGAATATATATGTAATAATGAGTTTGATTTTACAGAAGAAGAAAACGGAATTAAGCAGCATGAAGTAGTAAAGAAAGATTCAAAGATTTTAGATATATTTGATTTCGGAGTAGAGCTATGATAGATTATGAAAATAAAAAAGAAAAATTAAGATTGCTGCAAAAAGAGCAATCAAAACTATCTCAAAAAATGAGAGAAGAAAAAATGAAATATCAAAATAGAGTTACTACTGATTATGAGGAAATGAAAAAAAGATTGTTTGACGTTGATATGCAAATAATTGAATTAAAAGAAAGTTTAAGAAAAGAGGAAAAAGAAAATGAGATTTAATATTGAGCTACCAAAGAAATTAAATAAAGTGAATTATTTTGTGAAAGAGGAAAGTGGTTGTAAACTATATTCTTATAATCCACAAAGTTCTGATATTTATATTATTGTTGATTATCCAGGGGTAGAAATTGAAAAAGATTTTGCTATCACTGATTCAACATTACAAGCTATCGTTAAATTACAACCAGATGTAGAAGTTAAATTAAACGATAAAAGTATTGTTGCAGTAAGTAAAAAAGGAAGATATACTGGTAAATACATTGATCCTAATTTTATGCAACCTAATATGAATTATGAAAATAATTATCCAGTTGATTTGGATATTTTAAATAAGGCCGCAAACTTTAGTGCAGTAAACGAGAAAAAACCGATTCTAACTGGTGTAAATATTAATTCAAAAGGGGATGTAATTTCAACAGATAGTTTTAAGGTTTATTTCTATAAAGGCGAAAATGAAAGTAATGATAATAATAGCATTACAATTAGTGCAAATTTAATTAGAGTAGCAAATAGTATATTTGATAATAAACTATTATTTATAAATTATAATAAAAATAGTGTAGCATTTAATTTTGAAAATATTATGGTAGTTGGAAAACTATTGGATGGTAATTTTCCATCACTTGCTAACTTATTTAAGGCACTAGAAAATATTGAGAAGAAGAAACTTGATAGAGATGAAATCCTAGAGTGTTTAGATTTTACAAAAATGACTGGAGCAAATTCTAAATTAAAGGATACTGGATTGTATGCTATCTTGCAAAAAAACAAATACATTGGTAAATCTGATGAAACATTTGAAAAAGAAATTAATTATAATGGAGATGAAATAATCTTTGATGCCAATTATCTAGAATTAGTTCTAAAGAGTTTTAAAACTAATAATGTAGAAATTGCAACCAGAGATAACGGAAAAGGATCATTCGCAAGTTTTACAGAAGAAAACAACTCAAAAGAAAAAATAGTATTACTAGGAATCGTAAAAGAAGTATAAAAAGGGGGTAAGCTAAATGCTAACCGATTTAGAAATTATTACATCGTTTGCTACAAAAGAAACGATAAATAGCACATTATATTCTATAAAAACCAAAATAGATTTTGATAAAAGCAGTTGTGAAGAATTAACTCCAGTTAAAAGAAAAAAAATATGTGAATTGTATAAACAAAAAATTTATACAAGATTAACAACTATATTAAGAAGGCAAATTTTTCTTGATACTGAAGAAGCTATAAAATTTTATTGTAATAATATTAATATATTAAATGAAAGAATGAATATATTACTTGAAATAATAGATTTTATTAATGATGATTTAGATGTAACATTTATACCAGATAGATTATTTGTATGTGCTTTTTTTAGAATCAATGCAGAAACTTACGATATTTTATTAAATGATATTAGAGTTGATATTACAGACCAGGTAAGAAAAATATTTACAAATCTTGAAGAATTGATCTTGTCTATGACAACAAATGCGTTGGAGAATGGTAATTTAGGTCAAAGTGCATGGAAGAGATTATCTCTTAAAGCAAAATTTGGTGGTAGTGAAATCCGAACTGTTGAAAATAATTCAATACCAGGTAAAGTGATTCTAGCAACTACCGAAGATGTTACAAAAAGATTAAATACATCTTATAATTTTGCAGAATTAGAATTAGAAGAAAATAATAAAGAGGGTTAAAATCCCTCTTATTTTTTTACACAATTTTATAGTTAAAAAAGATATTTAAAAAATTTTTAACTTTTCTATTGACAATATGGTTAACAAGTTGTAAACTATAAGTGAAATAAATCATAGGAGGAAAAGAAAATGAAAAAATTTGAAGATTTTGAAATTGAATTAGAAAATGAGGCTTACTATATTTGCATTAGCACACCATCCAATAAAAATTGGGGTGGGTTAATTGTTACATTTGCATTACAAAGTAACATAAATTCGGATGATGAAACTGAATGGAATGAAATTCACTTATCAAATAAAGAAATGTTAGAATCTGTATTAATGATTTTCTTTGGATTTGAAGAAAATGAAGTAAAAGAAACGTTAGAAGAAATTAAAGAGGTGGATAAATAATATGAGAAAAATTTTGTTAAAAGATTTTGAGCAGACAATTTTAATTGAAGAAATTGGAAAAGGCAACTTAAAAATCATTGAAGATTCTTTAGATGGCAAAGAACATGAAGAATACAACTATAATATTGATTATGATTTTTATGTTAATGATCTATTAAATTCTGGGTTTAAAGAAATTAAATATTATACAATGGAACATAAAGGCGGACTAGATGAAGCTTTACAAACTAAAAAAGAAATAACTAGGGAAGAATTTGAAAAGTTATTACCAATGTATAAATTTTATGCTATTGACAAAAGAATAAATTGTAATAGATACATTTTAAAAGACATGGATAAGAATTTTAAAAAATATACAATATGGTTATTGGAGGAAAAATAATATGGTAAAGTTTATTTTTAAGAGAAACGATGGTAAGAGATTTACAATGAATAATATTCCTAGCGATATGGCAAACGCTATATGGGATAACATAAATGAATATTGTGAAATGTTTGAGAATGAAACAAGCAAAATTGTTTCAGTCATTCAAAAGGAGATGTAGAAAAGTGAGAACTACATACAAAGGATATACTTTAGAATTAGATTTTTCTGGTAATGATATTTATGTTAAAACAAAGATTATAGAATTAAATATATCTTTTAATGATATTAGTCAAGCTAAAAGATATATAGATACATTATAGGAGGCAAATAATATGTTATACGGATATGCAAGAGTTTCAACTGCATTTGAAAAGACAAAAGATAGAAATCAAACTTTCGATAGACAAATCGAGATTTTAAAACAACATGGTGTTTTAGAAGAAAATATTTATAGCGACAGAATTACTGGTGGTAGTGATACATCTGATAGAATCGGATATATGGATTTAATGAATAAAGTAATGCCCGGAGATACAATAGTTGTAACTGAAATGTCAAGATTTTCAAGATCATTGCAAGATTTAATCTCTTCATGTGAAACTTTAATGAAAAAACAAATTGGAATCCATTTCTTAAAAGAAAGAATCGAAATTGGAACTGATGGGCTATCTCCAATGAATAAGTTTATATTCCAGTTATTTGGAGCATTTAATGAGTTTGAAAAATCTCTTATCGCAAGTAGAGTAAAAGAAGGTATGGCGGCGGCAAAAGCAAACGGAACTAAATTAGGCAGACCTTCAAAACTAAAAGATGAAATGGTTGAATTAATAGAATTTGACTATCTATCTGGATCAACTTATGATGAATTACAAGAAAAATATGGTGTTACAAGACCATGCTTAGCTAAAATATGTAAACCGTTAACAAAACAAAAAAAAGAAAAAAAGTCGATAGCTACATTTTAAAGGTTGACATTAAAAATATAAGTGTTATAATATAGGTGGTTGTGGAAAAACCGACATAAGTGGTAATGTTGTGTTTCCGTTTCGTAAGGTTGAATCAAAAGTTCAACCTTATTTATTTTATAAAGAATATTGATTTTAAAAAAATAGATGTTATAATAAAATAAAGGTATGATAAAGACTATGACCTCCTTAATTATAATTGTTCATTAGTATTAGCTTGTTTGTTTAATTTTTTCATTATCATACCCTTTCTATTGTTTAGGTTTGTCAGAACTCCCATGACAAGCCTTTTATTTTATTAGAGATAGAGGGGGGGTAAAATAGGGGGGGATCCAGAAAAAAGTGTCTAGGATTTTTCGGAATTTTCAAAATGGCCTCTTAGTATTTTTAAACTTGAAAAAAGATTTTAACATTATAGATAAAGCTCAAAATTTTATTTTAAGTGTTGAAATTTAG
>Ga0247610_10000543_pt1 | contig 51716 bp, 58 predicted proteins | sample 174DNAGHGhighgp2_FD_193483 | JGI IMG/M metagenome (GOLD analysis project Ga0247610, IMG submission 193483) | Sheep rumen microbial communities from Palmerston North, Manawatu-Wanganui, New Zealand - 1742 DNA GHGhigh gp2 | ecosystem: Host-associated > Mammals > Digestive system > Stomach > Rumen...
ACTTGGCTTTTTGCTTCTCTGCCAACATGACACCATACTCAGACATCTTACGACGACGATTATTGCCATGCTGTCCAGGAGGGAAGTTTCTCTTGGACAAAACTTTGTCGGGGCCGAAGATGGGTTCACCAAATCGGCGTGCAATTTTAGATTTCGGACCTATATACTTTGCCATAATTAAAAAATATGTCTTTTGTTAAATGAAAGTTGATGTTTACGCTCGACAAACACCATGTTTAAATGTCGTAGAGGTAAGCTATCAACTTGTCAACGTTAATTATACCTTACGACGCTTTGGAGGACGACATCCATTATGTGGTAATGGAGTAACGTCAACGATTTCGATCACTTCGATTCCTGCGCCATGTACGGCACGGATTGCAGACTCACGTCCATTACCCGGACCTTTCACGTATGCCTTAACCTTACGAAGACCTAAATCATAAGCTACTTTTGCACAATCTTCACCAGCCATTTGGGCAGCGTATGGAGTGTTCTTCTTAGAACCACGGAATCCCATCTTACCAGCTGAAGACCAAGAAATAATCTGACCTTCGCTATTGGCCAATGAAATAATAATGTTATTGAATGAACTGTGTACGTGAAGTTGACCAATAGCGTCTACTCTTACGTTTCTTTTCTTAGATGTTGCTTGTTTCTTTGCCATAATCTTAAAGCTTAAACGTTAAATTACTTTGTGGCCTTCTTCTTGTTAGCAACGGTCTTCTTCTTTCCCTTACGTGTACGAGAGTTGTTCTTGGTACTTTGACCGCGTACGGGAAGACCGATACGATGACGTATTCCACGATAGCAACCAATATCCATCAGTCGCTTGATATTCATTTGGATCTCTGAACGGAGATCACCTTCAACTTTGAATTCAGCGCCGATAATTTCACGGATTTTGGCAGCTTGGTCGTCAGTCCATTCGTTAACCTTCAGGTCACGATCAACACCAGCTTTATCCAATATCTTTGCTGAACTACTTCGACCTATACCATAGATATAAGTCAATGCGATTTCGCCACGCTTATTCTGGGGCAAATCTACTCCAACAATTCTTATTGCCATTGATAATTAAAAAAATTAGAAATAAAAAATTTTAAATTCGCAAAAAAGTATGCAAAGGTACAAATAAAATACCGCACAATATCAATTTTGCAGATTTTTAACATTAACCCTGACGTAATTTGTACTTAGGGTTCTTCTTGTTGATAACAAACAAACGACCTTTACGACGTACAATCTGACAGTCGGGTGTGCGTTTCTTAATTGATGCTCTCGTCTTCATATCTTTATTGATTATTTGTATCTAAACACTATTCTCCCTTTAGTAAGATCATAAGGGCTAATCTCAACCTTTACTTTGTCACCAGGCAGGATTTTAATGTAGTGCATTCGCATCTTTCCAGAGATGTGTGCAATGATTTGTACTCCATTTTCAAGTTCCACTCGGAACATAGCATTTGAAAGGCTCTCAATGATCGTTCCGTCTTGTTCGATAGCTGATTGTTTTGCCATATTTACTTAATACAATACTCCTTCTAATTGTTCTACTTCTTCAAACGATGATAAAATCTCTGCCTTTCCTCTACGGATAGCGATGGTATGTTCGAAATGTGCCGCAGGCTTACCGTCACGAGTACGGATAGTCCATTTATCCGGCATCATCCAAATCTGGCGTCTTCCCATGGTAATCATTGGTTCGATGGCTATACACATTCCCGACTTCAGCAAGGGTCCGTTTCCACGTCTTCCGTAGTTGGGCACTTGAGGGTCTTCATGCATTTCTCTACCAATACCATGTCCGGTAAGTTCACGAACTACACCGTAACCATGAGATTCACAATAACTCTGTACTGTATCGCCAATATCGCCTACCCTTTTCCCAGCAGTAGCTTGCTCGATACCTAAATAGAGAGACTCCTTAGTAATTTTGAGCAACTGACGAACTTCTTCTGAGACCTCGCCTACACAGAACGTGTAACAAGAGTCTCCATTGAATCCATCTAACAGTGTTCCACAATCAACAGAGATTATATCTCCATCTTTCAGCACTGTCTTACTGTCGGGAACGCCATGCACCACAACATCGTTTACCGAAGTGCAGATGCTGGCGGGAAATGGCCCTCCAAATGGATTGGGGAAGTTTTTGAAAGTAGGAATTGCTCCATGATCTCGAATAAACTCATCCGCAATTCTATCCAATTGAAGGGTCGTTACCCCTGGCTTTATATGTTTAGCTAACTCGCCTAACGTCTTTCCAACAAGTTGGTTGGCGCGGCGCATCAGCTCGATTTCATCCTCGGTCTTCAGAAATATCTTCATCCCGCAAGAACGGATTAATAAGCGGAAACACCACCATTGCGAGTACGTCCTGAATTCAGCAATCCATCATAATGGCGCATCATCAGGTGACTCTCAATCTGTTGCAAAGTATCAATCACCACACCTACAAGAATCAGCAAAGAAGTACCTCCAAAGAACTGAGAGAATGCTTGTTGTACATCAAGCAAGCCAGCCAATGCAGGCATAATGGCAATCAAGGCGATAAACAAAGAACCTGGGAAAGTGATGCGCGACATAATTGTGTCAATGTAGTCAGCTGTATCCTTTCCAGGCTTAACGCCAGGAATGAAGCCATTATTACGTTTCATGTCTTCTGCCATTTGCGTAGGATTCAACGTAATAGCTGTATAGAAATATGTAAATGCGATAATGAGAATCACATATATTATATTATATAACAAGCTACGGTTGTCTAAGAGTGAGCGTACTAACCAACTGGCATTATCAGACTGATATTGTACGATAGCCAATGGAATAAACATCAAGGCCTGAGCAAAGATGATAGGCATCACGTTAGCGGCAAACAACTTCAATGGGATGTACTGACGTGCACCGCCATATTGTCTGTTGCCAACAAGACGCTTGGCATATTGTACAGGTACCTTTCGAACTCCTTGCACGAGCAATATAGCCGCACATATAACTGCGAAGAGAATAAGAAGCTCAATGATAAACATAACCAATCCACCACCAGAGATCGCCGTGAAGCGAGATGATACTTCCTGAATGAAAGCCTGTGGCAGACGGGCAATGATACCAATCATAATGATCAGCGAAATACCATTGCCTATTCCCTTATCCGTAATGCGTTCACCCAACCAGAGGATAAACATACTTCCTGCTGCCAAAATAATGGTAGCAGGAAACATGAATACGGTCCAAGAAACACCTGTAGCCAAAGCTTGACTTGCTTGCATCTTCAGATTGAACAAGTAAGAGGGAGCCTGGAAAAGCAGGATACCAACGGTAAGAATACGTGTATACCAATTGATTTTCTTGCGACCGCTCTCACCTTCACGCTGCATCTTCTGGAAATAAGGTACAGCTACGGCAAGAAGTTGCATCACGATAGAAGCAGAGATGTACGGCATGATTCCAAGTGCGAAGATTGACGCATTTGAAAATGCACCACCAGAGAACATGTCCAATAGCGACATCAAGCCGCCAGAGGTTTGCGACTGCAGTTTTGACAACATGGCCGGGTTGATACCAGGAAGTACAACGAACGACCCAAAACGGTAAATAGCCGTAAACAGAAGAGTGATAAGGAGTCGCTGACGCAAATCCTCAATCTTCCAACAGTTCTTCAGGTACTCTATTAACTTCTTCATTTTTTTAGATTATAGTTGTATTACCACCTACAGCTTTAATTGCCTCTTCGGCAGTCTTTGAGAATGCATTAGCCTCTACGTCAAGCTTGGCTTTCAACTCACCGTTACCGAGAATCTTAACCAACACTTTACCTTTTACCACGCCAAATTGTCTGAGTTCCTCAATACCGATCTTAGTCAAAGACTTCGTTTCAGCAAGATTCTGAAGAGTAGACAAATTTACTGCGAAATATTCCTTATGGTTGATATTCTTAAATCCAGCCTTTGGAACACGGCGTTGGAGTGGCATCTGACCACCTTCGAAACCAATCTTTCTCTTATAACCAGAACGAGCTTTTGCACCCTTGTGACCACGGGTAGAAGTTCCACCCAATCCAGAGCCTGGTCCACGACCAAGACGACGACGTGAGTGAGTAGAGCCTGCAGCTGGCTTCAAATTATTTAATTTCATAATGATTCCTATTTTAAAGTTTATTCAACTACAGTTACTAAATGACGAACTTTTCTTATCATTCCACGGACACTTGGATTATCCTCAACTTCAACAACCTGTGAGATACGGTGAAGTCCTAAAGACTGAAGCGTACGTTTCTGGTCGATAGGGTATCCAATCTTACTTTTAATCTGCTTAATCTTAATTGTTGCCATTGAATCGTCTCCTTATCCATTAAAAACTTTGTTCATACTAATGCCACGATTGCCAGCAATCGTATAAGCATCACGAATTTCACTAAGAGCTAAAATTGTTGCCTTAACCAAGTTGTGTGCATTGGAGGAACCCTTTGACTTAGCAATCACGTCAGTGATACCAACGCTCTCAAGAACGGCACGCATAGCACCACCAGCCTTCAAACCGGTACCGGCAGCAGCTGGCTTCAGCAATACCTGAGCACCACCGAAAGAGCATTCAATCTCATGAGGGATGGTACCTTTCAATACGGGAACCTTAACGAGGTTTTTCTTGGCAGACTCTACACCTTTTGCAATTGCAGCGGTAACTTCGCCAGCCTTTCCAAGTCCCCATCCAACAATCCCATTACCATCACCTACAACGACGATGGCAGCGAATGTGAACGTACGTCCACCTTTTGTTACTTTTGTAACACGGTTGATAGCAACCAGACGATCTTTTAATTCAACGTCACTATTTACTTTAACTTTATTCATTGCCATAATCGTTTAAAAATTAAGACCACCTTTACGTGCACCCTCTGCCAATTCCTTTACGCGACCATGATAGAGATAACCATTACGGTCGAAAACAACTGCTGAGATACCAGCAGCGATGGCTTTCTCTGCCAAAAGTTCACCTACCTTGAAGGCTTGCTCTTTCTTTGGCATCTTCTCCATGCCAAGAGAAGAGGCAGCAGCAAGTGTCGTTCCAGTCAAATCATTGATAACTTGTGCATAAATCTGCTTGTTGCTACGGAAAACGCTCAAACGAGGACGCTCCGAAGTTCCATTTACTTTCTTGCGAATTCTATATTTGATTTTAATTCGTCTTTCAACTTTTTTTGTTGCCATAATAATCAATTCTTAAACATTTACTTTAATTATTACTTAGCTGAGGCCGACTTACCCGACTTACGACGAATAACCTCACCCTTGAACAATACACCTTTTCCTTTATAAGGTTCAGGCATACGGAAAGAACGAATCTTTGCACAAATAAGACCGAGCAACTGTTTATCACAACTCTCCAGAATAATTTGAGGATTCTGGTTACGTTCAGACTTAGTTTCAACCTTCACTTCAGCTGGTAATTGGATAAATATAGGATGGGTATAGCCGAGTGCAAATTCCAAGATATTGCCTTGGTTGCTCACACGGTAACCAACACCTACTAATTCCAACTCTTTCTTGAAGCCCTCGCTAACTCCAACAACCATGTTGTTAACGAGTGCACGGTACAATCCGTGGAATGCTTGTTTCTGCTTAACATTTACAGGGCTATTCTCGTCAATCTCGAAAGTGATAACACCGTTTTCAATCTTTACCTTGATTGAAGCATCTACTTTCTGCGTAAGTTCTCCCTTGGGACCTTTTACGTTTACCACACCATTATCATAAGTAACGGTAACGCCAGCAGGTATATTAATTGGTAATTTTCCTATTCTTGACATATTCAATCCTCCAATTAATAAACGTAACAAAGAACTTCGCCACCAATCTTCATCTCGGCAGCTTCCTTGTTTGTCATTACACCTTTAGACGTAGATATAATTGCGATACCCAGTCCGTTAATTACTCTCGGCATGTCTTTGTAACCAGTGTACTTACGAAGACCTGGAGTAGAGACACGTTTCAAACATTTAATTGCATTGGTTTTTGTTGCAGGGTCATACTTCAATGCAACCTTGATTGTACCCTGAGGACCATCTTCAATGAACTTGTAGTTCAAGATGTATCCTTTCTCGAAGAGGATTTTGGTAATCTCCTTCTTCAAGTTTGACGCAGGAACCTCTACCACACGGTGATGAGCCATAATAGCGTTCCTAAGTCTTGTCAGATAATCTGCTATTGGATCTGTCATAAAATTAAAAAGTTTAATTAATCGGGACTCCCCCGACAATATTAAAAATCAAATATCTTCAATCTTTAAGTGTAAGGACACAGAACCTTGAGAGCGTTCCCAAAGGTCTGGTCCTTATAATTATTACCAACTTGCCTTCTTCACTCCAGGAATCAAACCAGCTGAAGCCATCTCACGGAACTGGATACGAGAAAGACCGAACTGGCGCATATAGCCTTTTGGACGTCCGGTAATCTTGCAACGGTTGTGCAGACGGATAGGATTTGCATTCTTTGGAATAGCCTGAAGTTTGCGGGCTGCTTCGTATGCATCAGCAGGATCTTCAGCGGTAGCAATGATCTTCTTCAAAGCGGCACGCTTTTCTGCATATCTTGCAACGAGTTTAGCACGCTTCACCTCACGGGCTTTCATTGATTCTTTTGCCATATTACTTAATCGTTTTTAGCGTTCTTGAATGGAATACCAAATGCCTTGAGCAAAGCAAAACCTTCTTCATCAGTCTTCGCAGATGTCACGAAAGTAATGTTCATACCTTGGATTCGGTCAATGTTATCTAAGTTGATTTCAGGGAAGATAATCTGTTCCTGAATACCGAGCGTATAGTTTCCGCGACCATCAAACTTAGTCTCAACGCCCTTGAAGTCACGAATACGAGGCAAGGCAACACGCACGAGTTTCTCAAGGAACTCATACATACGCTCACGACGTAATGTAACCATAACGCCAATAGGCATCTTCTTACGAAGCTTGAAGTTGGCAACGTCTTTCTTTGAATAGGTAGCCAAAGCCTTCTGACCCGTGATGGTAGTAATCTCGTTGACAGCTACGTCAATAATCTTCTTATCTTGAGTAGCGTCACCCAGACCTTGGTTGATAACAATCTTCTTCAAGACAGGAATCTGCATTGCAGAAGAATAATTAAACTGCTTTTGGAGTGCGGGAGCGATCTTCTCCTTATACTCTCTCTTCAATGATGCTGTTTCCATTATTTAATCTCCTCTCCTGATTTCTTTGCTATACGAATCACATTCTTACCCTCGTGTTTAACACTGATGCGGGTAGGCTTTCCACTCTTAGGGTCAATCAAACTCAAATTTGAGATATGAATGGGGGCTTCCTGCTTGATGATACCACCTTGAGGATGCTTTGCGGAAGGTTTCGTGTTTTTGGAAATAATGTTCACGCCCTCAACGATAGCACGATTCTTGGCAACTATCACTTTCAGCACCTTTCCAGTCTTGCCCTTATCGTCTCCTGCAAGGACAACAACCTGGTCGTCTTTCTTGATATGTATCTTACTCATTACTTCTTTACTTTATTAATATTAAAGAACCTCAGGTGCCAAAGAAACGACTTTCATGTTGACGGCACGCAATTCACGGGCTACGGGACCGAAGATACGGCTACCGCGAAGTTCACCTGCGTTGTTCAAAAGCACACAAGCATTATCGTCAAAACGGATGTATGAACCATCTGCACGGCGAATTTCTTTCTTTGTGCGAACAATCAAAGCCTTAGATACTGCACCCTTTTTCAAATCACTTGATGGGATAACGTTCTTGACAGCTACGACAATCACGTCACCAACACTTGCATAACGACGACGAGTACCGCCCAGCACTCTGATGCAAAGGGCCTCGCGAGCGCCGCTGTTATCACATACTGTAAGTCTTGATTCTGCTTGTATCATAATTACTTAGCTTTTTCTACGATTTGTACTAATCTCCATCTCTTAGTCTTAGACAGAGGACGGGTCTCCATAATGAGTACGGTATCACCGATATTGCACTCATTCTTCTCATCATGTGCATGGTACTTCTTTGTCTTTTGGACAAACTTACCATAGATTGGGTGTTTCTCCTTGAACTTCGCTGCAATAACAATGGTTTTATCCATTTTGTTGCTGATAACGACACCCTGTCTTGTTTTTCTTAAATTTCTTGTTTCCATCTGGACCATTGTTATTTATTAAGTTCTCTCATGCGGAGTTCTGTTTTCATACGAGCGATATCACGACGTAAGGCCTTAATCTGTGATGGATTTTCGAGAGGAGAGATTGAATGAGTTAATTTCATCTGATGCAACTGTTCAACAGCATTCTCCAACTTTTCTTCCAAACTCTTATCATCGAGTTCTCTTACTTCATTACTTTTCATATACCTTATGCGTTTTTATCGTAATCACGTCTAACAACAAATTTTGTCTTTACAGGTAGTTTCTGTGCACCGAGACGGAGAGCCTCCTTTGCAACTTCAAAAGGAACACCTTCTACTTCAAAGAGGATACGGCCTGGAGTTACTGGAGCAACCCATCCTGCGGGATCTCCCTTACCTTTACCCATGCGGACATCTGCAGGCTTGCGGGTAATTGGCTTATCAGGGAAAATGCGAATCCAAACCTGACCTTCACGGTTCATGTAACGGTTCACCGCTACACGAGCTGCCTCAATCTGACGGCTATCAATCCATTTTGCCTCAAGCGTCTTGATACCGAAGGAGCCGAAAGCCAACTGTGTGCCACGACTGGCGTTGCCTTTGTTACCCCTACCGTCTTGAGGTCTTCTATATTTTACTCTTTTTGGCTGTAACATGATAACTTCTTACATTTAACGGTTATTGTTTCTCTTGCGATTACCGCCACGGCCGTTACGACCGCCACCATTGTTGTTGGAACGTCCACCTTGCTTCTCTTGAGCATAGGTTTGCGTAAGGTCACGCTTTCCGTAAACCTCACCGCGGCAAATCCACACCTTGATGCCAAGCAATCCCACCTTGGTGAGAGCCTCTGTCTGGCAATAGTCAATGTCTGCACGGAATGTGTGCAATGGTGTACGACCTTCCTTGTACATTTCGTTACGAGCCATTTCAGCTCCATTCAAACGACCACAGATTTGCACTTTGATACCTTCGGCACCAGCACGCATCGTGTTTTGAATAGCCATCTTGATAGCGCGACGATAAGCAATCTTACCTTCCACCTGACGAGCGATGTTGTTACCAACGATGGTAGCATCCAACTCAGGTTTCTTTACCTCATAGATATTAATCTGAATATCCTTCTTATAAAGTTTCTTCAGCTCTTCCTTCAGTTTGTCAACATCTTGACCACCTTTACCGATGACGATACCTGGACGAGCGGTGCAAATAGTAATGGTAACGAGTTTCAATGTACGCTCAATGACAATCTTAGAAACGCTTGCCTTAGCGAGGCGCTCGTTCAGATACTTGCGGATTTTCATGTCTTCCACAAGGTTGTCACCGAAATTCTTTCCACCGTACCAATTTGAATCCCAACCACGGATGATACCAAGTCGGTTGCTTATTGGATTAACTTTCTGTCCCATACTTATTCTTTTTCGTCGTTAGGTTTTGTATCTACAAACAATGTCACATGATTAGAACGCTTGCGAATGCGGTAACCACGTCCCTGTGGTGCAGGGCGCATGCGCTTCATGGTAACACCTTCGTCTACGAATACGCGAGAGACGAACAATTCGCCGTCCTCGGCCTTGCGGTCATTCTTAGCTTCCCAGTTGGCAATGGCCGAACGCAACAGTTTCTCAACATCTACGGCAGCCGCCTTCTTGGAGAATCTCAATACTCCGAGAGCACGGTTTACCTCCAAACCGCGGATCATGTCTACAACGTAGCGCATCTTGCGGGGTGAAGAGGGAACTCCATTGAGCTTTGCGAAGTACATATTTTTAAGGGCTGCTTTCCTTTTTTCTGCAGCTAATCTTTTTCTTGCTCCCATTTTGATTAATGTTTCATTTTAAATGGTTTACCCGTTTACTTCTTATTTCCAGCATGACCACCGAACTTACGGGTAAGTGCAAACTCTCCCAGCTTATGGCCTACCATGTTCTCAGTGATGTAAACAGGGATAAATTTATTTCCGTTATGAACTGCAACAGTGTGTCCCACGAAGTCTGGGGAAATCATTGATGCTCTGGCCCATGTCTTAACGACAGTCTTTTTGCCACTCTCATTCATGGCGAGAATTTTCTTCTCAAGCGACACGTTGATATACGGACCTTTTTTTAATGAACGACTCATAATTTACTCTTGTTAACTTATTTCTTACTTGCTCTTTCAATAATGTACTTGCTTGATTGCTTTTTCGGCGAGCGGGTCTTAAGACCTTTAGCATACAAGCCTTTGCGTGAACGAGGATGACCTCCTGACTGACGGCCTTCGCCACCACCCATCGGGTGATCGTGTGGGTTCATTACAACACCACGGTTGTGAGGACGACGACCCAACCAGCGTGAGCGACCAGCCTTACCAGACTGCTCAAGAGCGTGGTCAGAGTTTCCTACACTACCAATTGTAGCCTTGCAAGCAGAGAGAATTTGACGTGTTTCACCTGAAGGTAATTTGATAACACAATAGTTACCTTCGCGAGAAGTCAACTGAGCAAAATTACCAGCCGAACGAACGAGCAGAGCACCTTGGCCCGGACGCAACTCAATGTTGTGGATCACGGTACCAACGGGAATGTTTGCCAGTGGCAAGGTGTTACCAACCTCAGGAGCGGCATCGGCACCCGACATCAGTTTCATTCCCACTTGCAGTCCGTTAGGAGCAATAATGTAACGTTTTTCACCATCAGCGTAGAACAACAATGCGATACGAGCCGAACGGTTTGGATCGTACTCGATTGTCTTCACCACTGCTGGAACACCATCCTTCTCTCGTTTGAAGTCGATCAAACGGAACTTTCTCTTGTGACCGCCACCTCTGTAGCGAACAGTCATCTTACCAGTGTTATTTCTACCACCAGTAGAGCGTTTTCCGAAAACGAGAGACTTCTCTGGCACAGATGCAGTAATTTCTTCGAATGTGCCAATAATTTTGTGCCTTTGTCCCGGAGTTACCGGTTTAAATTTACGTACTGCCATTTTTATTATATATTGCTATAGAAATCAATTGTTTCGCCTTCCTTCAGCAAGACGATTGCTTTTTTGAACGCATTCTTCTGTCCCTTCACGAGACCTGAACGTGTGTAACGACTCACGCGCTTACCAGCGTAGTTCATCGTGTTTACACTCACCACGGTTACGTTGTACAACTTCTCGACCTCTTCCTTAATCTGGAGTTTATTGGCGTCAGGACGAACAATAAAACCGAAGCAATTGGGTCGCTTCTCCGTGAGTGAAGTCATCTTCTCGGTGACTAATGGTTTAATGATAAATGCCATATTCTAATAATCTCCTTTTATTTACTTGGTTAAGATCTCAGTGATAGATTTCAGTGAATCCTCAGTCATGATTAGTACATCGGCATTCAAAACTTTATACGCATTCATGGTAGATGCGATCATCACTTCTGCACTTGGCAAATTTCGAGCCGACAAATATACGTTTTTATCCAGACTTGGCAAAAGAAGAAGTGTCTTTTTACCCTCAACTTTAAGATTTTTAGTAATATTTATGAAATCTTTTGTTTTAGGAGCATCGAAAGAGAAGTTCTCTACAACGATGATAGAATCCTCTTGTGCCTTATATGTCAAGGCAGACTTACGTGCCAACACCTTTACTTTCTTGTTCAGTTTGGTACGATAGTCACGTGGTTTTGGACCGAATACGCGACCACCACCTTTGAGCAATGGAGAGTTGATATCACCATGACGTGCACCGCCTCCACCTTTCTGACGACCAAGTTTACGAGTAGAACCAGCATGTTCGCTTCTCTCCTTTGCCTTTGCAGTTCCCTGGCGTTGGTTACCAAGATACTGCTTTACGTCAAGATAAAGCACATGATCATTAGGTTCAATGGCGAAGATAGATTCGTCTAACGTAACCTTTCTTCCAGTTTCTTGACCCTTGATATTTAATACGTTAAGTTCCATTATTTCTGAATTAATACGGTTGAACCCTTGCATCCAGCTACAGAACCCTTCACGAGAATGAGGTTATGCTCTGGAATTACCTTTAACACTCTAAGATTCTGGGTCGTAACACGGTCACCGCCCATTTGACCAGCCATGCGCATTCCCTTGAACACTTTAGCTGGGTAAGAACAAGCACCGATAGATCCCGGTTTACGAGCACGGTCATCCTGGCCGTGAGTACTCTGACCTACACCACCGAAACCGTGGCGTTTCACTACTCCTTGGAAGCCTTTACCCTTAGAAGTGCCAACAACGTCGACAAATTCGGCATCTGCAAAGAGTTCCACCGTAATTGTGTCTCCGAGGTTATACTCCTCATCAAACTTGAACTCGGCCAAGTGCTTCTTTGGCGTTGTACCTGCCTTCTTGAAGATTCCCTGCATAGGCTTGGTAGTTCTCTTCTCCTTTGCCTCAGCGAAACCTAATTGAACAGCCTCATAACCGTCTTTTTCAACGGTCTTTACTTGGGTAACAACACAAGGACCAGCTTCGATAACAGTGCACGGTACATTCTTACCGTCGGCACTGAAAACGGATGTCATTCCGATTTTTCTTCCAATTAATCCTGGCATTTCAATTATAATTTTATTTGATTAAAAATTCTAAGCATTCCAGACGAGCCTTTCAAATCGTTCGCCCGAAAATGCTATGGTTTGTTATTACACTTTGATCTCAACTTCTACTCCTGAAGGCAATTCGAGCTTCATCAATGCATCTACAGTCTTTGATGTTGAGCTATAGATGTCGATAAGACGCTTGAAGTTAGAGAGCTGGAACTGCTCACGAGCTTTCTTGTTTACGAACGTACTGCGGTTTACGGTGTAGATGCGCTTGTGAGTTGGCAATGGAATTGGACCACTAACCACGGCACCTGTTGCCTTTACTGCCTTTACGATTTTCTCTGCTGACTTGTCAACCAACTTGTGGTCGTAGCTTTTCAGCTTGATTCTGATTTTCTGACTCATAATAATTTATTAATAATGTGAATATTTAAGAGGAGAGGTGCCACTAAAGAGTCATTTGCTCAATGGCGCTCTCTCCTTGTTTGTTACTTATACAAGATCTACACGTCCCTTGATTTCCTCAAGCACCGACTTAGCGATTGAGCTTGAAACAGGAGCATGATGGTCATACTCCATAGAACTTGTTGCACGACCAGAAGTGATGGTACGCAATGCGGTTACATATCCAAACATCTCTGCCAGTGGAACCATAGCCTTCACGATGCGAGCACCGCTACGAGCCTCGTCCATACCTTCTACCTGACCACGACGCTTGTTCAAGTCGCCAATCACGTCACCCATGTTCTCCTCTGGAGTAACCACTTCAACCTTCATGATAGGCTCCATCAATACAGGACCTGCCTTTGGACAAGCATTCTTGTATGCGTTGATGGCAGCGAGCTCGAATGACAACTGGTCAGAGTCCACTGGGTGGAAGCTACCGTCGATTACGGTCACCTTCAGGCTATCCATAGGATAAGAACCAAGCACACCATTCTTCATGGCACTCTCGAAGCCCTTCTGGATGGCAGGGATAAATTCCTTAGGAATGTTACCACCCTTCACCTCGTTCACAAACTGCAATGGAGACTCGGTATAGTCTTCGTCACGTGGACCAACGTTCACGATGATGTCAGCAAACTTACCACGTCCACCACTCTGCTTCTTGTAAACCTCACGGAGGTTAACCGTCTTGGTAATGGCTTCCTTGTAGTTCACCTGTGGCTTACCTTGGTTACATTCCACCTTGAACTCTCTCTTCAAACGGTCGATAATGATATCGAGGTGAAGCTCACCCATACCAGAGATAATGGTCTGACCACTCTGCTCGTCTGTACGAACGGTGAATGTTGGGTCTTCCTCAGCCAACTTAGCAAGACCGTTGTCAAGTTTGGCAATGTCAGCCTGGCTCTTGGGTTCTACAGCGATAGAAATCACTGTATCGGGGAATGTCATTGACTCAAGCACGATAGGATGACCCTCATCGCAAAGGGTGTCACCTGTGTGGATATCCTTGAAACCTACACCTGCGCCAATATCACCAGCGTCGATGCTCTCCATTGGAATTTCCTTGTTAGAGTTCATCTGGAACAAGCGGCTGATACGCTCCTTCTTGCCAGAACGTGGATTGTAAACGTATGATCCGGCAGTTACCTTACCAGAATAAACGCGGAAGAACACCAAACGTCCCATGTATGGGTCGGTGGCAATCTTAAATGCGAGTGCTGATGTAGGCTCTTGCTCTGATGGCTTTCTGCTCTCCTCCTCGTCAGTGTTGGGGTTGATACCCACAACAGCCTCCGTATCCAATGGAGAAGGAAGGAACGCACATGTATAGTCGAGCAATGGCTGTACACCCTTGTTCTTGTAAGAAGAACCAAGCACCATTGGAGTCAAATCCATTGAGATGGTTCCCTTGCGGATAGCGGCAATAAGCTGCTCCTCTGAGATTTCCTGACCGTCGAGATACTTCTCCATCAAGTCATCGTCATAGTTGGCAGCTTGCTCAATCATCTTCTCACGCCACTCGTTAGCCTCGTCCAAGAGGTCAGCGGGAATCTCTTCCACGTCATACTCAGCACCCATTGTCTCATCGTGCCAGAGGATAGCCTTCATCTTAATCAGGTCGATTACGCCCTTGAAGTTCTCCTCAGCACCGATAGGGATCTGCACAGGACAAGGTTTTGCGCCCAAGATTTCTTCCATCTGTCTTACCGTACCGAAGAAGTCGGCACCAGAACGGTCCATCTTGTTCACGTATCCGATACGTGGCACATTGTACTTGTCTGCCTGACGCCATACGGTTTCAGACTGTGGCTGAACGCCGTCGGCTGCTGAATATGTAGCGATGGCACCATCCAAAACACGCAAAGAGCGCTCCACCTCAGCGGTAAAGTCAACGTGTCCCGGAGTGTCGATCAAGTTGATTTTATATGATTTATTGTTCCATGTCCAGTTACACGTAGTAGCAGCAGAAGTGATAGTGATACCTCTCTCCTGCTCCTGTGCCATCCAGTCCATGGTTGCAGCTCCATCATGTACCTCACCGATTTTATGAGTCTTTCCCGTATAAAACAAGATACGTTCAGACGTTGTGGTCTTACCGGCATCGATGTGAGCCATAATACCAATGTTTCTCGTTAAATGTAAATCGCGATTTGCCATTATTTATTTTCTTTTCCTTTTAAAAACATTAAAACCTTTTTACCTTATACCTTTTTAGAATCTGAAATGAGCAAATGCGCGGTTAGCCTCAGCCATACGGTGCATATCTTCCTTACGCTTGAAAGCACCACCTTGGTTGTTATAGGCATCCATAATCTCGGCAGCCAGCTTCTCAGCCATGCTCTTTCCACCACGTTTACGGGCGAAATTAATCATATTCTTCATTGAAACGCTCTCCTTGCGGTCAGGACGGATTTCAGTAGGAACCTGGAATGTAGCACCACCGATACGACGGCTCTTCACCTCCACTTGTGGAGTGATGTTGTCTAATGCTTGCTTCCAAATCTCCAATGGAGCCTTCTCCTCTTTAGCCATCTTGTCCTTCACCAAGTCAAGAGCCTTATAGAAAATCTCGTATGAGGTATTTTTCTTTCCATCATACATCAAGTGATTGACGAACTTTGACACTTTAGTGTCTTGGAATACTGGATCTGGTAATACCAGACGCTTCTTTGGTTTTGCTTTTCTCATTTTATATTTTATATTAATTCTGCTTGGGGCTGTCTTTCTGATGTTCTTCAACGTCCGCACTCGGACATTTACTCAACCTGTTTCTAACAAATCTCCAGCAAAACGGTTTATTAACTTTTTCCTGTTAGTAGTTTGGGGTTTTGAGTTTTGGCTCTGTACTGCGAACCGTAGTTCCGAAACTGTATCTCTACATGCTTACCCAACTCTCTAAACTCAAAACCTCATTCACTATTCTTACTTCTTAGCCTTAGGACGTTTTGCGCCGTACTTAGAACGACGTTGTGTGCGGTTTGCCACGCCAGCGGTATCAAGTGTACCACGAACGATATGATAACGTACACCGGGGAGGTCTTTTACACGACCGCCACGTACCAATACAATAGAGTGCTCCTGAAGGTTGTGTCCTTCTCCTGGTATGTAGGAGTTCACTTCCTTCTGGTTTGTCAAACGAACACGGGCAACCTTACGCATTGCCGAATTAGGCTTCTTAGGAGTGGTGGTATAAACACGAACACACACACCACGACGCTGAGGACATGAATCCAAAGCTGGTGACTTGCTCTTGTCAACCAATTCCTTTCTGCCTTTTCTTACTAACTGTGAAATAGTAGGCATAATTTTACTTTTTTAATTTATATATTTTTATCGTTAATAATCAAGCTGTTTGAAAAGCCTATTTCTCCTTATTTGGATTGGATTCAACTCCACATGGCGTTTCGGGCTGCAAAGGTACAAACTTTCCCGCAATTCACCTAATTATATAGATATAAAAAAGTCTATATCCTGCTTAAATTTGCAAAATATAGACTATATTAACATTTTTTATAACTCAAATCTACTATGCTTGACCTTTATTGTTTCCAAAAGGTGCAATAGTGCGTGGTGTTTGGTTGGGTATTTCTATCCTACCAAACTCTTGTTCGTACTTATACACGTTGTCTTGCAGGGCTGCCAACAAACGCTTGGCATGTTCAGGAGCCATGATGACCCTACTGCACACATCAGGCTTGGGCATTCCTGGCAAAGCCTGTGCGAAATCAATGACGAAATCGCTATGTGAATGACTGATTAATGCAAGATTGCTATATACGCCTTGTGCTACTTCAGGCCTGATGCCTAATTGGAATTGTCCTTGTTGTGGATTGTTATTGTCTGCCATTTTTATGATGATATTTAATGTTTGATATTTCCTTAAAGTGGCTGCAAAGATATTACATTTATATGAGACACGCAAAAAAAATCACTCAAAAAGGAACTTCCTCACATTTTTTAGTTACTTTTGCAAAAGAAACATCAAAAACCTAAAAAACATGAAACTACCAAGATTGATTTCCATGATTAGCTTGGCTCTCGCCTTGCTGACATTGCCATCTACGGCACAAGCTGCTCAGAAGAAAAGTGGCGACTTCACCGTAGGGAAAGGTACGTTCCTGCTGAACGGACAACCTTTCATCGTGAAAGCAGCCGAAGTACATTATCCACGTATCCCCCGCCCCTATTGGGAACATCGCATCAAGATGTGCAAGGCATTAGGCATGAATGCCGTTTGTATCTACATCTTCTGGAACATCCACGAACAGAAAGAGGGACAGTTCGACTTTACGGGCAACAACGACGTGGCTGAGTTCTGTCGTCTGGCACAGAAAAACGGTATGTACGTCATCGTGCGCCCTGGTCCATACGTTTGCGCCGAGTGGGAAATGGGCGGTCTGCCTTGGTGGCTATTAAAGAAAAAAGATGTACGCCTGCGCGAGCGCGATCCATATTTTATGGAACGCGTGAAGATATTTGAGAAGAAAGTTGGCGAACAGCTTGCTCCGCTCACCATCCAGAATGGTGGACCGATTATCATGGTACAGGTGGAGAACGAATACGGAAGCTATGGCGAGGATAAACCATACGTTTCTGAAATCCGCGATTGCCTTCGTTCTATTTATGGAGAGAAATTGGCATTGTTCCAGTGCGACTGGAGCTCCAACTTTGAGAAAAACGGATTAGACGACCTTGTATGGACGATGAATTTCGGCACTGGAGCCAATATAGACAATCAGTTCCGCCGTCTCGGTGAACTTCGTCCAGATGCACCAAAGATGTGCTCAGAGTTCTGGAGTGGTTGGTTCGACAAATGGGGTGCTCGCCACGAGACACGTCCTGCAAAAGACATGGTTGCAGGTATGGACGAAATGCTGTCAAAAGGAATCTCGTTCTCACTCTACATGACTCATGGAGGAACTTCTTTCGGTCACTGGGCTGGTGCCAACAGTCCTGGCTTTGCCCCCGACGTCACCTCCTACGACTATGATGCACCTATCAATGAGTATGGACACGCAACACCAAAATATTACGAGTTGCGAGAAATGATGCAGAAGTACAGCGACAAGAAACTGCCTGCCGTACCCCAACCCGCCGCCCCCATCATCACTGTGCCCAAGTTTGAACTGAAGGAGTTTGCACCGCTGATGTATGCTAATGGCGGTCTGAATACTGATGGCAATGCAGATGACCTTACTTTCGAGGCCCACAACTTAGGTTGGGGTTATGCTGCCTATTACACCACGTTGCCCGAACTACCCCATTCGAGTGTGCTCACAGCCAACTTCCACGACTTTGCGCAGATATTTATTGATGGCAAGTATATCGGCAAGATTGACCGTGTGAAGAATGAGAAGAGCCTTACAATTCCTCCCACAAAGGCAGGCTCATCGCTTGTAATTGTGGTCGAGGCAATGGGACGTATCAACTTTGGACGTGCCATCAAGGATTTCAAGGGTATTATCGGCAATGTCACCATCAGTTCAAAGGCAGGCAAGCACGATGTTACTTACTCATTAAACGATTGGGAGAAATATTTCGTCAACGATGAGTACGAAACGGCTTTGCTCGCCCTTAAACGAGCATCTGCTACAGAAAACAATGAATATATAGAAAATTCCAAAGACGATGCCAAGATGATGGGCGGTCGCGGCTACTACCGCGGCTACTTCAACTTGAAAAAAGTGGGCGACACGTTCCTCAACTTCGAAACATGGGGCAAGGGACAGGTGTATGTGAACGGTCATGCCATGGGTCGCATCTGGTCTATCGGTCCGCAGCAGACACTCTACGTGCCAGGTTGCTGGTTGAAGAAGGGTAAGAATGAGGTGATTGTCCTCGACATCGTCGGTCCGAAAGAATCTGTAGTGTGGGGTCAGGACAAACCAGAGCTGAATAAATTACAGCTTGAAAAGAGCAACAAAAATAACAATATCGGCGACAAGCCCGACTTGAACTCAGCCACTCCTGTAATAGTTGGTAACTTCAAGTCTGGCAATGGATGGCAAACAGTTACCTTCCCACAAGCAGCAAAGGGTCGTTATCTTGCCATCGAATGTACGTCAACCCAAAGCGGAGACGATGTGGCAGCCATAGCAGAACTTTATCTGCAAGGTACCGACGGCAAGCGTCTGAGTCGTGAACCGTGGGTTGCCAAGTATGCCAACTCGGAGAACGAGAACGGCAACCATACGCTCGACAAGGTTTACGACCTGCAAGAGAGTACGTATTGGCAAACCACAAAGGGTTCGGGATTCCCACACCTCATCGTCATCGACCTTGGCAGTACGCAAACGGTGAAAGCTCTCGAATATCTGCCACGTGCGGAGCAGGGAGCTCCAGGAAGTGTAAAGGGTTATCGTGTGTTCATGCTTGACAAGTAACAACATCCCTTGAAATTATTTTCCCAATTACCATCACAGAGGTTGTCGCATCAAATCATGCAGGCTACCTCTGTTTGTTTTTAACGAATGCAAGATTAAAGGCTATAATATAGCAGTTGGCATAAGTCCCGAAGGGACAAAAGAACACAGGGAGGGGTGAAACCCCTTCAATGATAGCGTTTTAAGTCAAACCCCGACGGGGTGACAGAACCGATTGCGCAAAGCTGTTCTGTCGTGCCTTCAGCACTCTTTAAACACAAATGCTCATGTTAGCAGGGGTTACGCCCTTCGGGCTTCACCGCCTACCTGTCATCTATCGTGCCTTCGGCACTGCCTGTACCAACTGCTATATCTTTGCATAATCAAATCCCAAGATAACTATTCAGCGAATCAGCGAATCATGTTTCACAAGCCGTTCTGTGCTCTCAATAGGGAAGAAATCTTACGAATCTGTCCTTTAATAGCATCATGCAATAACTCTTTTTGGGTTAGCAGAGTTGTTAGAAAAGAAAAGAAAAGAAAGGATGCACTTATCTGTATTTAGGAGGGGGTAAGTGCTAACGACGGGACGCACACTTCGACCGTCGTAACGGTTGTAGTAGTTCCAGTAGGCGAGGCCCGAATTGAAGTAGAGGCCGTAGGCGTAGTCCGAGTAGCTCGGGTTCTGAGTGGACGACCAATAGTTTCCGTTCTCACCAGCGTTGTTGAGGTCGCCGTTCCAGCGGTTGCCAGCAGCGGGCACTCATGCCAAACCTGCGGTGGCAGCCTGCTGATACTGATGGTAGGCGGAATTCCCAACAAACCATAGAAAGGAAAGCCATCCCCCATACTTTTATTTTTCTCACTGCCATCTGTATATGCAGCAAGACCGACTGCCATTTTGAAATTACCAACTCCAGTTTGTTGGCGTGCATCCTTATATAAAATATAATGGTATCAAATGAGCGTTGCCAACTGACGCTTCACGTTGGCAAGAAACAACATACTCTCAATTGGCGACTTGCTCTCGATAGGAAATTCCAAGATATTATGCATTATCGATGTAATCGTCATCTTGTCTTCAAGCACGACATCTAATGTGTTGTATGATTTGGCTTTGCGTTCTTCCTTCGGTTTTGGTTCAGTTAATGGGACTGCATCTTTCCATTCTGCATATTCACCGTCCAAGGATTCAAAATCCATAACGTCAACCATCAGTTTAGGAAGCTGCACGGCAAGGTGTTTCTCGTCCAATGCCTCAAGTACAGCTCCCTCTGGCATCCATTTGTCAATGCTTGTCTCGGGGAATCCGATATATGCCACAGGATGGCCAATGCCTTTGAATATACGTTTGTTCACCTTGAATTGGTGCAAGTAACGGCACGAGAGGAAGGCACTCCATTCGTATGCTCGCATGAATGACCCTTCACGGTGGAGGTGCAACACGGCTCGTTCACCGTTTGCCAAGAGCAGCGCCTCTTGTTCTATTAATTCTTTTGTTACTGACATGATTTCATATTTGCTTTTAGGTTATTTCTTGTGGTAGCCGTTCATGCAGCATGGGTATGCAGTGGGGCTTCATGCAGGCTTGGGAGCCTGCGCCCCACCGCCAACCCATACCGCATGAACGGTGTTGGTCCTATTTTTGTTCTGCGTCTCTTTCACGTTGCGTTAAAGATGCACTAATTTCTGACCACGGGGCGCACACTTAGACCGCCGTAGCGGTTGTAGTAGTAGTACCAGTAGGCGTAGCCCGAGTCGATGCCGAGGCCGTAGGCGTCGTCCGAGATGTCTGGGTTCTGCGCAGACGACCAGTAGTAGCCGTACTCGCCAGCGTGGTAGAGGTCACCGTACCAGCGGCCGCCAGCAGCGGGCAAGAAAATGCTATTGCCATTAGGTCCCGTGAACTTGCGACCGTTCACGCCGTTAAGTGTTGTCCACTCGCTCGTGCAGTTGCTGAGCAACTCCATTTGCTCGTCGTGCGTGGGCATAACCCAATTGCCACCCCACTTCACGTGGGCAACGTCATATTCCGTGCCACTGATGTCAGAGCCAAGGCTTACATACGAGCCATTTTGGTAATACTGGTAGGTATCTTCACTATAAACATCTTTCTCCTCCGTCTCGCCCCAAGCGTAATAACCGCCGTATTCCTCGGGCTTGGTAGCACCCACGTTGCAACTCGCCCACTTCGTACCGGAAGGCAAGCCAAGGTCGATTGCTTCGGCGGGGGAACTACTTGAGCTCATTACCTTAACATTAATCCCAGCCGTCTTACCTGAAGACAAATCCTTGACTGTCACAACGGCATTACCTGCTGACAGGGCTTCGATAATCGCATAAATGCCGGAATATGATGTATACTCATCGTCACGTCCGCCGCCTCCGCCAACAGTGATGCTAGCCTTACTTACCGACACAACACTGGAATTATCGGTCTTTACCTCATACCAACCGCTTCCTGTTAGGATTTCCACGTACTCTTTATCACCAACATTCAGTTCTATGTCGTTCTTAGCTATTGTCAGAGTTGGAGCTTGTATGACTTTCACCTTCAACGTCAATTCTTGCTTAGTCTGCTTGTCTGTCAGTATTAAGGTTGCATTGCCAATCTTCTTGGCAGTTATCCACCAGAGGTCATCCTTAATTTCATGCCCTTCTTCAGTTGGTGTACGTCTTTTGGCATGAGCCACATGAATACCATTAATGTCGTAATCCACAATGTCTGGATTCTCGTTGACAACCTCATATTCACCACTACCGTTCATAATACTTACCACATTCTCCGTATTTATATACACATCAATGACATTTTCCGAAAGACGGAAACTCGTATCCTCTTCCACTTCTACACCTTTACCTTTCAATGGTATGGTATAACTCCCCTCTATTATGCCATCAGATGTAACGATAAGGTTACCAGTATATTCTTCCGAAGCAGATGCGCGGAAACTGATAGAAACATCCCGCCTTTCACCTGCCGGTATAATAATAGTAATGTAATCATCCCATGGAAGAGCATCAGAAAACTCGAACACCCCATCTCCTTCTTTTGCAACTTTAACCTCAACTTGCTGATCTCCATTATTAAGAATTGTCAAGGACTTTCTTCTCGTCTCGCCAATAGGAACTTCGCCGAAGTCTATCTCAGCTGTCTCCACCTTGATGGCACTGGTTGATGCTGAATGCATCACGGGGCGAACGCTTTGACCGCTACCGCGGTAGTAGTTGTTCCAATTCGCGCTTCCCGATCTGAAATACAGGCTGAAAGCATTGGTCGATTTCGATGGGTATTGTGTAGATGACCGATAATAGCCACTTGAACCAACACTTGACATTTCACCGTTCCAACTGTAACCAGCTGCAGGCAGGAAGATGCTGTTGCCGTTCTTCTTGCTGGTGAACTTGCAACCCTTCACGCCGTTGCGTGTCGTCCATTTGGTCATACAGTTGTCTAGCAACTCCTTGATGTCATCCAAAGTGGGCATACACCAATTGCCGCCCCACTTCACATGGGCAACGTCGTTCTGCGTGCTGCTGATGTCAGAGTCAAGGTCATGACAGGTTCCCTCTGTTCCGTCGCAATGGATATAGTTTTCCCACGTGTAGGTGGATTTTTCCATCGTCTCTCCCCAGGCAAAATAGCCGCCGTACTCCTCGGGCTTAGTGGCGCCCACATTCATATTTGCCCAAAGCGTGCCAGAAGGAAGTCCAAGGTCCACGGCTTCGGCAGGAATGTCAATAGCAATCACCTTCACTTCAATTGAAGCTGTTTGCCCACTCTTTGTGTCTTTAACAGTGATGGTGGCGGTTCCTACCGTATATGCTTCAATGGAAATGATAGTGTTATCGATGATTTCCGCCTTCACCACACCTGAGGGGATGACACTCTCAATGGAATAGCTTCCACTGCCAGAGATAATTTGAACAGAACTACAAGAATATGCAGAGAACGTCAAGCTAGTAGTGGAAAGCTGAAGTCGTGCAACGTCTTCGTTTGTGACAGTGACTTCTATCATCGAACTATGGTTCGTCTTTGTATCCGTTAGAACTATGGTTGCGATTCCTTGCTTTATAGCATTTACGATCAATTTTGATTTATCATTTTTATCAATGCTACACGTTACTATTTTGGGATTTTCGCTTTTTACTGTGAATGAAATATTGCCATCACTAATCGTTACAGTTTCCTTCGTTCCTCCTTTTAAATACAATTGTTTTATGTTTGTGTCAACACTTGCAGAAGGAGAAGCGGTCAGCCTACATCCCAAAATCTCCACAACAGGTTTGGATGTATAAGAATTTCCAGGGGCGATGTTTTCAAATTTCGTATCAAAAGTTCGCTTTTTTGCATCGATTTCTTCACTCCAATAAGAATTAGGTTGCATAATGGTTTCTATCTTCCCGTTATTATCTATTTGTGCTCCGATTTTTACCGGAATGAACAACTCGCGAGAAGTTGTAGTAGAAAATACCGCTTGTCGGTTGTTGTAACTGGAAAAACTATGTGTAAACTCAGGTAGGAAAAAACATTCAAACAAAGGCCATGACCAACTTATTTCACCTTTAGGATAATCTTCTTCTGTCTTATATTGATTCAAGCTCTTAACTCCAGGCCATCCTTTTCCCGGAAGGATTCTTGCCTTTTTTGTCAAAATTCTATACTTAGCATCAAGACCGATATCAAATTCCGTTTTTAGTTTAGTATTTTTTAATAAAGAGTAAGCAGTTGGATCATTGACTATATCATTGGCAGATAGATCAAAAGACGTAGTTAATTTTGGACCCATTTTTAAGATTGCCTCAAGACTGGCAATTTTTTGGTGTAAGAATTTTACTCCCAAATCTGCACAAAGACCACCAGACATGTATCCATCTATTTTTAAGTCAAGTTGCGGTTCGCCAAAGTTCATGTCAAATGATTTGAGTATATTCACATTTGTTATATCTCCCCCTTTTCCATGATATTCAAATCCAAGATCATGAGATATGGTTACAGGGATTTTGCCAGTAACATGGGCTTTGCCACCAACTTTGTAGAAAAGACCTATTTTGAAGATAGGTTTAAAACCATAAAAATAAGGCAAAGGAACATCACTTATCCATATTTCATCTTTAGATTCCGTACTCAGTTTTTCCAAAACCTTATAATCTACATTCAAAGCCAAATCGTGTTTTCCGGAAAGTAAAAATTTCACATGTATCGGGTCATCCTTGTGAATATATAGTATGTACTCAAATTTAATTTCTGGGGTATATTCTGCAGAAACCCATTCAAATTTGTTATGTTTAAGAGTTAACATTCCTATTTCAAAAGTGTATTCTCCTGACTTATCAACATCATCGAATCCTAGCAATCGTTTTGGCAACAATTTTTTACCATTTTGGGAAGATTCACTTACAGATTTCAATTTACCAACTGCTATCAATTGATCGTAGATGTCAAATAATGTGGCATCCTCACAAATTATTTTTATGGAATTGCCCGAATTAATGATATTAACAACTCTACCGACAAATCCTTCTTCATAAGGTTCATCAAAAGTTTCGCTGACAACAACCTGCCCTACGGAGGGTATCATTGTCGTAGGTATTGTAGAAGCAAAAATAATACTTAGACTATCAACATCTATCGTGTATGGGATATGACTTTCCCGAATAATGAAAACATCATTCTTTAATTGTGTTTTCGGTGCTTGAAACCCGAGACTGTCGATGGCCTCCAAAGGAATCCTATAAATGCTATCGGGAGTCCATACTTCTTGAACAACAATATCATCATGCTCAATGCCTAGTGTGTCGATGCGGCTATAAGTGATACTATCAATATCATTATTAAGCCAAGCATTGAAGTCACCATCATTGCGATAGTTGTAGAGGGCATACTGGGTTGTTTGCTGAGCTTGTACTGGCAGAACATTATTCAATGCCATTATTAGCAACAGAAAAATGTATAACGTATGTCGTCTCATCGCTTCAAGATTTTATAGGTGGTTTGGTTGAGCTTCACGAGATACACTCCATTCACGAGCGATTGCAGAGAGAGTTGAGCATTTCCACTACATTTGCTACTCATAACCAGTTTACCATCAACGGTCAACACCTCTATTAACGTATTTTCAGGTAGATGGTCAAAGAAAATGGTCTCGTCCTTCCATTTGAAAGGCTGGTTGCCAACCATTACCCCTCCAATACTTGAAGGGATAAATCTCCTGCCATAACGGACTTGTCCCATCTTCTCCAATTCGTAGTTCAAAACCACCCCGTCAGTTTCAATGATGAGATTGGGCTTTTCCACTTTCACTTTTGTAGTAGCATCGATGAAATACTCCATTGTCGAGCCGTCAAGCGTAGCAATGATAATTGTTCTACGCCATACTCCGTCTTCCTGTTGAGCAAGAGCAGGAAGGGTTTGGAACATCATAATAGCTAACAGGACAGCTATTATCCGATTCTTTTGATAGATTAAACTGAATTTCATATGATATGTGATTATAAATGAGCAAATTATATTATGAAACAGACCATTTTGCAACTTGATTTCTATTACGTTACAAAATTACGAAATAATCATTAAAAACGTATCATATTAGGATATTTTTTTATCATGATATTGATGTTACTCAATTTCTCTGAAAGAACACACAAAACGTTTGGATATTTAGAAATAATTACATTTTAATACCGTTCCCCTCACTTATCCACATGCTTTTGCCTGTGTTCGTCAAGTAACTTTGTATCTTTTTGAAATTTAAATGGTAATGTTTAGAAAAGTTTCTTGCATGGTAACCATCGGTCACTTTGTGAGAAACCGATGGTTTCTTATATGGTGACCGATGGTTTCTTAGATTGTTACCAACTGGAACTTTTCTTATTAGAAGGCTATCTATTCAATACACGCCGAATAAGTTATCCCGTTCAAAGATTTCTATAGCTTCCTCCTCAATAGGTGTACGTTTTACGATTTCATTCTTTTGCCAGAAATCTTTGTCAAGCCCATGTGTTCCTATGATATTCATCAAATTATCATCAAAATGCAAGGATTCTTTCCCTTTGACATAACGATCTGCCACGTTAAACAATATACCTGTAGTCTTGAAAGTATGATTGTCTGCTTCGTATTTCGTTTCAAAGTGTACACTTCTCACTTCTGTAAAACCGTTCTCATGTTGAAAATCAATGACAAACGAATGGGAGATAGGACACACCACACCCCTTTTCATCACCATGTGACTCACCATCTCGCCATTTCCCTCCCCTTCATACTTCAGCACTTGAAAGGTTTCTGCATCCACATAGATGCGGCACGTAATAGCCCATCGCTTGGAATTGCGCGGTACGAAATAGAGTACATAAATTTTCCGTTCACCATCACTGATGACCTCCTTATCAGTCTTATATGCCCTATCGTAGCCACGATGCAATGGTACGAGTTGATTGGAGAGGGAAATGTTCTTCTCTGAAGAGAAGATGGGAACCTCTGCGAAAGTGAAGAAATTAGCAGGGTTGATGGTACGAAGGCTCGCCACTGCCACATAACGACCAGTAACGAGAGACAAGTCACTCAACTGATAAGCTACGCGCGCAGAAAAGAACGCCTCCAAAAAGGAGTTACACTGTCTGTCGGTATATCCCACCTGCCGGTAGAAGAAATTCGATTTCTTACGTTTATGTTTTTTATATTCCTTTTTTTGCCGTTCCATTACCTTTTGTATGATATAATCGGTGCCGAACACCACCACCTCATCAAGCATTTTTCCTTGTGTCTTAAGTTTCACCACGTTGCCAATGGATTTGGCTGGTACATAAGCGGTCAAATAACCCACATAACTGAATCTTAACATGTCAGTAGAATCGGCATCAATCACAAACTCACCTTCGGCATTGGTGATGGTACTATTTTGCCCGTTGATGTAAACAGACGCAAAGGGCAAATATTCACCAGTGCGACTATCAACCACGCGTGATACAATATGGATGGGAGGCTTATCCTCACTTTCTGGAGAATGGACTGGATTCGCAACCATTATGGCTGTTCCTGGCAAGAGCAGAAACAGCCATAAAAGGAAAAGTGTTTTTTTCTTCATCGTCAAATAATCCCTTTCCACAGACAACACTTTTATCACCTATCCTTATCATTTGTAATAAACCCATTGGGCGTGACACCTTCAGCCGAAATGCTGATACGCTGGGTAAAGCCATTATTATAGAACTCCACTTTGGCACGTCCCTCACTGTCGGTTGTCAAACTTGGATTCCAATACAATGTACGTCTATAATCTCCCAATTCAGGAAGAGGATCAAGACTATAATCTACACGATAAAACTCATCAGGATCGCTCAATCCCTGGAAGTTGATACGATAGCCATAGAAATCAGGTTGTGGTACTCCAGCAGGATAAAGGGAGTCGGTCTTGAAATTGATAATCGAAGTCAATGGTGTTCGGATACTTTTAGTTCTCTCATTGATATAAGGCGTCAACACCTCCAAGTACTGTCCCGTTTGATGAATCAAACTTCTATCGTCAGCATCGGCATAGAGATAGAGGCGACTGAAGTTGATATCAGGTGGGAAGAAGCGCATACCTGGTGCGAGATTCTTTTCAGACCCATAGAAACCTGGTCCACGGAAGACAGGTTGGTTTCCGTATGGGGGTGCGTCAACAAGAGTGATGTTCATCCCATCAAGCCCCAGCAGCATGAGTATCTTTTTATAGTTGAAATACGACATATAGGCTTGGTCGAACTTATAGTCTTTATAGCTGTGCCATTTGTTAAAATCAGCCATAGGTCGGGCTTTGTCTATGGCAGGAATAGCCTTGGCATCTGTCTTCCCATTGGTTTGCTCATCACTTGCGTTCTCCATATTACGGAGAGACACCAAACCAGAGAAGAACTGGTCATCGGCAAAGTTGTTCTGGCTATTATATCTCCAATCCTCTTCATTCCAACTTGCCCCTTTCGCCATATCTTGTCCCATGAGTTGGAAACTATCATTGAAAAAGTTACCATAGAAATGGAAGTCATTGATAGACCCGAAAACGTTAGAAAGATGAGTCATCATTTGTCGTACATCAATAACGGCAACAGGTTTCACGTCACGAAAGTCAGTCCATCCACGTCGTTCCTTCTTCACCACATCGGGAAGCACGTAAGAATTACTTTTTCGGTCGTAGTAGAGGAAGTTGCTTGTACGTGAATTGGTTGCCATGAATCCTTGACGGAAGATATTGGGATCCATGGGTTCGGAGAGAGCTTTTGTCTCATAATAGTCATAGTTGCGTGCCAACGGTGAAAAAGCATTCATAGGAATCACGTGCTTGCCTAACAAATAACCAGGTCGCCGATTTTTGAATACAGAGAAGTTGTGACCAGCCACACCAGCTTCAAAGGCACCAATGCTTTCAGCTGACTCATTATTGAGTGTGAGAGCCATGTGTGCCGTACCAATGAAAGGATTCATGGTAAACGTAAAGAATCCCAAAGAGTCGGTCTTTACTTCTGAAGTGACGATGTCAGAATAAGGAGTATATAACTCGTTATACACCCACATGGGATGTTTTAGGTTTTTCCAGAACACATAACGATACTCACCACTATCATCCACCACTCGACCACGGAAATTCAAGCCACGTTCCACAGCCAGTAAAGGCTCCCAACGTTTACCACTCATCATTCGTTCAAAGTCATAGCGTGTCCATCCCTGCACCATCAGCAAAAGGTCGAGGGCTGTACGATGCTCATGATCGTCTTTTTCAAAGTAATATTCAGGATGCGGGACAAAGCCTTTTATCTCACTGGAAAGCAAAAGGTAAGAAAGGGCAGTTGCATCATCGTAGGTTGCATCACGGAAAGAACCGTCAGTGATAGCCATCGACAAGCGATTGCGGCTACGTACCGGATTTCCATTATCATCCACCAGTTGGCATTGCAATGAAATCTTCTCGTAAGGCTTCAATTCGTTCTTTGTTTCGGGCATTTGTACTTGCAGTCGCATTCCATTTATGTCGTGATTGTTCACAAACACCTCACGTTGTGCAAGCACATGTCCCTCAGCATTGTAAAGGGTAAAAATGTTCACTCCCGTCTGCAACGAAGCCTTCTCTACAACCACGTTGGTACGCTCGGTATTAGTCATATCGAGAATCTCGTTGAAGAAAGTCTTGCCACGAGAGGTAACGCTCAATCCAAGATGCAATCCCGGTGTCTCACCATTCCGGGCAACGGTGGCTCGCAACGCATTATCGTCAGAGGAAAAGACGTTCAGCACATAACCACGCCTAAATGCTTTTGGCAATCTGAAGGTATAGTCATGTCCATCATAGTTGACACACAATTTCACACCACGCATCAACTCATCCTCAGCCTCATCGCTCTCGTCGGTGGTGACAGAGAACAAGCCACGTCCAGCATAGTCAGTCTTAAATGTACCTATTTGCTTTCCATCTCTCAAAAAACGACCCTCGATGTTGAGTGTGCGCCCCTCGGTGGAACGAGCCTGAAAAGCCACACGAGTGGGAACGTCTCTCACCATATTACCACCTTCTGGGTAGAAATCAATCTTCAACTTATCTTTCTCTTTTGCCTTCAAAGAAGCTGTTGTTTTGGGCAGACGCGGTATTCTCTTGATACCATATTGTCCTTTTTCCACACTCTCATACACAGGGAACACCCTGCTGAAGATTCCTGCATTGCCACGCAAATAATTTTGGAAACGCTCGCCATAGAAGTCCTTGGCGAGAATGCCTGTTAATCGGCTCCAGCCATGACCATAGTCTTCGCCACGGCTTTTACTGGTTTTCGTTGATGGATTTCCTGGGGTGAAATTGAGCATCCATGCAGTGTAGGCACGAACCTCGTAGAAACCAGCATTGAGAGTGTCCTTTAAGAGGAAAGATCCACTGGTTTGTCCGTTTCTCACCATCAATTTCTGTGTTTCCACGGGATAGCCAATGGGATTAACCAATTCTACATAGAGGATTTTACTCATGTCAGAGGGTTTCAAAGATGCGTCATCTACTACGTATGCCTTGTAATAGATATGCTCACCTTTGAAATAGGAGGTGTTGTCAAAATGCAAATAAACTCGTTCTTGCGGGTACGTCTTTGCAAAATGGTCAAAATTATCCTGCAATGCCGTCAATTGCTGTTGAGGTGAACCATCCTGCGCCAATACCATGACCGTAGCCAACAAGAACCATTGTAGTAATAGTAAACGTTTCATAAATAATAAAATTAAATTCTTTGCAAATGTAGAATATAATTTTACAGATGAAAAGGGGGAAATCCCTAAAAGAAAAGGGGAAATCCCTAAAAAGATTAAGAATTTCCCTTATAGTTCAATTATCTCAATCAATACCCTATTACTCGTTACTCCTGAAATAACACAATGCGGCTCCTATCGCCGTGCTAAACTCAGCATGTTGTGGGATATGGAATTTTACGCCATACATCTTCTCATTGGCAGCAAACACACGGTCGCAGAAAGGCAAAGCCGTGAGGTTGCCTATCATCACGAGGTCTTTGATGCCACTACCCATTGACGACAACACCGTAGCACTGCATATCGACTGCAACACCATCCAGATAATGCCAAGCGCAATATCCGCAGGTGCAGCATTGGTCTGCGCATTTCCAAAGAGAGAAGCAATCGCGTCCATCGGCAAGCCAGGAATGGGCTTAGCACTAATGTCACTAATCAGCACGTTGATCTTGGAGATGTCACCCTCTTGTGCCAACTTCACTACATGCTGTATGTCATCTGTCTGAAGCAACAAACGAGAAAGCCCAGCCATCGTACCACCTCCGATACCGATACCACCGATATGCTTGATGTCATCACCGTCACACTTGATGATGGACGTTCCCGTGCCACAACTCACTACCATCATCCGATTAAAGTCTTTCTCATATCTGGCACCCAATCCATCGGCAAGAAACTCAGCTGCCTTGCCTGTGGGCAATCCATAGACGGGTGAGTCTATATAAGCACTACCCACACCCGTCAGCATCACCTTCTCCACATCTTGCAGGTGGATATTGTTGTCGTAAAGATACTTGCCAAAAGCACCATAAAGAGACGTGACAGGATCAGTAGCCTTGATGCGGATGGGGGCTACCACTTGTCTTTTGTTATCAATTCCTACGATTTTCGTGGTGCTGATGCCCACGTCTATTCCGATAATGATTCCCATATTTGATAGATTTATGACGCAACAAAGATATATAAAATTTTCAAGATATGACAACAAATAAGCGAAAATATGACGTGGCAGCGTAACAGCAAACTTTTTTTGACAAAAAATTTAAACGAAATGCCGTTTTTTTCGTCTAAACATCAAACAATATTGACAGTTATGAAACGAGCATTACTAACCTTCCTTGTCTGCTTGGTGACAATATCCATTTCGTCACAAAACCGACAAAAACTCATGAGAGCAACAGACCCTCAGTTTTTCAAGACCGATGAAGCACGTAGAATTGGCGACCAAATGCTCCTTTACCAACGCGTAACGGGAGGATGGCCAAAAAACATCGACATGGCACGTGCGCTTGGCGAGGAAGAACGGGCAAAGGTACTGAACGACAAGAACCGCAAAGACGATTCTACCATTGACAACAATGCTACGACCATGCAAATGAAGTTCTTGGCTCGACTGTACCAAGCCACCAAGGACAAGAAATACCGTGAGGGATTTAACAAAGCCGTAGAATACTTGTTGAGCGGACAATACGAGAACGGTGGTTGGCCGCAGTTCTGGCCAGAGATGCACGGTTATCAAATACACATCACCTTCAACGACGATGCGATGGTCAACACCATGCTCTTACTCCGTGACATAGCACAACAGAAATCACCCTACGAGGGGAAACTGACCAATAAGGAGATACGCAAAAGAGCTATAACAGCATTCGACAAAGGCGTGGAATGTATTCTCGCCACACAGATTCGTGTAAATGGCAAGCCTACCGTTTGGTGTCAGCAACACGACCGTGACACCTATCAACCTGCCAAGGCCCGTGCTTACGAATTACCTTCATATTGTACACAGGAAAGTGCTTACATCACAAAACTGCTCATGGAATTGCCTAACCCCGACGACAGAATCAAACAAGCCGTACACGGAGCGATGAAATGGTTTGATACCTATAAGTTGACAGGACTCCGCATAGAACGCACAGGGAGTTGGGGCAGTCCTGACCGTGACACACGCCTGGTGAAAGATGCCAATGCCACACCCTTATGGGGACGCTATTACGACTTGAAATACTGTGAGCCATACGTATGCGACCGTGACGGTCTTCCTCGTCGCCATCTGTCGGACATCGGACCAGAGCGCAGGAATGGATATGCTTGGTACGGTAGTCGTCCAGCTGAGATATACGACCTTTACGACAAATGGGCAGATCAATACGACCCAGAGCACAAGGTAAGCATCAGCTTGAAAACAAAGGGTGCCAACGAGAATGGTCTCATACAGATGTACCGTGAGCCCAAGAAAGACATGAACGACTTTGATGCCATCGTGAATCCAGGAGAGAACATACAAGCAGCTATAGAGAAAGCACCCTCCTCACCCACAAAGCCATATAAAATCTATATCAAGAAAGGAACATACAACCAAAAGGTCATCATTGACCGACCCAACATTGTACTTGTAGGCGAGCAACGTGACAGCACCATCATCGTACTGGCTGAGACGGCAAAAACAAGAGCCATCACCGAATATCACGGCAAACCCGTGGGAAATGGCGTGATCGTATTGCAAGAAGGGGCAGATGACTGTGTGATAAGCGGACTGACCGTATATAACAATTACGGAACGACGATAGAGAACACGACCACTCACCAAATGGCAGTGTTTGGAAGAGCTACACGTACCATCGTCATCAACAGCAACATCTGGGCAGACGGAAACGATGCCTTGTCGCTATGGGCACCCGAAGGAAACGGAATGTATTACCATGCCGACCTCTATCTACGTTGTCCAGGAGTAGATTTCCTTTGTCCTCGTGGTTGGTGTTACGCCACTCGCTGTCGCTTCTATGGTGACGGACGAGCTATCATCTGGCACGACGGACGTGGAGACCAAGCCAAGAAGTTGGTCATTACCAACTCACAATTTGATGCCAAGCGCCCCACTCCACTTGGAAGATATCATCACGACTCGCAATTCTTCCTCATCAACTGCAAGTTGTCTGACCAGATATTAGACTCTAACATCAGTTACGCATACACGGACAAGGTGCTCGATCCATGTCCGTGGGGACAACGTACCTATTACTACGGTTGCAAACGAGAAGGAGGAAACAGCGGATGGCTGAACAACAACCTAGAAAAAGCAACGAGCAGTCCTCTCTTCCATGAGATTACTGCCCGCTGGACATTTGACAACAAGTGGGATCCTGAGAAACGACTCCAAGACTTGTGGTATGTGTTGGCATATTGACGAGTTTGTTATTTATGAAGAAAAAACCGCCAATATTTGGAAAACATATTGAAAAGCATTATATTTGTAGGCAATTAAAATCTATCAAATATGGAAAAGAAAGAATCACGTGTAGTGGCAGCCGTAGTGAAAGAGGGTGACAAGTATCTGTGTATGCAACGTTGCAGGTCTCGTTTCCCATATATATCAGAACATTGGGAGTTTCCAGGCGGAAAGGTAGAACAAGGAGAATCTTACCACGAAGCACTGGTCAGGGAAATCAAGGAAGAGATGGACTGGGATATTTACGTAGGTAAGAAATTGGGGAGCATCACCCATGAATATCCCGACTTCAAGGTAAAATTAACTGCCTATCTCTGTAAGGGCGGTGATACAGACTTCAAGATGCTGGAACACCTTGACCACAAGTGGCTCACCCTTGAAGAGATGGAGAATCTTAATTGGACTGAAGCAGACAGAAAACTATTGGAAATAATCAGGTTGTAAATGAAGAATGAAGAATGTAGAATCGTTTGAACATAAGCCGATGGCGTTAGCCGATTCTTCATTCTTCATTCTACATTCTTCATTTAATACACAAAGTACGTGGCATTTTTTGCCGAGCAATACTTATTAACCAATTCGATGATAAATTCGGCATTGGCACGTACCGATTGTTCACGACCATCATAGCCATTGATGAGAACGAGGAGCTTTTTGGTTTCAATGGTGATCTTCGTGCGCTCATTGTCACTTGTGGGCGTACCTACTCCACCAATTGCATCCCGATAGACAGGAAGTCCTTCAATGTTAATCATACCTCGCCCAATACCCTCGTAAGGTTCTCCAGCCTTTCCAACGCCCAACGTAAGCGTATCGCCAACAAATTTAGACGCATCAAAACCGCCAATGCTATAGCCAAATTTGATACTGGCGAGATTGATTAAATCTACCAACGTATCTATCTGGTACAATTCCTTGCCCTGCAACATACGACGAATGAGTGCTTCCGATGCGGGACGATAGCGAGAAGGGTCTTTTCCACAAGCCTTATACACACGACGTGTAGCAGCAATGCCAGAAAGTTGTTTCAAGCTTTCCGTTGTCAATTCTTGCCTGAATTGTTCTTCTAAAGCATGAATATCGTTCCATAACCCTTCACAATAGGTGGTATTCACCACATCCGCTTCTACACAAGCTCCCACGAAATTGGGGCAAACTTGTTCTATCTCGTTACTGACTATAACCTTCATAATCCTACATTTTGATGCAAAATTACACAAAATAATCAACAATTCATCTTTCTTTTCTTGAAAAAAGACCAGGCACATTTGTAAACGATAAAAGTTATTTGTATTTTTGCAAACACAAACCTTAATATCAATAAATACTATCTTTATATGGAGGAAACACCCATCTTACGGCGGCAAGCGAATTGGGAGGAATTATTTTTCTATCAAAAGTCAAATTCTCTCTATCAAATGACATTCGCATTCGCCAAAAGATTCTTGAAGAAAGGCGACCGCACTATTGACCAAATGGTACAAGCGGCTCGTTCTGGCAAGCAGAACATTGTGGAAGGTACAGCCGATGGCGTAACATCAACCGAAATGGAGCTGAAACTGCTAAATGTGGCACGAGGGAGTCTGAAGGAATTAAAAGAAGACTATGAGGATTATATCACATCTCGTCATTTGACAAAATGGACATTTGGGCATCCTCGCTATAATCAAATGCTTTCATTTTGCAGGACTCACAATCAACTGGCTGATTATCAACCATATTTTGACAAATGGAGCGATGAGGAAATGGCAAACACTGCATTAACGCTCTGCCACATGGTAGATAAAATGATGACCACTTATTGTAAGCAATTAGAACAAAGATTCATTACTGAAGGGGGCATCAAAGAAAGAATGACTGCTGCAAGACTGGGATATAGGAATCAACAAAAGGAAGAAATAACTCGATTAAAAAAGGAATTGGAAACTGCGAAAAGAAGAATTACGGAGCTTGAGCAGCTACTCGAAGGAAAGAAATAGAATTCTAGGAAACTAGTAAATCTAGTATAGCTAGTATAACTAGAAATACTAGAATTACTAGATACACTAGAAATACTAGAAATACTAGGATTACTAGATAATTAATTAGCAACAATGGAAGACAAAACTATACGGATGCAACAATTGATTGACCAGCTCAATCTCGCATCAGACGCATATTATAATGGTCGGCAAGAATTAATGACCGACTACGAATGGGATGCTAAGTTTGACGAACTGAAACGCTTAGAAGAGGAGACTGGCCAGATACTGGAAGACTCCCCCACTCAAAAAGTATCTGAAGACAATACCGAGGGACAAAAGGAAGAGCACGAGTTTGCCGCTCTCTCTTTGGCAAAGACCAAGCAAACTGGCGAATTGGTGAAATGGGCAGAAGGCAAACCTATCTGGATTTCGTGGAAATTAGACGGATTGACTCTCGTGGTAACATACGACAATGGTAGATTGACGAAAGTGGTAACGCGTGGCAATGGTCATATTGGAACCAATATCACTCATCTGGCTCACGCCATTCAAGGTATTCCACAACAAATCAACTACAAAGGACATACTGTTATCAGAGGTGAGGCTGTCATCAGCTACGAAGACTTCAACCGTTTCCTCATCGAGTCGGATGAGAACTATGCCAATCCCCGCAACCTTGCATCTGGTTCATTGTCGTTGAAAGATCCAGAGGAGGTAAAGCCCCGACACATCCAATGGATTCCCTTTACCTTAGTATATACTGACGAAGACATCAAATCATGGGGGAAAAGAATGGACTTCCTCCAAGAAAATGGAATGTCAACCGTGGAACACGAACTGATTGCCGTTCCCTCTATCGAGCACGTAGAAACAACAATAGACAAGTGGACCCAACGGGTAACCAATAAGCAAAACCCATTCCCCGTAGATGGATTGGTGATTGCTTTCGATGATACCGAGTTTGCTCAAACAGGTTCCATCACAGGCCATCATGCCACCAAGGCAGGCTTGGCATTCAAGTGGCAAGACGAAGCCGCACAAACAGAATTGCAAGAAATAGAATGGTCATGCGCTGCCAGTACCATCTCACCCGTCGCCATCTTCACTCCTGTAGAATTGGAAGGTACTACCGTCAAGCGTGCTTCGCTCTGTAACATCAGCGAATGCGAGCGACTGGGTATTGGCGGCAAAGGAACAAGCATCTCTGTCATCAAGGCAAACAAGATAATCCCGAAAGTCATCAAGGTGGAAAAGACAGTTGGAACATTGGATATTCCTACTCAATGCCCCGTTTGCCATCATGCAACAGAAATCGTTACCAGCACCAACAGTGGTACTCGCACCCTGCATTGCACTAACGCAGACTGCCCAGCCAAGCAATTGAAGAAATTCACCCGATTCGTTTCCAAGGAAGGTATGAACATCGACGGTATTTCTGAACAAACATTGGCAAGATTCATCAACTTGGGATGGATAAGTGAATATGCAGACATCTATCACCTGAAAGACTACATCCAACAAATGGCAAGACTGGATGGATTTGGGGAGAAGTCGGCTACTAACATCGTACGCTCTATCGAGAAGTCAAGAGACGTAGATGCTGGACGACTGCTCTATGCATTGACCATTCCCATGTGTGGCATCGACGTTTGCAAGCGATTGCTTTCCGCCTATCCCATCAAAGAACTCATCTCTTCTGCCATCGAAGCAACACAAAGTGACTTCTTCGCACATATACCAGGGATAGGACCAGAGAAGTCGGCATCATTCGTTAACTGGTTTCAACAACCCAAGAACCAAGAGATTGTACAACGATTGTTAGATGAGATAAACGTATCGCAAGCATCAACACAACCACAAGGCAGAAAATGCGACAAGTTGACGTTTGTCATCACCGGCGACGTACATCATTACAAGAACAGAAATGCCTTGAAAGCGTATATAGAAAGTCAAGGGGGAAGGGTGGCTGGCAGCGTGAGCGGTTCTACCAACTACCTCATCAATAACGACATCACTTCTACATCGGGTAAAAACAAAAAGGCAAAAGACTTGGGCATAGAGATTATTTCAGAAGACACGTTCATAGAACGATTCGGAAACGACGAAAGCCAACAAGAACAAATCACAGAGGGAAGTCTATTTTGAACTTCCCTCTGTTGTTATTACCCTTAACAATTTCATCAAGCTATCCTCATGTATCCACGAGAATCCCACTTCTCGCACGGTAGCCCAGAAAGCCTTTCGCTTTGACTTAGGAATGGCTCTCAACACATATAATTCATGGGCCTTGACAAACTTGCCATTATACTCTATGTAATAATTGTTCTGCAAAGGATATTCATTGGCTTCTTCCTCAGTACTTTCCAAGGCAGTCATATTCACCTGACTACCTATCTCAAAGTTAGTGATGTGCCTTTTGTTTGCCATGTCCATCTTGTAGGCATCCATGTCTATCGTAGGAGAACAATAAAGACCGTTCTTTCCAACGGTATCTACACGATAAGCCAAGATGGTATCTATTTTCACGTAATACTTACCACCGATACTCACACTCTTCACATTGGCAAGTTTGGCTTCAAGAACTCTCGTTCCGCTTTTATACAACAACTTGCTATTCTTCAAGAATATGTTAGCCGCACCAACCTTCAAAGGTTTTCCACTGGTGAGTTCCACTACGGCAGGTTGATAATCCTTAAACTCTGTAACCCTATGACTAATCATTTGCGCATTGATACCATGACATACCAATAACGACAAAATAAGAAATACTATATTTTTCATCTTTACCTCATTAATTTATATATAAGACGTAAATATATGCGATTTGTAAAGTCACCAAAGCAAAAAAGCCAAAAGAGGAAGACACATTTGTCAATATGCGCTTCCTCTATGATTAGTCAAGGTAAACACTCTCATGTTGCCTTGAACACAATAATATCTATTAATTATTCTCTGGACGAAGTTTGCGAACCGTCTCTCCTGCGCGCCACATTTCCATGTTACGCATTGCTTCCAGTTCTTTGTTCAAGCCGTCACGATAGTCAGCCTTTGAGTTGGCATCAATAGAGATTTGAGCCTCGTTGCCAGTCTTTACTGAATAATACAACCACTCCATAACAGGTTTGATAGCTGCACGGAAACGGGGAGCCCAATCCAATGCACCACGCTGTGCTGTGGTAGAGCAGTTGGCATACATCCAATCCATACCCTTCTCACCAAACAACGGGCCAAGGCTCTGTGTCAATTCCTCAACGGTCTCATTGAATGCTTCTGATGGAGAGTGTCCATTCTCACGCAACACTTCATATTGAGCTTCCAGCAATCCCTCGATAGCTCCCATCAGTGAACCACGCTCACCTGTAAGGTCAGATGTTGCCTCACGCTCGAAAGTAGTCTTAAACAAATATCCAGCACCGATACCGATACCAAAGGCAATGGTCTTCTCCTCTGCCTTACCCGTTGCATCTTGATATACGGCGTATGAACAGTTCAATCCACGTCCCTCTTGGAACATCGTACGCAATGAAGTACCAGATCCCTTTGGTGCAACCAAGATCACGTCAATGTCTTTTGGTGGAACCACACCTGTACGGTCGTTCCAGTTGATGGCAAATCCGTGTGAGTAATATAAGGTCTTTCCTGCCTTGAGATATGGCTTGATTTTGGGCCAAACTGCAATCTGTCCTGCATCAGAAAGAAGCATACAAATGATAGTACCTTTCTGCACGGCCTCCTCAATAGAGAACAAGGTCTTTCCTGGTACCCATCCGTCAGCCAAACATTTCTCGTAGGTCTTGCCTTCACGCTGACCAACGATTACGTTAAAGCCATTGTCTCGCAGGTTACAAGCCTGACCAGGTCCTTGAATACCGTATCCAATAACGGCAATTGTTTCGTCTTTGAGTACTTCACGTGCTTTCTCTAATGAAAACTCTTTGCTGGTGACTACAGTTTCAATCACGCCACCAAAATTCATTTCTGCCATAGTTTATTATTTTTTAAATGATTCTAATTCTTTTTTCGGACTGCAAAGTTATCAATTTGTCACGACACCGCCAAACTTTCTTTCAAAAATATATAAAAATAGCGGATTTTACTGATAATTCATTACTGAAAGAATCCTTTTCACCATTCTTGCCGACAGTATCAGCTATTGTCCACAAACCTCACTTTACACCTACATGTTTCCGTTCCATCGTTTCTAACTATCCTAACACAATAATCGCCATCAGCATCTTGTTCACGAAAGAAACTGAGTTTGTCTCCTTGGTGGCTCTCTGCTACGTATGCAATCTCCAATCGTTTAAGACAATGAGACTTATACCAATCCAAATCCCATAAATCGAGCACATGTTCGATGTATTTCACGCTGTTCACGTGACCATTCACATCAATGTCGCTGTAATTGGTGTCTATCGTACGCACGAGTTTTGCATTATCGCTCATTCTCACCCTTGAACTCTTGGCAATAGGACATTCCTTGTCTGACAAGATATAATTTTTAATGTCACCATCATTGATGTCGAAGAGGTCAGCAGGTTGACGCGTTTCCGTATCAATCATAGCCCACACGCTTCGTCCATACCCATACACTCTACCATCTTTCACGTCAGTCACCTTGAAATTACGATTTGTGAAGAATCGCATGGCGTTCTCTACCCACGTTTCCACATAGAATCGGGTATATGCTGCCGGCATTTCATCCATCTCAATGGCAAGGCGTGAGAGCACCCATGTCTTGTTGATGGTATTCAGATAGTTCATTCCGAAATTGCGGTCATTGCTGTGGAAGTCTGCCGCATTGAGCAAATGGTTTCCTAAATGCCCCATAAACAAGCGTTTGGAGAAATCGCAATGGAACGGTTCTGCCAAAAACTCGTATTTCCCTACTTTATCAAGCATGATTTAGTTTTCTATTATTTATTCTGCGTCTTTAATCAAATCACTTACCAACTCTTCATGGCTCCGTGTTACCGCAATCCTACCACTTCGTGTGTATTGCAATAAACAACCGAAATCATCTAATTGTTGGTACAAATCCACGATTTCCTCGGTCAGTCCAGCCAAGAGCACCGTGCTATATGTGGGATTTACTTCCATCATACGTGCATCGTGTTTCCTGATGGTACGCGAAACCTCTGGATTATTCAACAGCACGGGTGTTGCTATTTTATACAATGCCACCTCATGTATAAAGAGTTGCGTGTCAGTGTAATAATTCACTTTCACCACGTCAATCTTCTTTTCTATCTGCTTGGTAATCTTGATGATTTGTTCCTCATCGCTCCAAGCGGTAATGGTATATTTATGAATGTCCTTGATACTCGAAGCCGAAACGTTCAAGCTCTCAATGTTCACCTGTCGCCGAGTAAATACTGCCGTAATCTGGTTGAGGATACCAGCAATATTCTCCGAGTAAACCAACAACGTATATAATTTCTTCACCTTTTCCATAATCTCATTCCATTATCATCATTACCATTCAGCCTCCAAAGACATTTCATTGACGTTTCTACCAGGGATTGTCATCGGCAAAAGGTCTTCCTCATTCTTCACAGCACACTCCAAGAGGAACGGTCCGTCGGTAGTTAGCATTTCCCTCACCTTGTCTTGCAGGTCGGCACGGTCTGTCACCACGGCATACGGAATATCATAGCCTTTGGCTATCAACTCATACCGTGGGTTCATCATATCTGTAAACGAATGGCGATGCTCATAATACAAATCCTGCCATTGGCGCACATTGCCCAAGTAATTATTGTTCAGCAATATCATCTTCACTGGCGCACGTCGCTCCATAATCGTACCTAATTCCTGAATGCTCATCTGGAAACCTCCATCACCCATAAACACGCAAATGGTACGGTTGGGATCTCCGAAAGTTGCTCCTACCGCAGCTGGCAATCCAAATCCCATTGTTCCCAATCCACCGCTGGTCACGATGGAGCGTTTCCTGAGATACTTGAAATAACGGGAAGAGAACATTTGATTTAAGCCCACGTCGTTCACCAATACGGCATTGCCCTCTGTTGCTTCTGCAACGACATTCACCACCTCGCCCATCAGCAGGGGTCCTTCGATGGGATGAATGGCAGGATTGATTACTTTTTCCAATTCTATTTGGTGTAAAGGCTCAAACGAATCTATCCATTCACGATGGCTGTTCTTTCGCAGCAATCGCGTAATGGCTGGCAACGACATCTTACAATCGCCTACCACTGCTACATCATCTTTGATGTTCTTGTTGATTTCTGCTCTGTCTATGTCTAAGTGGATGATTTTTGCTTGCTTGGCATACGTTGACGGCAATCCCGTCACACGGTCACTGAAGCGCATACCGATAGCTATCAGCACGTCACACTCTTGTGTCTTCACGTTGGGCGCATAGTTGCCGTGCATACCCAACATACCTTTATTTAATGGATGTGCACTGGAGAGTGCTGACAATCCCAACAATGTACAGGCTGCAGGTATGTCTGCCTTTTCCAAAAACTCCAACAGTTCGTTATGGGCATTGCCCAATTCCACGCCTTGCCCTACCAATGCCAATGGACGTTCTGCAGAATTAATCAACTCTGCCGCAGCTTCCACGCATTCGTTCTCTAATGTTGGATAGGGTTGATAGCTACGGATGCTTGTCACGCTCACGGGATTCCATTCGCATGTATGTGTCTGTGCGTTTTTGGGGAAGTCGATTACCACAGGTCCTGGTCTTCCGCTACGGGCAATATAGAATGCACGACTGATAGCCCATGCCACGTCTTCAGCCCTACGTATCTGGTAACTCCACTTGGATATTGGCTGAGATACACCTACCAAGTCAACCTCTTGAAAAGCATCCGTACCAAGTGCACCCACACCCACCTGTCCACAGATGACGACGATTGGCGTAGAGTCCATCATCGCATCTGTCACACCCGTTAAGGTATTGGTAGCACCAGGACCACTGGTGACGATGCACACACCCACCTCACCACTCACTCTCGCAAACCCTTCGGCTGCATGAGTGGCTGCTTGCTCGTGCCTCACCAAGATATGGTCAAACTTCTTGTTCTCGCCCCTTGTGTAACCATAGAGCGAATCAAATACGGGCATAATGGCTCCACCAGGATAGCCGAAGATGGTCTTCACACCTTCGTTTACCAATGAGCGCATCAATGCCTCAGATCCTGAAATAATCTCTTTCATCTTACTAATCTATAATTCTCACGCCACCTTTATCAGCAGAACTCACACTCTTGGCGTATGCTCGCAATGCCTTGCTTACATGACGTTCACGGGTGAGTGGCTGTTGTGGACGTTCTGCTAACTCCTCGTCACTCAACAGCACATTGATGGAACGAGAAGGAATATCTATCTCTATGATGTCTCCACTCTTTATCTTTCCGATATTACCTCCGGCTGCTGCCTCTGGCGAGATATGTCCAATGCTCAATCCTGACGTTCCTCCCGAGAATCGTCCGTCAGTAATCAGTGCACATTCCTTACCTAAGTGCATCGACTTGATGTAACTTGTCGGATAGAGCATCTCTTGCATACCTGGACCACCTTTCGGACCTTCATGGGTAATGACCACGCAATCGCCGGCCTTCACCATTCCGCCCAAGATACCGTCACATGCAGCTTCTTGCGAATCAAACACCACGGCAGGACCCTTGAAATGCCACAACGACTCATCCACGCCAGCGGTCTTAACCACGCAACCGTCTTGTGCGATGTTGCCAAACAGCACTGCCAAGCCTCCATCTTTGGTATAGGCATGTTCGAGGTCACGAATACAACCATTTGCGCGGTCTTTGTCCAATGATGCCCATTTACTGTCCTGACTACCCATCTCTATAGAGAATCGGTTGGCAGGGGCACTCTCATAGATACGCTGAGCCTCATCGTCTATCTCGTCTGCGGTAATATCATATTTGCTCATGGCTTCACCAAGTGTCAAGCCATCTACTCGCTTGGCTTCTCCATTCACCAAGCCTCCTTTATTCAACTCGTTGAGTATGCCAAGGATTCCACCTGCGCGACCACATTCCTGCACACTGTACTTCTGCGTGTTGGGAGCCAACTTACAAAGACAGGGTACCTTACGACTCAAACGGTCGATGTCTTCCATCTTAAATTCTGTACCCGCCTCCTGGGCTACAGCAAGCAGATGCAAGACGGTATTGGTAGAACCACCCATTGCAATATCCAAGGTCATGGCATTAAGGAATGCGTCTCTCGTGGCAATGTTTCGTGGCAACACGCTCTCATCACCGTCTTTATAATATGCCCAAGCATTGGCTACAATCTGGCGGGCAGCATCCTTAAACAACTGAATGCGGTTTTTGTGGGTTGCTAATATCGTTCCGTTGCCTGGCAAAGACAATCCGATAGCCTCCGTCAATGAGTTCATCGAATTGGCAGTAAACATACCTGAACAACTGCCACAGCCAGGACAAGAACAATGTTCTATCTCGTTCAGTTCCTCGTCGCTTATTGAGGGGTCTGCACCTTTCACCATTGCAGTAATCAAGTCGGCGTTCTCTCCTCTCCATCGTCCAGCTTCCATCGGACCACCGCTACAGAATACCGTAGGAATATTGAGGCGCATGGCAGCCATCAACATACCTGGCGTTACCTTATCGCAATTGGAAATGCAAATCATCGCATCCGCCTTGTGTGCATTCACCATGTATTCCACAGAGTCGGCAATGATGTCGCGTGAAGGCAACGAATACAACATACCATCGTGTCCCATGGCAATACCATCGTCAATGGCAATGGTGTTAAACTCAGCCGCATAACAGCCAAGGCTCTCTATTTCTCGTTTTACGATTTGTCCTATCTCATGAAGGTGTGTATGTCCTGGTACAAACTGAGTAAATGAGTTAACCACGGCAATGATAGGTTTGCCAAACTGTTCTTGTTTCATACCTGTTGCCACCCAAAGCGCACGTGCACCAGCCATGCGTCTTCCTTCCGTACATACAGCACTTCTCAACTGATGTTTCATCTTTGTTTTTCCTTGTTTTATTTATGGTGTGCAAAGTTACTCAGTTTTTACGAAACAGCCAACAATATTTCGTTTATTTTTACCAAACGTCAAAAAACCGTAAGATACAACAAGAAAAAAGTTTCGATTTATAAGGAAATGCCGAAAAAATCGTACTTTTGCATCTGAAATGAAAAGACGATAACAGATGGTAGGAATAAATGGATGTAATCTCCTGAACACGATACGGGACAGACGTATGCCGTCTGAGTTTATTAGTATGTATCATGTACACATCATTGTGCGGAATGGAGAAATGCGGTTCTCGGATGGAAAGCAAGGATTCGTCTCACGTAAGGACGATCTGGTGATTTGGCAAATGTCGAATACCATCCAGCAGGTGAACTACTCTAAGGATTTTGAAGCAGACTTCCTGATTGCCTCAGGTGACTTCCTTTCACGTTTCAATCCGGAAATGGTTTGGGCTTCAAAAGGTTTTATTTTTATACGTATCAATCCGTCGTTTCATCTTCATGAGCAGTCACTGCGACTGATGAATCAAGACTTCGACTTGTTCTGCCATCGGCTCCAACAGCCTGATTCACCATTCAAGGAAGAAATTCTCGGGCGCGTGATGCAGATATTTCTCTATGATCTCTGGACTGTCTATTCAGATGAGATGTCACAGATGGAAACCACCGATAATGCAGCCCGTATCTTCCTCCGTTTTCTTTCACAGGTTCAACAAGATTGCCGCCGACAGCGTGACGTGGCTTATTATGCTGCTGTGCTTTGCATCACACCTAAATACCTCTCGCAGATCAGCAACTCCGTATCGGGGCTGCCTGCCTCACAGTGGATTACATTCTATGCCACATTCGAACTTGTTACACTACTGAACGACCAGTCTAAGACGCTGACGGAGGTAGCCGACCTTATGAACTTCGAGACAGCTTCACATTTCTCTCGATATGTGAAGAAACTAATAGGCAAATCACCGTCAGAGTACCGTCAAAAGTAAATTTTCTGCAATATTTGAAAGTATGGGAGCAATTTGGATAACAAGTTGTTCCCTCTTTCGTCGTACCTTTGCATCCAGTAATAAAAACTTTCGCAAATATGGATATTTTCAAGCAATTAAGTTCAGGGGCTGATGTCGATATGGCAACACCCGAGTATGCAGAGGCTATCAAGCACATGACCGACTGCGCTAACATTTGTTTTAAAATCAACACGACGGCTCCACAGCCAGAGCTGATTCGTCCGTTGGAAGAGGAACTTTTTGGAGGTAGCCTCGACAAGACAAGTTATCTGATGCCGCCGATTCAGATTGACTTCGCCTGCCAGATGAAGATTGGCAAGGGCGTGTTCGTGAACCACTCGCTGACGTGCATGGCGGCTGGCGGCATTACTATCGACGATGGTGTGATGATTGGTCCCAACGTGCGCATCGTTACCGACAATCATGATTTTGCAAATCGCATGGTGCTTCGCTGCAAGCCCGTACACATCTGCCGCAACGCATGGATTGGCGTGGGGGCTATCATCTTGCCTGGCGTGACCGTCGGCGAGAATGCCGTAGTGGCTGCAGGGGCCATCGTCACCAAGGATGTAGCACCCAATACAATAGTGGGTGGCAATCCGGCAAAGTTTATCAAGAGTATAGCATAATAAAAGGTGTAAATGATGAAGAAAATTGTTTTAAGTTTAATCGCAATAATGACAGCAATGGTTATGAATGGACAAGTGAAGCAGACGTATCTGACACTCAACAACGGTGTACAGATGCCGCAGTTTGGACTCGGTGTATATAGCATCCCTGATGGTGAAGAAACCTACAATTCTGTGCTGACTGCCTTGAAGTGCGGCTATCGACATATCGACACGGCTCATGCTTACCAGAATGAGCGTAGCGTGGGACGTGCGGTAAAGGACAGCGGCATCGACCGCTCGGAAATTTGGATTACGAGCAAGCTGTGGCCCAATGAGTACGGTGAAGGTAAGACGCTGAAGGCTATCGACCGCATGTGCGGACGCTTAGGTGTAGATTATATCGACCTGGTGTATTTCCATCAGCCCGTGGGCGACTTCGTTGGCGGTTGGAAAGAAATGGAAAAAGCACTGGAGTGTGGTAAGGTGCGTGCCATCGGCATTTCCAACTTCGACGTGAACGATAGCATCTGGAACTCTATCGTGGAGAACTGCCGCATCGTGCCTCAAATTGTCCAGATAGAATGTCATCCTTACGCACAGCGTGAGTACTGGCAGAAAATGGCTGCCAAGCACAACATACAGATAGAATGCTGGTTCCCTCTCGGCGGTCGCGACTCAAAGGGAGAACTGCTGCGCGACCCGGTCATCTGTGAGATTGCCAAGGCTCATGGTAAGAGTCCTGCTCAGATTATCATCCGCTGGCACATGCAGAAAGGTTTCTCTGTCATCCCAGGTGCCTCTAATCCAGATTACATCCACGAAAACATCGAGACCTTCGACTTCGCCCTCTCCAACCATGAGATGGAGCGCATCCACCAGTTGAACAAGGAGAAACGCTACTTCAACATGTCGTATGAAGACCAAGTGAAATGGTTCTCGCAATTTAATCCCACGGACTAATGATAGTTATGAAGAAAGTTCTTACAACATGGATGACCCTTTGCCTTGCGGTCGTTGCACTTGCTTGTGGAAGCAATGATCCAGAGGTGGACGGGATGACAAATGCTGTCGGACAGTCAGACGTCAACGAATCTGTTACAGGCAAGCGATCGATAGTGATATTTTTTTCAAGGGCTGGTGAGAACTGGGAGGTGGGCAACGTGGAGCGCGGCAACACGGCCATCATGGTAGACTATATCCAAGAGTTTGCTGACGTGGATGTGTTCGAGATTGTACCTGAGGTAGCATACCCCTCTAACTATATGGAGTGCGTCAACTACGTGAACGATGTGGAGATTCCACAGAATTTGCGACCTGCATACAAGAACGATATTGAAAACCTAACTGACTACGACAATATCTTTGTTGGCGGCCCCATCTGGTGTGGTCAGCCTCCCTACATCTTCCGCACGTTCTTCGAGAAACATCCCGAACTGGCCGACAAAACCATCATCCCCTTCGGCACGCATGGCGGCAGCGGTGTGAGCAGCTACGCCAGGGTTATCAAAGAGTACTATCCCAATGCCAACGTGCTCGAATCGCTCAGCATCAGTGGCAGCAGCATCCGCAATACATCAGCTAAGACCGCCGTTGAGAACTGGCTCAAACGGTTGGGCATTAACAAACAAACGACAGCCGTTCGCCGTATCAGTATCCATTCTTCCAACCTTGGTTACGCTTACTCTCTGACCGGTCAGCGTCACGACGGCCAGCGTGGACTTATTATCAAAAACGGCAAAAAATATATCAAATGAGAAAGGTAATCACATCCATCGCCATTCCTGGTTCCTCCAACGCCGCACACATTGCCGAGGACTACAACATCTTCGACTTCGAGCTGACTCCCGACGAGATGCAACGCATCAACGCCCTGGAGTGTAATCACCGCTTTGCATCGTATTGATATGGAGAAGCTGCTTTCCACGATATGCTGCATGCTGCTCGTCTGTGCCTGCGAGGCGCAGACCATGCGTGTGTGGATGAAGGATGGCTCGGAGCGGCAGTTTGCCATAAGCGAGATTGAGAGTGTGACATTCAGCGAAGAGGAAACAAACATGGATAGGATAAAACAGGATATAGAGCAATTCCTGGACGACTGGAACGGCGCGATGATTGCGGCAGACACTGTGCGGCTTGGAGCCATGATGGACGACGGCATCATCCTACGCCACATCACGGGCATGACGCAGACCAAGCGCGAGTGGCTAGAAGAGGTAGCCAGCGGCTCAATGAAGTATCACAAGATAGAGAAGCGCGATGTCGTGGTGACCTCAAACAGCGACGGTTCTGCCAGCGTGTCGTTCACCTCGGTCATCACCGCCACCATCTGGGGAGGCTATGGCACATGGACTCTCAACGGCACCATGCAACTGGTGAAGCGCAGCGGACGCTGGATAAGAGTGGAATAGCAAACAAAAAAATAGCTGGGGCGAAGGTGACAAAACGATGCATCTTCGCCCGTTTTTTTACTTTTAACGGCAAAGCGCATCAACTTTCCGAAAAAAGTTGTAACTTTGTCACCAGATTCTAAAACGAGACCCTTATGAGTACCCAGATGATGCAGCAGACAATAGCCGACTACTTCAAGACTCAGCCTATCCAGCGTGCATGGTTGTTCGGATCCTACGCCCGGGGCGATGAGTCGCCGTTGAGCGATGTTGACATCCTTGTGCAATTTGACGAGGGAGGCGTAAGTCTGCTGAAACATGCAGCAATGATTTGTGAGTTAGAGAAGATTCTCGACCGTCCCGTTGACATCGTGCCCGAAAAGATGCTTCGACCGAGAGTGAGAGAAAGTGTGGACCAAGACAAAAAGCTGATTTATGAGAGAACTCGTTAGAGACCGCGACCGTCTGGAACATATTGTTGAGGCAATAGACCGTATCCTCGGCAACACGGACTTCAAGTCGAGGGATGAACTTGATGCCGACAATCTGAGATACTACGGCATAGTGAAGAGCATTGAGATTATCGGCGAAGCAGCCTATAAGCTCACACGCGCATTCTGCCGTGAACACGCCGAGACTCCCTGGGAGTTTATAGCCAAGATGCGCCATGTGCTGGTACACGACTATTATCAGATAGACCCCGATGCAGTATGGAAAGTTATCCAGGAGGATTTGCCGCCCCTTCGCGAGCAAGTATGCCGCTATCTCTTCGAAACTGACTGGGACACTTGGGAACACAACGAGGTGGTCATTTCTGAGTCCGCAGCCCACAAGAGCCTCGTCCAGACTGCCGAACGGATGAAGCGTCGGGGTTACGACATAGAGGAGATTTGCAAGATTACTGGATTGGGGCGAGATGAGATAGAGACACTGTAATGATATGATGGCAGTCTTTATCTTCTCACACTGTCTGCTTTGAAGCGCCATAATAGCTTGATTCAGGACACTCTCAATTCTTCCATACCCACAGGAATGCAACCGTACTTGTAATAATCCAGAACCCATGGAAGATAATATACATTGTTCCTAACATTCGTATTTTCTAAAGTTATTTGCCCATGAAAGGTATTTATTATAATTCATTTGTTGAGTATACCTTGAATAAATTCTTTTTTCCTTGATTCAATAACCGTCTCAACTTTATAGACATCCTTAGATTTTCTATTGTAGTAAACGGTTATTTCCGAGTTAAAACCTTGATAATTCCCGTTGAACATCCTTTGGCCGAGAGGAGTATTTTGGACTTGTTGCAATTAACTCTAATCCCCTTTGCTGCAAGATTACTTTGGAAGCTTGTTGTTTTCTGAAACGATGTACCAGTAATGATACTTTTCAAGCTAAAACTATTAAAAATTAGCATTTTTGTACGATTTTCGCTCAATACTTGATAAAATTGAGTAAATTTGTAGCAATTAATTGAAAACCGAAAGCGTACAAGTATGGCAAACAAGAATCTGAATGCAGCTAAAGAGGCAAAGAAGGATGAATTCTATACGCAACTGGAAGACATTAACAATGAACTAAGACATTATCGGGAGCATTTCCGTGGTAAGACAGTACTTTGTAACTGCGATGATCCGCGTATCAGCAATTTCTTCACATATTTTGCCTATAACTTTGAATTCTTGGGATTAAAACGGCTTATCACGACTTGTTACAAAAATCAAAATGCAGACCTCTTTAGTCAACACCAATCAGAAAAAGCAGTTTATTTGATATATGAGGGTGATAAGAACGGCAATAACATTCCCGACCCAGAAGAAATTGGTATCCATCCTTTAAAGGGTGATGGCGACTTTCGTAGCCATGAGTGCATCGAACTTTTGAAACAGGCAGATATTGTGGTTACTAATCCACCCTTCTCGTTGTTTCGTGAGTATGTGGCGCAATTGATAGAATATGATAAGAAGTTCTTGATAATTGGAAATGTGAATTCAAATACTACAAAGGAGATTTTTCCACTTATAAAAGACAATAAAATCTGGTTAGGATATGGATTCAAAGGTGGTGCTACTCATTTCATTTCCAAATACAATGATACCGCTACGGCAAGTGATCATCGTGATGGTATGATAAGGGTATCTGGTGTACATTGGTTTACTAATCTTGAAACTAAGAAACGTCATGAAAACATTATCCTTTATCGCACATACAATCCTAAAGATTATCCCCATTATGATAACTATGATGCAATAGAAGTTTGTAAGACCGAAGATATTCCTTATGATTACTATGGCATAATGGGTGTTCCCGTTACTTTTCTTGATAAGTACAATCCAGACCAGTTTGAAATTCTTGGTATTACTAAGACTTGGTTTGGAATGGCGAGCAAAACCTATGGCGAGCAAATACAGGTGGACAGGAACGGGAAGGAAAGTAGAGTGACAAAACTAAATGATGGTGCTGTGCTTGAAGTTCAGACACCACCATTAGGAAAGACTTATTATAAAGTAGATGGAAAGATTTACATCCAAACCTATCCAAGAATCCTTATCCGTAAAATAAAGAAATAAAGTTTAAATAAAACTTTTATTCAAATAATTCATTATCTTTGCAGAAAGCTTTCAACTATGGTAGAGAATATAAGAATCAGAAATTATAAGTCCATTGTCGATTTAACACTTGACTTAGGTCGTTTCAATGTTATTATTGGAACAAATGGCAGCGGTAAGTCAAACATATTGGAGGCAATCACTATGGCTTCAGCTG
>Ga0247610_10000545_pt1 | contig 51677 bp, 43 predicted proteins | sample 174DNAGHGhighgp2_FD_193483 | JGI IMG/M metagenome (GOLD analysis project Ga0247610, IMG submission 193483) | Sheep rumen microbial communities from Palmerston North, Manawatu-Wanganui, New Zealand - 1742 DNA GHGhigh gp2 | ecosystem: Host-associated > Mammals > Digestive system > Stomach > Rumen...
GATTCTCAAAGCTTATTCAGGTTGACCAATTCGCAGCTGAAAATCCAAAGATTACAGTTATGAACCAATCAGATATGCTTGATATGGCAGATTTAGTTGATAGATTTATCAATTATGCTGCAAGCCAATTACATCTATATTATACTAGAGACATTATTGCAAGATTCTTTGCAGGTATGGCTACAACTAAATTAATGATTCTAGAAGGTATTTCAGGTACAGGTAAGACATCACTACCTTATGCAATGGGTAAATTCTTCCAAAATGATACATCAATCATTTCAGTACAACCTTCTTGGCGTGACCGTGCTGAATTATTAGGTTACCTAAACGAATTCACTAAGAGATTTAATGAAACAGATTTCTTAAAGAGTGTTTACCAAGCTTCTTATTCAGATACAATCAATATCGTCGTACTAGACGAAATGAACTTAGCGCGTGTTGAGTATTACTTTGCTGAATTCTTATCAGTAATGGAAATGCCAGACCCTAATGAATGGAAAATCGATATCGTACCTATCTCTGAACCAAGAGACCCTAAGAACTTAATTAATGGTAAGATTTTAATTCCACAAAACATTTGGTTTGTTGGTACAGCTAACAAAGATGACTCTACATTCACTATTACAGATAAGGTTTACGACCGTGCTACACCTATAGCTATTAATAAAAAGGCAGAATTTATTGATGCTCCATATACTGATAACATTTCAATGACATTTGAATACTTAGATGATATGTTTAAGCGTATTCAATCAGGATTCAATTTAACTGAAATGGCTGACCGTGCATTTAAAGAACTTGATGAATTCATCCAAGATAAGTTCAAGATTGCATTCGGTAACCGTATTATGAAACAAATCAAATTATTCGTGCCTGTATATATGGCATGTGGATTCACAGAATTCGAAGGTCTAGATTACATGCTTGCATTTAAGATCTTAAGAAAATTCGAAATGTTAAACTTAGCATTCTTAAAAACTGAATTAGATGAATTAACATTAATGTTAGATCGTCTATTTGGTAAAGAAGAATTCAAGGTTTCAAAAGAATTCATTCAAGATCTAAAGAAGATGTCATAATCTAAATAAAAAAATTAAAGATGGGTTAAATTTTTAACCCATCTTATTGTATAAGGGAGGTATTTTATGGCAAAGGGAAATTTTACAACAGATGAATTAACAAATTACTATGCCAAAATATATGCCGATGTTGAAGATAGTACAATAAATGACCCATATGGTAATTATATTTTATCAAGAGTAAAAGGTGGTCAAAAATCAGTTTTCAACAAGACACAATCAGAAATTAGAAACTTCGATATGTCATTCTTGGATACAATTGAATCAGTATACCCAGCGATTTTAAAAATCATGCGTGATCCTAAAAAGAGTATCCGTTATGAGAGCGAGGTTGTTCAGGTTGAAAAGGCAAAAAAGACTAACAGTGAAACTGTTCGTCACTTAGCCTCTCATACTCAATTTATAAAATCGGTAACTGCTGATAATGTTATTCCTTCAAAGGTTTTAACTACATTCTCTGAGGATGAACTTGCAATTTACGAAAACAGATTTATTAAATCATTAGTAAAGAGACTTGAAAAATTCGTAGAGCGTAGATATGAAGTAATGAAGGTATCACTTGAGTCATTTGAAACTGAAAAGCTTGATGTTAAAAATACATTTATGATATCAGGTCAAGAGGTTACAATTGATTTAGATATCCAAATTAAAAATGACTTAACAGCCGATGTTGAAACAACAAAAGAACAATTCAATAGATTATTACAGGTAAGACAAGATATTGCAGGCTTAAAGGGTACTGAATTTATGAGAGCCTTAGCTAAAGCAAAAGATGTATTACCTCCTATTATGAAAACTAATATTATCCTACATAACCCAGATTTCAAATTATGTTATGGTTTATGGTTATATCTAGATAGAGTTGATTCTATTGCTACTAACGTAGATGTTAAAGAAAAAGCATACAAATATTCTAAAATATTTGATAAGGATATTAATGCCTGTATGGCACTTGCTTTAACATCATTCATTAAAAACCGTGGTATTGATGGTATTTATGCTTCTAAAAAGCTTCAACAAATAAAGGCACCAAAGCCTGAAGAAAATAAAGATCTAGAAATAGAATTAAATTTTGAAGCTGATACTAAGAAGCTAGAAGATTATACAATGAATGAAGCTTTATTATCTGAAACAGCTAAATTCTTTGAAGCATCACTTGATGGTTTACAAAGAACAGGTAATAAATATAATGAATCAATAAGAGTTGTATATCGTCAAATGCTAGATATGTTAGATCAAATTTATCCTACAGCATTTGGTGTTGCAGATGATGAATTAGAATCTAAGGATTTATATGAACAACTAGAATATGCAAGACGTAGAATGATGATATTTAAGATTGTACGTCAAGCAAAACAAATGAATATTGCCCGTATGGGTAAGGAAGAAAAGCGTATTGAAAAGCTTATCTCTAAGCTTGAGGATAAAATCAAGGTTAAAGAACAAAAGGATAGAGAGCGTGAAGAACGTGAGCGTCAAAGAGAAGAAGCTAAGCGTCTTGCTCAAATTGAACGTGATAGAAAAGAAACTGCAAGAAAGCGTAAGCTTGAAAAGGATGCTCTTGATAAGCAAAAGGCTATTGAAAAGAAAAAGCTTGAAGAACAGATGGAGCAAAATAAGATTTCTCCAGAGATTAAAGCTAGAAATGAAGCAATGGCACCACTTGCAGAAGCTAAGCGTAATCACTTAAAGGAATTAAGAGAAGCTCAAAAGAAGCGTGAGGCAGAAGCTATTTCTATGGCTACTGATAACGCAGCACCAGTACGTAGAAAAGATGAATATGACGACTTAACTGATGAGGAATTAGCAGAATTAATGGCTGCTAATGACTTACTTGGTGAACAACTTGGTGTTAACGAAAAAGAAGCTGAACCAGTTGTTAAGAAGAAAGTTGTTAAGAAGAAAAAGGCTGAAGAACCTAAGCCTGAAGCTAAACCAGAACCTAAGGTTGATGAGAATAAGTCAATTGAGGATATGACAGCTGACGAATTAGAAGCTCTAATGAGTCAAAATGGATTTGGATTCAATGATTTAGGTGATGAACCTGCAAAACCTAAAGGTAAGCCAGTTAAGAAGGCTCAACCAAAGAAACAAGATGCTAATTCAGACTTACAAGGCTTAGATGATGAAGATGATAAGCCTAAAGAAAAGAAACCATCTATTTCATTTGGTAAGAAAAAGGCAAAAGCCGAACCTAAGGAAGAGGAAAAAGAGGCTAAAGTAGATGAGGCACCTGCTGAAACTTTAGAACCTGTAGAAAAGGCAAAGCCTGAAGAGACTTCAACCCCAGTTGAAGAGACTGCTGCTCCAGAAGCTACTGCTGAAATGAAACCTGAAGAGCCTGTAAAAGAAACCGAGGCTCCTACAGAAGATGTTAAGCCTGAAGAAGCTCCAATAGAGGAGGCTAAAGATTCATCTGTTGATGATATTATAGGTGATGACTTAGATAATTTAACTGATGAAGAATTAGATAAGCTTGCAGCTGATAATGGTATTGAACCAGACTCAAAAGAGGAAGCACCTAAAGAAGAGGCAAAAGAAGCTCCAAAGGCAGCTAAAAAGCCAAAAATAAGCTTAAAACCAAAGGCTAAGCCACAAGATGATGGTGATAATAATTCAGGTAGTAGACCTGCTGCATCATCTTCAGGTGATGATGACCTAGAATCTTTAACTGATGATGAATTAGAGGCTTTATTTAAAGAAAATGGTTTAGATGAATAGAGGTGAATACCTTGAATTCAGAAAAAAAGAAAAAAATATCAATAAAAGGAATCATAGGCTATGTGTTATCAACACTAGCCTTGATTATTTGTATCTATATTGTATCTGAAGTAATCATGGCTAATACAAATAGGCGCCCACCTAGAGTGTTTGGCTTATCTATTTCATATGTACCTACAGAGTCAATGGAACCTGTAATAGATCGTCAAAGCTATGTATTATTCAGACAAGCTTCATATAAAGATTGTAATATCGACGATATTATAGTTTATTATAATGCTAAAGAAGAAAAATATATTATCCATAGAGTAGTTGCTAAAGTTGTTGATGGAAATATGATTACATCTAATACTTATTATGATGATAAAACAATTAATTTAGTAAGTACTGATCTAACTAATTATTTAATCACAAAAGGTGATAACAATAATAATAGAACAGATACTATACCTGTTACTAAAGATTTAGTCTATGGTAAATATATCACGGGGTTAGGATTCATGAATATTTTATCTGGTGGTATTAATAAAAACATAATATATTTCATTTTAATTGGTATATTTGTTGCGATGATTGCTATGCAAACAATACAAGTTATACTAAAAAAGAAGGCAGACGATGCTAAAAAACAAAATGAAGTATCTAAAGAACAGCTTCTAGAAGAATTAAAGAAAGAAATCTTAGAAGAAGAATTGGCTAAATTAAAAGCTAATAATGATATTAAAAAGCTAGAGGATGAATTAAAAGAAGAAGTTAATACAACTATAGAATCTGAAGAAAATAATATAGAAGATGACAATAAAGAGGAGTAATTGCTCCTCTTTTTCCATATATTATACACGTATAAACAGTATGCTCGTTATCTTTAGGAGTGCTCCACCAAAATAATTATATCTATATAATTATAAATCCTATGGGATAGTGATATGATATCTCTAAAGTAGAGCTATATTATATAATAATGAGGCATAGCTGTATCGTATAGACTAAGGATGAAACACCCATCATTTTCTTTTATGAGAAAAAATCTCATAAATTTATTTTTTGGTTGCGAGCTTTATAAAATTATGATATAATCAATATGAGAAAAAATCTCACGAGGTGACTATAATGTTAAAAGAGATGACAATTAAGAATTTTAAATCCATTAATAAGGAAATAACCTTTTCTATGGAAGCGGATGTAGAAAGAGTATCTGAATATCCACAGCATATTATAGATATAAATAATAATAAATTATTAAAAGTAGCATCCATGTATGGACCTAATGGTGGTGGAAAAACAAACCTATTAAGTGCACTAAATTTGGTAAAAATGTTAGTTTTGAGTGGCGGACCATTCCCTATTGCTAGTGAAGCTTCCTGGTCTTGTAGCTTTAATAATGATGATGTCATATCTATGACATTATTCTTTGTTACGCAAAAATATGAAATTGGATATTCCTTTGATGTCCTATATAAAAATGAGCGACAAGAAATTATAGATTTTACAGGGAATAAAAATGCATTATTATTTGGTAAATTTGAAATCAATTCTGAAATATTAGTATATAAGGCTATTAACGATCAAGATTATAATACTTTATTTGAAAGAGATGATAAAGGTCATATTATAAGCGAGAAATTAGATAAAATAACCTTACAATATGCAAATACAATTAATAATAGCTTAACTGCATTATTGTATTTCTATAATACCTTTGTTAATTATAAAGCTATTAAAGATCCTGAGCTTGAGGTAATACTATCTTTATACAATGAAATATTTAATATTTATGAGCTTGAAGTTAATGGCAATGTAAATTATGAAGCCGCCTTTAAGACAATAGAAAAGAATAAAAAAAGATTAGTTTCTTTATTAAATGATGTCGATATTAAAATATCTGATATCATAATTCAACAAGAGGATAAAATGAATCCAATCAAGTTTGAAAGAATTATTATGATAAATGGAAAAGAAGAAAAAAAATTATTACCTTTAGCTTATGAATCTAAAGGTACGAAAAAAATATTTTGGATGTTGTTAAATTTATTAAACGAAAAAGAAAGAAGTCATATTTATTTTTGTGATGATATGAATGCTTATTTGCATCCAAAGCTATTTAAGGCAATAATAGAAATATTTAATTCAGAAGAAAATAAAATGAATCAATTAATATTTAATTCTCATGATATTATAAATATGACAAATGAATTATTTAGACGTGATGAAATATGGTTTGTATATAGAGATGAGGATTATTCAACAAGGCTTACTCCATTATCAAATATAGTTAATTATAAAGGCGAACAAGTAAGAAAGGATGCAAAATATTTTAAACAATATCTAGAAGGCAGATATGGTGCTGATCCTTTCATTAAGAAAGGGCTTGGTTGGAATGAGTAAAATTATAAAACCCAAAGGAAGACGCTCAATTCCAGATGAATTAATGCAGTTTGGTAGGCATTTGTTTTACTCAGAGGGTACAAAAACGGAGCCAAATTATGTTGAAAGCATCAAGAACGAGATTGCAACAAAATATAAATGTGATATTAATGCCATAGAGATTATTATTGGAAATAAAGATAAATCATATAATACTAAGGGATTAATAAGGTATGCATTAAAAGATGTAAGAGAAAGAATAAATAATGGAGAACAAATAAATCATGTTTGGTTTTTCTTCGACAAGGATGATTTTCCTACAGCATCCTTTAATGAGGCATGTATTAACTCAAAAAAATTGAATGATTCTAAAACGGAAAATGGAGAAGGATTCACATATAATCAAGAATTGAATATTACATTTCATTCTTGCTACAGCAACGAAGCCTTTGAATTATGGTTATATCTGTATTTTGAATATTTAGAAGCTTCTTTAACTAGAGCGGACTATATAAAAAAAATAGAAAACAAGATTCAACAAGGGCACAAGGATTATAGATTTGACAAGGCTCAAACAGGATTACATAGATTCTTAATTGAAAATGGTGGATCTGTTGATAAAGCAATTAAAAATGCTAAAAGATTATGTGAAAAGAATGAATTTGAAAATCCATCAACAGCTGTATATGAATTTGCTGAATACTTTTTACCGTATATGGAGAAAGATTAAAAGTGTAAAAAAATTACACTTTATATATTTACATATGTATAATTTTTACGGTACAAATCTCAAAATATTTAATTTTGAAGAAAAATATTATAATACTAATAGAAAATATAAGACTTTAGCTTTAATAATATTATCATTAATTGATCTTTGAATAATTTGTATTGAATAATTATATTATAAAAGGGGAAATAATCCCCTTTTATTCTTTATCATTTAATATTTTTGAAATTATATATCTAGGTCTTGCTTTAACTTCTTGTAATGTTTTGCCTATATATTCACCTAATATACCCATGCCAATTAATATGATACCTGTTGTTAAAAAAATTGACATTATAATATATGAGCCAAGCTCATAATTTAATACTTTAGTTAAGAATAATACACTAAATACTATAAAGCATATAATAGATACAAAAGTTATGAATATACCTAAATTTAATATCATTTTTAATGGTTTAACTGAAAATGATGTAATACCATTCCAAGCTAGCTGTAACATCTTTTTTAAAGGATATTTAGATTCTCCTTTAGTTCTTTCTAATCTTTCATATGTTACAACATCACTTTTAAATCCTATTTGAGGTATCATACCTCTTAAGAATAAATTAACTTCATTAAATTTTAATAATTCAGTTACAACACGCTTTGACATTAATCTATAATCAGCGTGATTATAAATTATTTCAACACCCATTTTTTTAAGTAATTTATAATATGATTGAGCAGTAAATCTTTTAAAGAAAGAATCTTTTTTTCTTTTGCTTCTAACACCATAAACTACTTCATTACCATCTAAATATTTCATTACCATATCTTTAATTGTATTAGGATCATCTTGTAAATCAGCATCAATAGTTATAAGCATATCTGCATAATCTTTAGCATAATCTAATCCTGCAAGACATGCGTTTTGATGTCCTCTATTTCTTGATAATGCAAGTCCTTGAAATATTTTATCTTCTTTATGTAATTTTTCAATTACATCCCATGTTTTATCCTTTGATCCATCATTGACAAATAATATTTTACTATCCTTAGATATTAAATTATCTATAATTAATTGATTCATTTTTTCTTTTAAAACGATAGATGAATCAATTAAGCATTCCTCTTCGTTATAACAAGGAACAACTAAATATAAGGTATTCATAAAAGCCTCCCTAAAATAATCGCTTAACTAATATTATTTTATCATAAAAATATAAAAGATTAATTATTTTTAATAATTATGCTATAATTAAATTAGTTTTAAGAGGTATGGGAAATGAATTATTTAGCTTATAATAAGCTTGCGGGACAAGTTACAGAAAGTAAAATCAAAGATATTATTAAGAAATTTGAAGACAAATTTCCTAATATGATTTTAATTGATGAAGAAAAAATATCATTAGAAGAATTAAATAATGATCTTAAAGATGATGATAATATCTTATTAATTGGTGGAGATGGAACAATTAATTTCTTAGCTAATGTATGGAAAAATACCAAAATGAAGGGTAATTGGTATATTTATTCAGCAGGTACAGGTAATGATTTTTTAATTGATATAGAAGCAAAAGATGGATTTGCTAGATTAAATGAATATCTAGATAATATACCTAAAGTAACTGTTAATGGAATAACTAAATATTTCGTTAATAATGTAGGCTTTGGAGTAGATGGTGATGTATGTGTAGTTGCAGATAAGAAAAAAGAAAAAGGAAAGAAAATAAACTATACTAAAATAACCATTGGTTTAATTCTATTTAAATTTAAGAAAAGATATTGTAAAGTCAATGTAGATGGAAAAGAATATGAATTTAAAAACGCATTTATTGCAGCAACTATGAATGGAAGATTTTACGGTGGTGGAATGAATTGTGCACCAAACCAAAATAGAAAATCTGATAAGGTTACACTTGTTGTAATGAATGGTAGATCAAGGATTTTAACATTAATTAAATTTACAAAGATATTTAAGGGTGAACATATTAAATATAAGAAAAATGTTCATATCTTTGAAGGAAAGAATATTGAAGTTAAATTTGATAAGCCATGTGGATTACAATATGATGGTGAAGTAATAAATGATGTATTAGAATATAAGGTAGAAAAGTAAAAGCGTTAGATTAATTTCTAGCGCTTTTTCATATATATTTCATATGCAATTATACTTGCTGCTACACTAACATTTAAGCTATTTTGACATCCTTCCATTGGTATATAAACCTTTTTATGATTATGATTATACCAATCATTATTAATGCCAAATCGTTCATTTCCTACAACTAATGCAGTTTTAGTATCATAATTATATTCTTTATAATTTAGACCTAATTTTGGTTCTCCTAAATAGATATCATAATTATTATCTAATAAAAACTTATTACATTCATTATAGCTTAATTCAAGTGTAGGAATTATTAAATTACATCCTCTAGAAGAAGATGTAATTTTAGGGTTATTTATTTTAGTTACAGGATCAACTAAAATAACACCACTACAATTAATACTATCTAATGTTCTATAAATAGTACCTACATTACCTGGTATTTCAAGTCTATCTAATATAACTATAAAATCTTTATTTTTAAAATCATCTAAATTATATTTAGGTATTATAATTTCAGCTATAATTCCTGCATGATTTTCTTTTGTTTCTAAAGCTTTATATGATGATTCTGATATTTCATATGATTCTAAAGAGGCATTAATTAAATCATCTAATAGCTTTAATGTTTCATCTTTAAATATATTTTCTTTTGAATATAATAATAATTTAATTTTTAATTTATAATTTAATGCTATTTCTAATACCTGTAAGTCATCAGTAACTGTAACATCTGATTCTTTAGAAGATTTTAATAGCGTCTTTATTTCTTTATATTTTTCATGACTTTTAGATATCATCATTTTAATCACCGCTATGATTATATCATAAGATATAAAAAGAAGATAAAAAAAATTCAATATGTAATCTATCTTACATTTTTTATTTATTATAATGATTATAATAAATCGGATTAGAAAAGAGGTATTTTAAAATGAAAAAAAGATTTTTAATTGCAGGTTTAGCTTTAGCTAGCTTAAGCTTAGCTGCATGTAATAAAAAAGAAGAAGCTAAAACTACAAACACAAATACTGTAACAGAATCAACAGATGTTACAACAACAGTAGATGATTATAAGCTAAAGGTATCAACACCAAGTGGTGCACCACTAATGGCTATATCAGGAGCTAAGGATGATATTGATTTAAAATTAGTTTCAGATACAACACTTTTACCTGGCTTATTCCAAAAGACAGAAGAAAAAGAAGATATTATTATTGCACCGGTAAATGTAGGTACTAAATTATATAATGCTAATTTATCAACATATAAGCTAGCATCAGTTATAACTTGGGGTAATACTTATTTTTCATCTGGTATTGAAAATTTTACAATTGATTCAATGAATGGAAAGACTGTTACATTCTTTGGTAAAGGTTCAATTAATGTTGCAATTGCTAAATATGTTTTAAAACAAAAAGGAGTAACTGTAACTGAGGCATATCCAGATCCAGATGTAGTTGCATCTATTAAAGGAGTATTAGAAGCAAATCCAGATGAAATGGTAATGATTGCAGAACCAGTTTTAACTGTTACAAAAACATCATTAGAAAAACATAAGTCATTAACATCTTATTCAATCGCAAATGAATATAATTCATTAACTAATCATAAATATCCACAAGCTGCAATATTTGTTAATCCAGATTCATACCAATTACATAAAGGAAAATTTGATGAATTCTTTGAAGCAGTAGAAAATACAACAAAACTTGTTAAATCAGACGTTAGTAAGCTTGCTAAGCTATCACACGAAGCAGGAATACCTCAAGGTGAAGCAGTACTTCAAAAAGCAATACCAGGATGTGGTATTGAATATGTTAAAGGCTCAGTTGCAAAATCAGATGTTAATTATGCTGCAACACTTGCTGATTTAACTAATTATTTTGGTAAGAAGGCTCCTGAAGATTCATTCTATTTAATCTAATGACTAAAAAGTATTTATTAAATATTTTATATTATATTATTGGAATTATTATTGTAGCTTTATTATTTCAAGTATTTTCTTGGATTAAGAATAATGAATATTTCTTACCATCAGTTTTTAGTATAATAAATAATTTCTTTAATTTATTAACTAAAGGTGAAACCTGGATTGCAATATTATTAACTATTAGAAATGTATTTTTATCAATATTATTATCATTTTTAATCGCAGTTATTTTAGCTTTGATAGCTACTAAATTTAAAGTAATTTATAATATATTAAAGCCATTAATGATGATATTTAGATTTATTCCATTAATAATAATTATTACTGTTTTATTCTATTTATTTTATAGAAAAGAAGGTATTACATTATATATATGTGTTACATCATTTTTAACTCCTATGATATATGAAGCAATATATCAAGGAATAAGTAGAATAGATAAATCATATATAGATGTATATAAATTACATTCTTCATTTAATTTAAAAATATTATTTAGAGTATATCTACCACTAACTGTAGGAGCATGTAAGGCTGCGTTTTTAAATGCGATAGGCTTAGGTATTAAAATTTGCTTATCTGTTGAGTTTATTTGTAGTTTAGATAAGACATTAGGGTATTTAATTAAAAATGAAATAAATAGCCTTGAAGGCTATACTAATGTATATGCATATTTAATTATTCTTATTATATTATCAATAATTTTAGAGCTTTTACCACTTTTAGTAGAATATATTTATAAAAAAATAAAATATAGAGAAAGAAAAATAATTTTAGAATAATTATAACCACCCATTTGTGCTAAAATAAAAGATGGGTGGTTTTTATTATGGAAAAATCAGAAGCATATTATAATAAAATGAAAAACACACCAATTTTAAAATTATTAATAATGTTATCTATTCCTACAACAATATCTATGCTTATAACTAATATTTATAATGCTGTAGATACATATTTTGTAGGAACCTTAGGTGAATCACAGCAAGCAGCAACAGGTATTTTATTTACATTACAATGTATAATTCAAGCCTTCGCATTTATGCTAGGACATGGTTCTGGTACCTATGTTGCTAAAAGACTTGCAGAAAGAGATATAGATGGTGCATCAAGATATGTTTCAACTGCATTTTTTAATGGATTAATAATTGGTGTTATATTATTAATATTTGGTATAGTATTTATTGATCCTTTTATGGTATTACTAGGAAGTAGTGATACTGTATTACCATACGCAAAGGAATATGGTCTTTGGGTATTAATATCTGCCCCTTTTATGATTACATCTTTAATTATTAATAATAATTTAAGATATGAAGGCAAAGCCTTATTTTCAATGATAGGTCTTGCAACAGGAGCTATATTAAATATATTTGGTGATTATATATTTATAAATGTAATGAATTTAGGCGTATTTGGTGCCGGAATGTCTACAGGAATAAGTCAAATTGTAAGCTTTATTATTTTACTTGTCTTATATTTTAAATATGCACAAGGGCGTATTAGAATTAAATTATTTTCAATGGATTTCATGGTTCATTTTAATATATTTAGAGGAGGATTACCTTCACTTTTAAGACAAGGATTAACATCTATTTCAAATGGTATTTTAAATAATTTAGTTAAGCCATTTGGAGATTCAGCAGTAGCAGCTATAAGTGTTGTTAATAGGTATTCTAATTTAATAATGTGTACAGGACTTGGAATAGGACAAGGATTCCAACCTGTTGCAGCATTTAATTATGGAGTAAAGGATTATTCTAGAGTTAAAAAAGGAATGTATATAACATTAATTTTATCAAGTATTGTTGTATGTTTTCTTGCAATATTTGGATTAATTATTCCGGATAAAATTATTTGGTTATTCCAAAAGAAAGAAGATGTTATAACACTTGGCACAAGTGCACTAAGATATGCATCTATTGGAGTTATGTTTTTACCTATAAGTGTTACTGCAAATATGTTATTTCAAAGCATTAGAAAGAATCTAATAGCAAGTATTTTATCAACACTTAGAAGTGGTGCAATATTCATTCCTTTATTATTAATTTTTAATTTAACAGGACTTGGTTTTTTAGGAATTACATTAGCACAACCTATTGCAGATATCATTGCATCAGCAATAAGTATCATATTCATTATTTCATTTATTATTAAAACTCCTAGTGCTGATTTAAGTGAAAAACCGAAAGAAGATATCATAAATTAACGAAAAAAACTTGAAAAATACTCTAAAACGATTGTAAATGATAAAAAAAGTATGGTATAATACCTACATAGATATTGACGATATAAGTCTTAAATATAACAAGAATTCGGAGGTTTTATTATGAAGACTAATTATGTTACACTTGTTTATTTATCACAGGACGAGGAAAATGCCAATTATTTAGCTGAAATCTTAGAAGATTCTAAGCATGTTGAAGTTCATAAATTTGAAAAGGGAGAAGACTACGATCAAGAAATCATTAAAGATATTAGTGATTCATGTGGTTTAATTATTTTACATATCTCTGATGAATTTGATTATGGTGATTATTTAGCTGAAATTAAAAAAGCTAAGAAAAAATGCCAAATCATTTGTTGTTATGCATCAAAAGCAACATATCAAACAAATTATCCTTTAAATGAAATTGAATTAGTAGAAGGATATCCAATTGAAGCTTTAGCTAATGATATTTGCCAAATCGTTGCTGGTGGATATAATAAAGCAAAAGTTAGATGGTATAATCGTAAAAAATATAGAAAGCTTGCATTTACATATTTCAATCAAGAAAGCTATGTATGGAGCTTAGGTATCTTAATTAAATTATTCAAGATTCATGATCTAGAAGTAAAAGAAAGAATCGCTGATGCTTATGCAAACTTAATGGATGCAGATAGAGCAATCAACTATTATTCAATTTGTTTACCACTAGATACAAAAGCATCTGTTGGTGCATCTGATGAAGATAGTCAAGGTGTTATTTGCAACAACTTAGGTTACTTATACACTCAAACTAAGAACCTAGAATTTGCTGAGCGTTATTTAAAACAAGCAATTGCTTTAAAGAACCCAGATGCATTATACAACCTAGGATATCTATATGAATCATCTTGGAGTTATGATTCATCTAAGAGAAGAACAAAAGAAGGATATGACTTATACTGCCAAGTATTATATGAAAAATATACTTCTGATTCTTCAAAGGAAAGAGCTAGAGAAAAATTAACAAAAGCTGCAGATAGATTACTTGCAAGAAAGAACTATGCAGCAGCATTACAATATTATAAAGCAATCGGTGATGGTACTAGAGCAGCTGAATGTATTAGAAACATTAAGAGAATTCGTCAATTATACGAAGAGAGAAAGAAACGTCAAATGGGCGCTCAACCTCATGTAGCAGCTAAGCCAGCTGCTAAACCTGCAGCTAAGCCTGTAGCTAAACCAGCTCCAGCTCCAACTTCAGCTAAAGTTGAAGAACCAAAAGGTGAATAAAATTATTAAAGGTGTTAAATGAAAGTTTAACATCTTTTTTTAATTTTTAAGGATTAAGATAATATAATTATCTTTTAACTTGCTAGTTGTTGTTTAAGTACTAAAAAAAGAGTATAATAATAGAACGAAAGGAATGATTAATATGTTAAAAATAGATATAATTTCAGGCTTTCTAGGAGCCGGAAAAACAACTTTTATTAAGAGACTTTTAGATACTCATCTAAAAAATGAAAAGGTTGTATTAATTGAAAACGAATATGGAGAGGTATCAGTAGATACAGATATTTTAAACGATGCAAAAATCGAAATAAAGGAATTATCTCAAGGCTGTATTTGTTGTAGCTTAGTTGGTGATTTCTCTAAATCACTAAATGAGGTTATTAAACAAATGAAACCAGATAGAATCTTAATTGAACCATCAGGTGTAGGTAAATTATCTGATATAATTAAAGCTGTTAAATCAGCAGGATTAGAGGATAATATTAATTCACTTGTATGTATGGTAGATGCTAAAAAAGCTAAAATGTACGATAAGAATTTTGGTGAATTCTTTGTTGACCAAATTAAGAATGCTCAAACAGTTATTTTATCTCGTACAGATATTTCAAAAGAAGATACAGTTGAATCTGCATTAGAAATTGTAAGAAAACATAATGAAAAATGTGTAGTTGTTACTACACCTATTAAAGATTTATCTGATGAAGATTTATTAAAGGCATATGAAGGATTTGATATTAATTTAATAGATAAATCATTATTAGAACATCATCATGACCATGACGAAGATGAATGTGACGATCCAAATTGTAGCTGTCACCATCACCATGACCATGACCACGATGAAGATGAACATGAGCATCACCATCACCACCATGATGATGACGACGACGATGATGATGAATGCGATGATCCAAATTGTGAGTGTCATCACCATCATGACCATGACCATGAAGAACATGAACATCATCACCACCATCACGCAGATGAAGTATTTACATCTTGTGGTATTGAAACAGTTAAAAAATATGATATTAATGAATTAAAGAAGACATTAGATAAAATGGCTAATGGAGAATATGGTGTTATTGTTAGAGCTAAAGGTATTATTAAAGCAACTGATGAAAAATGGTACGTATTTAATTTAACACCAGAAGAGGTTGAAATTTTAGAATCTAAGCCAATTCATGTAGGAAAGATAGTTGTAATAGGTTCTAAGATAAATACAGAAGAAATCAAGAAATTATTCTAATTTGAGGTGAGCATTTTGAAAGAAGTCCCACTATTTTTAGTTAATGGTTTTCTAGAGAGTGGAAAAACATCATTAATTAAAGAGATTGTAGAAAATAACCAAGAATATCAAAATGATTCAACAGTAATCATTGTTTGTGAACAAGGTGAAATTGAATATGATGAAGCTTGGTGTAAAAAATATAGTGTTCATGTTGAATATATCGAAAATCAATCTGATTTTACAGAAGATTTTATGAGAGCACTAGATAAAAGATATATGGCTGATAGATATGTAATTGAATATAATTCATTCTTTGATATTGATAAGCAGGATTTCCCTAAATATATGGTTATATATCAACAAATCACATTGATAGATGCATCTACATTTAAAGTAATGTTTAATAATATGAAAAATGTATTTTCTAATATGATTAAATATTCATCTTTAGTTGTATTTAACAGATGTGATGGAATTAAAGAATTAGGCCAATTTAGACGTCAAATAAGAGGTATGAATCAACAAGCTCAAATAGCTTTTGAACAAGCTAATGGTTCTTTAACTACAATGCTAGAAGAAGACCTACCTTATGATTTATCTAAATCTGAGATTGCATTTGAAGAAGATGTTTATCCTGTTTGGTATACTGAGGTATTTGACAATTACGAAAAATATTATAATAAAACATTTAAATTCAAAACCTTTGTAAGAGATATAACTAAAGATACAATTGTTATTGGTAGAAATGTAATGGTATGCTGTCAAAACGATGTCCAATTTTTAGGATATGAATTAAAAAATGATTGTAACGCTAATGTTAAGGTTGGCGATTGCATCTACTTAGAATGCACAGTAGCACATGAATTTTCAAAACTAGCCAACGAAGAAGTAGTAATGCTTCATGCAAAAAATATAACAGTATTAAAACCAGAAAAAGAAAAAGTCATTGGAATGTAGGTGAGCTTATGGATGAAATAAAAATTAAAGCGAGTGATAATCTAGATTTAAGTGCATTATATTCTAAGGTATCTAATCCTAAAGCTTTAGTAGTTATTGTCCATGGTATGGTCGAGCATAAAGAAAGATATTTAGAATTAATTAATGTCTTAAATCAAAATAATTATTCAGTAATTATTGCTGATTTAAGAGGACATGGAAAAAGTATTAATTCTGAATACCAATTAGGCCAAATAGGTTCAATAGATTTAATGGTAGATGATACATATAGAGTCTTAAAATACATTAAGGATGATAATCCTAATGTACGTGCATTTATGTATTCTCATTCTATGGGTACATTAATATCTAGAGAATTTATAAAGAAATATTCTTACGAAATAGATAAATTAATATTATCTGGTACAGTAGCTTATAAAACAGGCTGTGGGCTAGGTGTTTCATTAGCTAAAAAAAGAGCTAAAAAGAATAAGAATGGTTATTCTAAATTATTATATATGCTATCTAATGGAGGATCTGCAAGCTCTGATGTATCATGGTTAAGCTTCAATAAAGATAATATTAAAAAATATGAAGAAGATCCTTTATGTGGCTTTAGATTTTCAAATTATTCAAATTATATCTTATTTAGTATGACTAAAGATTTACATAATCATAAAAATAATGATTGTAATAAGGATTTAAAAATATTATCAATATCAGGTAAAAATGATAGAACAACTAGTCATACAAAAGGTGTTAAGAATTCTTTAAAGCATTTAGCTAAAGAAGGCTTTAAATATTTGGATTTTATTGAATATCCTAATATGAAGCATGAGATATTAGCTGAAGATAATAAAAATGACGTATTTAAGGATATAATAGCCTTTTATAATGAATAATTAATCAAAACTGGATGAAATATTCCAGTTTTTTTTAATAATATATATACTTGAATAATATTTTTATAAAATATATAATTAAATATATTTCGTGGGGAGATTATTATGAAAAAGAAAATATCATTTATATTTTTATTATTATTTAGTTTTTCATTTTTACTATTTGCATGTAATAAAAATGAAAATTCAGATTTTAATTTTAGAATATCTAAAGATAATGACTTCTATGTTGTATATGGGAATAATGATTTAATTGAAGAATGTGTAATCCCAAAAATGCATAAAAATTTACCGGTTAAAGCAATAGGTTTTGGCGCTTTTATTAATTATATAAATCTTAAAAGTGTAACAATACCTGATAGTATAGAGAAAATAGATAACTCATCATTTTATAATTGTACTTCACTAGAAAATGTTATAATACCTGATAGTATAAAGACTATTGGAAAGATGGCTTTTAATAACTGTAGTTCTTTAAAAGAAATAAATTTATCTAATCAGTTAACCAAAATTGATTATTTTGCATTTTCTAATTGTAGTTCTTTAACTAAAATAACAATACCAAATAGTGTTACAGAAATTTCAGTTGGCCTTTTTACTGGTTGTGATTCATTAGAAAGTATTGTTGTTGATGAGAATAATAAAGTATATGATTCAAGAGAAAACTCAAACGCAATAATAGAGACCTCAAGTAATACATTAATTTCAGGATGTAAAAATTCAATTATTCCTAATAATATAACAAAAATTGAAGAAAATGCATTTCAAGACTGTAAAAATCTTAAAAATATAACAGTACCTAATAGTGTAAAAGAAATAGGAGATTATGCATTTTTTGGCTGTAGTTCATTAGAAAATATTGATTTATCTAATGATATAGCAAAAATAGGAAGTTATACATTTAAAGATTGTAGTTCACTTAAAAAAATAGAAATACCTGCAAGTGTTGTTTCTATAGAAAGAGAAGCATTTTTAGGATGTAAGTCGCTTGAGGGTATTGTAGTAGATAAAAATAATGGAATATATGATTCAAGAGAAAACTCAAATGCAATAATAGAGACAAATACTGATACTTTGATTTTAGGTTGCAAAAATACGATTATACCTAATACTGTTAAAACTATTGGATCTGAATCCTTAGTTGATAGTTCTTTAAAAGAACTTATAATACCTGCAAGTGTTATATCAATTTCTTCTTTTGCATTTTATTATTCTAATTCATTAGAAAGTATTATTGTTGATAAGAATAATGAAGTATATGATTCAAGAGAAAACTCAAACGCAATAATAGAGACAGCTACTAATTCTTTGATTTTAGGTTGCAAAAATACAGTTATACCAAATGATGTAGAAAAAATAGATTATCTTGCATTCGCTGGATGTAAAACAATAGAAAGTATAACTATACCTAATAATGTAACTGAAATAGGAATAAGTGCATTTCAAGAGTGTAAAAATCTTAAAAATGTAGTACTTCCTAATGGATTAATATCTATAGCACGTTCAACATTTGCTTTTTGTGAGTCTTTAGAAAGCATAGAAATACCTGCAAGTGTAAATTATATTAGACTTTTTGCATTTTCTGATTGTAGTGCATTAAAAAATGTAACATTATCTAAAAAAATTCCTGAAATTGATAGAGCTGCATTTAGTGGAAGTACTAATCTTGAAACTATTACTTATTTAGGAACTAAAGAAGAATGGAGTAAAGAAGAAAAGACTGATGCATTTGAAAGATTTATTGGAACATTAAAAATAAAATGCACTGATGGAGAAATAAATTATAAATAATCAATTAAAACTGGATGAAATATTCCAGTTTTTTAATTTTTTATAATATAATGCTTGACATAATACTATGTGAGGCGTAATATAATGTGTGTGGAGGTATAAAAATGAATGTACAATTAAAACGAGGACTAACGGATGTATGTGTTCTTGCCGCATTAAGGTATGAGGATTCATACGGATATAAGATTATATCGGATTTATCTGATGTAATAGTATTAAGTGAATCAACATTATATCCTGTATTGAAGAGATTAGAATCTCAAGGATGTCTACAAACATATTCAAAGGATTATAATGGAAGATTAAGGAAGTATTATGAAATCACTATTGATGGAATTAAAAGAATAGAAGAATTCTTGGATGAGTGGAAAGAAATGGAAAGAGTTGGTAAGTATATTTCTGGAAAGGTAGGATGCTAGAATGAATAGGGATGAATTTCTTAAAGAACTAAATGATAGAATTAAAACATATCCTGATCATAACGATATTATTTCTTATTATTATGAATTAATATCAGATAAAGTTGAATCAGGAATGACTGAAGAAGAAGCTGTTGAATCACTTGGAAGCATTGGTTCAATTGTAAAGAATATAGAAGAAACTAATGATTCAAAAATTGATACAAATGATGCAATAACTTTTGTAGAAGAAAAGAATAATAATAATTCATATAATAGAAAAACTGAAACTGATACAAATAATACAAAAACTGAAAATAATACAAATGAAAAAACAACAAGTGATAACAATAATAAAGAATTATCAGGTGGAAGAAAATTTGCATATGTATTATGGTGCATCGCATCAGTAATCTTTTGTATAGCATCAGTAATTATAACTATTGTATCTGTTACAATTGCAATTGCAGGTGTTATATGTATAGCTGCAGGAGCTATTACTATGATTGATTCAATTGCTGGAGGATTATTTATAATAGGTGCTGGAGTATTTGTTATAGGCTTTGCAGTTGTAGCTATCCATTTTTCAAATATATTAAGAAGATTTATATTCTCTAATAGAGATAAATGGAATAATGATATTAAAAAGAAAGCGATGGGTAATTAATATGAAAAGAAGTTATAAGGCTTTAATATTTGGTATTTTTTTATCAGTTATTGGTATTATTTTAATGGCATCAACAGCAGTTTTTGCATATAATGATTATAAAAATTACGATAAGTTTAAAGAAGGTACATTAGAATTAACAGAAGATTTAGATTATACATTTGAAGTTTCAGCAGGTACTGTTAATTTCTTAAAGACAGAAGATGCATCACATGTAGATTATAAAATAATAGATTTATATGAAGTTAAACTAAATGATAAAACAGTAACAGTTGGATCAAAGCGTAAATTTTTCTCATTTGGCTTTTTAGCTTATAAAAATGTCGTAAATGTTTATTTAAATGAAAATATTTCAGATAATAATTGTCAAATTAAATTAAGTGCTGGAAAAATTAACATGAATGATGATTTTGAATTTGAATCATTAAAAATTACAGTAAGTGCAGGCGAGCTTTTAGCTGAAAAAATAGTAACTAATGATAAATTAGATATAACTATGAGCGCAGGCGATATGAAAATTAGTGATTCAAAGACTGACAAATTAGATGTTAAGTTAAGCGCAGGCGATATAGATTTAAAATCTGATTTTAATTCATTAGAGTTTAAAATAAGTGCTGGTGATTTTGATATAGATGCTTATGGTAATGAAGCAGATTATACAATAGATGTAAAAGTATCAGCAGGTAATTCAAACGCAAGAAATGGTGGTTCTGGAGAAAAGAAAATAAAAGGATCACTTAGTGCTGGTGATTTCACTATTAAATATTTAGGATAAAAGACACGAAAAAAGTGTCTTTTATCTTATAAATTATTGTGATATAATTTCTTATGTATGAGGTTATTTACATGGAATTTACTAAAGAAGAATTAGATACTTTAAAGAAATTAGTTAAAGCTGAAATATTTTCTTCAGAACAAGCATTAAAACTTGTTGAAAAAGATGATGAAGAGGATTTGAAATTTTATTTAATGGATTTAAAGGAAATAGAAGAAAAATTAAATAATAACAATTAAAACTTATTGACTTTAAATAATTTTTTGTTATAATTGATTATGCAGTTTATAAAACTGCTTAATCTTATACATGCCCGAATGGCGGAATTGGCAGACGCGCTAGACTTAGAATCTAGTTCCACAAGAGTGCAGGTTCAAGTCCTGTTTCGGGCACCAGATTTGATTTAATAGGTTTGATACAATATCGTATCAAGCTTTTTTTCTTTTTATTTTTAAACTTGTTAGGGACAAGTGACTCTAACAAGTTGTTGAACTTGTTGGTGGCATATGGTATAATTATGTTGTAAATTGAAAGGATGATCGAAATGAAATACAGAATTAATGAAGATTTAAAGTTAATACGTGAAATGTTTGAATTAAGTCAAGAAGAAATGTCTTTATCTATAGATATTGATAAAAAAACAATTACACGAATTGAAAATGATGAAAATTATCCTACTAACGAAACTTTAGAAAAAATATATAATTATGCGTATAAAAAAGGAATTAAAATAAACAAAATTAAAGAAATGATGTATAAAGAAGAAAATCCTAAATCAAAAATTATATTTCATGGTTCTAAAAATATAATAGAAGGTGAAATATCACCTAATTATGGTAGAGCAAATAATGATTTTGGTAATGGATTTTATTGCGGTGAGTCTATCGAGCAAACAACATCATTTGTCTCTAGATTCCAAGATTCATCAATATATATTTTGAAATTTGATAATAAAGATTTAAAGTGTGAATTCTTTGATGTTAATCAAGAGTGGATGCTTGCGGTTGCATATTTTAGAGGCAAATTAAAGGAATATGAAGATAATGAAATTATTAAAAATATCATAGAAAAAGTAAAGAAATCAGATTATGTCATTGCGCCTATTGCTGATAATAGAATGTTTAGAATAATTGACAGATTTATTGATGGCGAAATAACTGATGAACAATGCAAGCATTGTTTGGCTGCAACTAATTTAGGTAATCAATATGTTTTTTTAACTGAAAAGGCAACAAGTAAGATTAGTATTCTTGAAAGATGCTATATAGCTAAAGCCGAAAGAGAATTTTATTATAAACAAAAAGAAGAAGATGTCAATGATTCAGATAATAAAGTAAAATTTGCATTAATTAAATATAAAAGAGAAGGTAAATATATTGAGGAGATTCTAAAATGAAAGAATTGGATAGAGAATGTAAAAGATTAGCTGATATTCAAGCTGAATTATTTGAATTATCAGTAAAAAAACTTGAAATGAGTTCTGAAGTATTTGTTAGAAGGTATATGAATTCTAAAATAGTTAAACAATTAGATGACTATTCTTTTTTGGATGATAGTAAAACAATAGAAGATATATTTATTGAATTGGATAATCAATATGGTAAGACAACATATGGATCTATAAAATATAATCATAATTCGATGTATTGGGCTGGATATTTATATAGATGCTTTTCATATACTTATGAAATATCATCTAAACAAGCATACAAATTATTACCATTAAAAGAATTAATCTCTTTATATGAACCATATCACACTTTAGATATTCTTCAAGCGATAGAAAGAATGCTAGAAGCAAAAAAAATCTCTTTTAATAGCGAAGATAATATTAAAAGAGGTGTTGATATTTTAAGAAAAATCAGGGAACAAAATAAAATTGATAATTGTATTAATAAAGATGATATAAAACTATTAAGCAATGATAAATATACATTTTTTGTATTAGGCAAAGTAATGTATGGTAATTGCAAAATGATTTATACTGATCATAAAAATTTTATAATATGTTATGTTGATGATATTCATCCAATTTGGATTTGGACAAAAGATAATATAAATAAAAATATTAAAGATAAAATATATGAATTATTGATATCTGAAGACTTATTAAATGGAAAACATAACTTTAATATAAAATATGAATTATATAAATATTTAAATAAAAAAGCATTAGAGAATAATATTAATTTATCTATTCTGATTAATATGTTTGCTTATGACTGCAAAAAACCAATTAAACCTCTAGTATGTGATGGTTATATTCATAAATGTGATATATCTGATTTAGATGAATTATCTAATATAATATATGAATTTTATGAATCAATTGGAATTGATAAAAAGAAAAAGGAAGATTATATATTAGATGCAAAAAAATATATAGAAGAAGGATATACTTATTTATGGAAGGATAAAAACGATAATGTAGTTGCTTCATGTAAATATGGTCCTAATGAACATCTTGCATCAATTAATTTAGTTTATACAAAAGAAGAGTATAGAAGAAGACAATATGCAGCTAATTTAGTGTATGAAGTTACTAAAATAGCACTAGATAATGGATATACGCCAATGCTTTATACTAATGCTGATTATAAAGCTTCTAATGCTTGTTATGAAAAGATAGGTTATGAGCTTAAAGGTAAGCTTTGTACAATTAAAGTAGGGATACGCAAAACACACTAAGGGTACGCCAATGCCTTAGGGGTACGCACTTTTCAAGAAGGGGTACGCAAATTGTATTAGTTATTGCGTACACTGTCAAATTGAAACAAGTATATTTGCAAAAGAAATATTAGAAAAGTATAGGAAGGATTTTTATGGAAAAGACAATTAAATTTTTAAATGATGCAAAGGTATTTTTTGTAGCAACAATTAATGGTAATACTCCTGAAGTAAGACCATTTGGTGCGATTAATGTATATAATGATAAATTATATATTATTACTGGTGCTAAAAAGGATGTAGCTAAACAAATTGATGCTAATAATAATGTGGCAATATCTGCCATATTAAATGGAAATTGGATAAGAATTAAAACTAAATTAGTTAAAGATGAATCTATAGAAGCTAAAAAATCTATGCTAGATAATAATTCAAGTTTAAGAGGTATGTATAATGAATTAGATTCTAATATGGTTATCTATTACCTATCAGATGCAACATCTACAATTTATTCATTTACAGATAAGCCAATTACAGAAAAATTTTAATTATGTATTGCTAAATTTCATTTTGAAATAGGTGCTGGTATAAATAATTTTAAGTGGTTATAGTAGGATGAGTTATACTCATCCTATATTTATTTTATTTTTAAATCATACTAAACCCATTGACATAGTAGGATTATGATATTATAATAATGTCAAAAAGTAGGAGGCATAATTATGAATATTGTATTATACGGTGATTCTAACACATATGGATATAGTCCTGATGGAAAAAGATATGAGAATAGATTTTCTAATATCTTAAAAAATAAATATAAAAATTATAATATCTATGAAGAGGGATTAGTAGGAAGAACTACTATTTATAATGATCCTAGAGAAAATAGAAAGGCTATAGATAATATAAAAGAAACATTAGATAAATATGATAATATAGATTTATTTATTATTATGCTTGGTACAAATGATTATAAGATTAATAATGCATCAAATTTAGATCAAGTTAAATCATCAATGGATAAATTATTAAATGTAATAATTGAATCTAATATAATAAAAAAATTATTAATTATATCTCCCATTGCTTTAAGCAAAGATATTGCTAAATTAGATGATAATTTTAATTATAATTCTTATTTATTATCATTAAATTCATATAAAGCTTATGAGCAATTAGCTAAAAAATATAATGCATTATTTTTTGATGCTAAAGAAATAGCATATCCTGGAATAGATGGAGAACATTTAAATATAGAAGGACATCTAGCAATAGCTAATAAATTAATAGAAATAATAGATGGTTTAAAATAATTTATTCATAAAAGTCTTAATTTATATCATTTATGATATAATAAAAAAGAATGGGATGATTTTATGAATATAACTTTTAATAATGTATCATTTAAATATATAGAAAGAAAGATATTAGATTGTGCCTCATTTTCTATTACAGATTCTTACAAGGTAGGAGTAGTAGGTATTAATGGTACAGGTAAATCAACAATATTAAAATTAATATGTGGAATTGAAAAACCAAATAGTGGAGAAATTATTATATCAGGTGGATGTCGTATTAATTATTTAGAACAAGACCCTAAATTTGACCCTAAATTAAGTCTTTTAGATATAATTATGAAAGATTCTACTACTAGTAATCCAATATTAGAATATGAAGCAAATTCTATATTATCTAAAATGGGATTTTATGATTCTAGTATTACAACTGCTAATTTTTCAGGAGGACAACTAAAAAGAGTTGCCCTAGCTAAGGTACTTGTAACACCTTGTGATTTTTTAATATTAGATGAACCAACAAACCATTTAGATAATGAATTAATTACGTGGTTAGAAAAATATCTAATTAAATTTAAAAAAGGTATTTTTATGGTTACACATGATAGATATTTTTTGCAACGCGTATGTAATAAAATGCTTGAATTAGATTTTGGTAAAACATATTTATATGAAGCTAATTATGATAAATTTTTAGAATTAAAATCAGAAAGGCTAGAACAAGAAAAACAAGCACAAAAAAGATTAAAATCCATTTTAAAATCAGAAGCTGAATGGATGAGCCGTGGTGTTGAGGCAAGAAGAACTAAAAGTAAAAGTAGAATAGAGAAATTTAAAGAATTATCTAAAATAGAATTTAATGAGCATAAGGAAATGGAATTAAATTCTATTTCAACTAGATTAGGTAAAAAATTAATATCACTTAAAAATATATCTAAAGCTTATGATGGAAATGTATTATTTTCTAATTTCTCTTTTGATTTAAATAAGGATGATATTATAGGTGTAGTTGGAGATAATGGGGCAGGTAAAACTACATTATTTAAAATATTAATGGGAGAAGTTATACCTGATTCTGGAGAAGTAATAAAGGGTGAGACAATAAAAATTGGATACTTTAGTCAACACTTAGAATTAATTGATCCTGAAATTAGAGTAATAGATTATATAAAGGATTATAAATCAAATATTGAAACATTAGATGGCACTATTAGTGCTTCAGATTTACTTGAAAGATTCTTATTTGATTCTAATTTACAATATAGTAAAGTAAAAATGCTATCAGGTGGAGAAAAAAGAAGATTACAGCTTGTAAAGGTATTAATATCTAATCCTAATATGTTATTATTTGATGAGCCTACAAATGACCTAGATATTTATACATTAGAATTATTAGAAGATTATCTTTTATCATTTAAAGGACCTATAATGGTTGTATCTCATGATAGATATTTTTTAGATAAAATATGTAATAAATTATTATGCTTTGAAAATAATTCAATCAAAGAATCACTTGATTCATTTTCAAAATATTTAGAAACTAATATAAAGTTAGAAGCTACTAAAGAAAAAGTAGAATATAATAGAAAAAGAAATAGATTACCTCAAGCGATTAAACAAGAATTAAATAGTATTGAGCTAGATTTACCTTTATTAGAGGATAAACTTAAAAAATTAAAGGAAGATATTAAAAATCCAAAATATGATTACGTTAAGCTTATGGATATACAAGAAGAAATAGATAAATTAGAAAAAGAATATGATACGAAAATGGAAAGATATTTTATTCTTTTAGAAATGAAACAGAATTATGAGGAATAAATTATGAACTTTAATAGATTAATATTACATACCTCAAGATTAGATTTAAGATTATTTAAAGAATCAGATTTATCTGATTTTTATGAATACGCAAAAGAACCAGGTGTAGGTGAAATGGCAGGATGGCCTCATCATGAATCAATTTCAGTTTCAAAAGAGATTCTAAAGCATTTTATTGATAGAGGAAAAACTTTCGCTATTGTATATAAAGAAAATAATAAGGTAATTGGTTCTATTGGACTTGAAGATGTTAGATTTGATAATGATAAAATAAAAAATTTAAAGGGCTATGAGTTAGGCTTTGTGTTATCAAAAGATTATTGGAATTTAGGTATAATGACTGAAGCTATAAAGGAAATGGTTAGATTTTTATTATTAGATTTAAAGCTTGATTATTTAGCAGGGTCATGTAGCTTAGATAATTTAAGATCTAAAAGAGTATTTATAAAAAATCATTTTAATATAGAAAATAATATTATATTTAATGGACGAAAGTCATTCATTTATTTTATTAAGAAAAGATTATTTAAATATGGTTGAAAAAATTCAAGCATATGACATTAATTTAAATAGAATAGATAGATTTATCTATAGAGGGGAAAATATAAAAAATGGCCTTGTAAGAGGCGTTGTAGATATAATTATTTATAATGAAAAATATGATAAATATTTAGTTACAAGAAGAGATAGAAATAAAGAAACATTCCCTAATATGCTAGAAACTACAGGTGGAGCTATAAAATATAAGGAATCTGAAGAAGAATCTGCAAAAAGAGAGGTATTAGAAGAAACAGGTATTTCTGATATAGATTTAAAATTCTTATATATTTATCATAAAAAAGTATTTAATTGTATATATTTTATATATTATGGAAAAACTAATTGTAATCTTGATTCAATATCACTTCAAAAAGAAGAAACTTCTGAATATATGTGGCTAGAAAAAATAGATTATTATAATTTGTGGCAATCAGATTTAGTTAATCCAAATCAGAAAAAAAGATTGTCTGAGGCATTAGAGCTAATTAAGTATAATAAACTATAATATATTGACAAAAAAATTATCGTTTGGTATAATGAGGCGTAATTTCGAAATAATATGTCACAAAGTGATATAATTGGAGGGATGTTATGAAAGTAGCAATTATGACCGACAGTAATAGCGGTATTACTCAAAAGGAAGCAAAAGAATTAGGCATTAGAGTTGTTCCTATGCCATTTAATATAGATGGGGAAGAATATTTAGAAGATATTACATTAACTCAAGAAGGATTTTATGAAAAGCTAAAGGGTGGAGCAAAGGTTTCAACAAGCCAACCATCTATTGGTTATGTAAATTCTATTTGGGATGAATTATTAACTGAATATGACCAAGTAGTATATATTCCTATGTCTTCAGGATTATCTAGATCTTGTGAGAGTGCAACTGTTTCTGCAAAGGCTAATTATGAAGGTAAGGTATTTGTTGTAGATAATCAAAGAATTTCTGTAACTCAACGTCAATCAGTTCTTGATGCAATGGAGCTTGCAAGACTTGGATATGATGGAAAAGAAATTCATGATAAATTAATAGAAATTAAATTTGATTCTGATATCTTTATTATGGTAGATACACTAGAATATTTAAAAAAGGGTGGAAGAATCACTGCAGCTGCTGCCGCATTAGGTGGTATGCTTAAATTAAAGCCAATTTTATTAATTAAAGGCGAAAAATTAGACAAATTCAGAATGAGAAATAGAAGCGTTGAAAATGCAAAAGAAATTATGCTAAATGCGTGTGTTGAAAAAATTGAAGGCTACCTAAAAGATAAAGATGGTAGAACTGATAATGTGTATTTAGAGGTTGCATATTCTGGTACTGACACTACTGAAGCAGAAGCATTTGTTAAAATGATTAATGAAAAGTTCCCAGGAAAAGAAGTAGTTGTTTCTCCATTATCATTATCTGTATCTTGTCATATAGGGCCTGGTGCATTAGCAATGGCTATATGTAAGGCAATGCCTGATGCTTGGCTAGAAAAATAAGAGTTTGTTTCAAGAGTTTGTTGCAAACTCTTTTTCTTTATTATGCAGTCGTTTTATTGTATAATTTATCTATGATAGGAGTTTTGGTATAGTGAAAATTAAAAAAATACATCCATATATTTATATACTCTTAACATTTGTGTCAGTTATTTTAGTTGGTACATGTTTATTGTTACTCCCAATTTCATATTCAAAGGACTACATTGAATCAACAGGTGTAGCTGATTATATATCAAATGCATTTTTTATGTCATCATCTGCAGTATGTGTTACAGGCTTATCTGTAATGCCACATGGATTATTCATAGATATGACTCTTTTTGGTAAAATAGTAATGTATTTATTAATGCAAATTGGTGGATTATCTATTATAACTATTGCAGTATTTTTCTTCACTATTATAGGTGGAAGAATTGGTATTTCTAATAGCTTTATATTAAGAGAATCCTTAAATCAAAGCTCTGTAACTGGTCTTTTAGATTTAGTTAAAAGAATTGTATTATTATCTATAGTAATACAAGTAATTGGTACATTACTAAATTGGTATCCAATATATGAATATACTAAATTCGTAGATGGTAAAGGCGATATATTTAAAGCATTTATGATGTCAGGATTTCATTCTTGTGCATCATTTAATAATGCGGGCTTTGATGTGTTTAGTAGTGATAGTATGGTATGCTTTTCAAGTTCAGAATATATGAATTATGGCTTATCATTTGCCTCTATGTTAACAATAAATATAACAACTATATTAATGATAATATCAGGTGGAATTGGAATTGTAGTATTCCAAGATATATTTGAAACTAGATTCCACTGGAGAAAAATGAAATTACATACAAAGCTTACAATAATTACTACAGCAGTATTAATAGTTTTAGGTACATTATTATTAAAGCTTACTTGTATGGATATGAATTGGCTTGAAGCCTTATTTACATCTGTATCATGTAGAACCGCAGGTTTTGCTACACATAATATAGGTACAATTACTCCTGCTGCAGCAGTTGTATGTATGATATTAATGCTAATTGGTGCATCCCCTTGTTCTTGTGGTGGTGGTATTAAAACTACAACAATAGCAATAATTATATTAGTTATTGTACATTATGCTAAGGGTAAAAAGACAAAGGCATTCCATAGAAGTATTTCTGATTCACAAATATTTAAAGCATTCGTTTTAGTAAATGTTGCTATTATATTATGTGCAATAATATCAGGTATTGTATTAGTAATTCAACCAGAGCTTGGAATTGATGCGGCAGCGTTTGAGGTTGTATCAGCATTTTCAACAACCGGTTTATCAAGAGGAATTACAACCATATTAAATGTTCCTAATAAGATTATATTATCAGTATTAATGTTATTTGGTAGACTTGGACCATTAACAATTATAGGTATAGTAAATAAAAACTGGATGACTTCATCTGAGGAGTCAATCCAATATGTAGAAGAGAGTGTGATTATAGGATGAAAAAGAATTTTATAGTTATAGGACTTGGAAGATTCGGTTCTAATGTAGCAATTACTCTAGCTGAAACAAATTCAGATGTATTAGCAGTAGATGTTGATAAAGATGCAGTTAAAAGTGTATCTAAAAAGGTTCCACACTGCGTTATAGCAGATGCTACTAACCTAGATGTATTAACAGAACTTGGTGCAGGAAGCATAGATCATGCTGTAGTTGCGATTGGTAATAACCTAGAAGCATCAATTTTAACAATTGTAAATTTAAAAAAGCTTAATGTTAAAAATATAACTGTAAGAGCCGATGAAGAAGGCCATAAAGAATTATTTAAATTGATAGGTGCAACAGAAGTAATCATTCCAGAAGAAAATGCTGCAGTATTCTTAGCTAATCAAATAAAGAGTGACTCAATTATTGATTACTATATTATTGATAAAGATTACGTAATGGTTAAAATTAATGTTGGTAAGAAATTTATATCTAAAACATTAGCTGAATTAAATATAAGAAACGAATTTGATGTAAATATTGTTGGTATCGTAAGAAATGATGAATTTAGAATCCCTCATGGTACTGATTATATTTGCGCAAATGATGTAGTTGTAGTTGCAGGAAAAAATCCTAATATTTTAAGGTTAGATCAATTCTTTAATAAATAATTATGAAGCTTTTGGTTATTTATAATAGATATTCAAATAAAAAAATATCTGATAAAAAATTTGAATATCTAAAAAAAGAATTAAAGGATATCTATGATGAAATAGAAATACCTTTAATTGATAAAACTAAGACAACAGATTATATATCAATTCCTGCTGATACAATACTTATAATAGGTGGAGATGGTACAGCACATGATATTATCTCTAAACTATTAGAAAAGAACCTAAAAAGAAATATCTGTTTTATACCAGCTGGTACATGTAATGACTATGCAAGAAATTTTGGTTATAAATCATTTAAAAAAGCAATAAAAATTATAAAACAAAATCACATTATTAAGCATGATGCATATAAAATTAATGATAATTATTTCATATATGGTATAGCATCAGGCGGTATATCTATGATTTCATATGATGTAGATGAAACTAAAAAGAGAAAAGAAGGAAAACTTGCATATTATATAAGAATATTAAAATATATATTTAAAACTCCAGCTAATGCTAGATATGAAATATCTTATGATGGAAATACAATAACTGATAATTTCTATTTAGTCTTAGGTGTAGATAATAGATATTTAGGTGGATTTAAATTAAATAAAAAATTTAGAAATAATTTTAAATTAATCTTGTTTAAAAAAAGAAATAGATTAAAAGGCTTTATATCATTTACAAGCTTTATTATCTTTGGTAGATTACCTAAAAAGGATTTTATAGTACCAAGTGATAATTTTAAAATTAAAACAGATGCTTATATAAATTTAGATGGTGAATTATATGAATCACAAGAAGTAGAAGTATCTAGATGTAAAGATGCCTTAAATATTATTTCAGATATTAAAAGAAAATAAAAAACCGTATCTCTGGTGGAGTGTTGAGAAACGGTTTTTTATTTTGCGTTGATATTATATAAAAATAAAATGTTTTAGGGTAGTCAACAATCTATGTATTATATACATATCTTGGCAACAGTGAATAGGCTTATGCCTATTTTCGATTTTATTTTAATTTAAATTATTTACTTTGTCAACATTTTAGGAAAACGTTTTTTAAAATATAGATATATATCTATAATGAAAATAATATAAATTTAAATTAACAGATGAATTTGATAATATTTTTTTATTTTTTAATGTGTTGACAGCGCTTTCAAGATATGATACTATTTAAATAGATAGACGCATTATCAAAATGATAGACTAACTATCAAAATAAAAAAGGAATGAAAAATATGGGACTTAAAGAACTAAAAAAGGATCTAATAATAGATTCAGCTTTAAATCTATTTTTAGAAAAGGGCCTTAGTAGTGTTACGATTAAAGATATAGCAACAAATATAGAAGTAGGAGAAGCTACTATCTACAGATACTTTGAAAACAAAGAAAATATTGTAATTCTTTGTGCAGAAAAGCTAGAGAAAAAAGTATATAAAGAATATTTTAATCTAGATAAATTTAAAAATGGCTTTGAAAAGATTAAAGAATTCTATATGAATTATTTATATATTTTCATTAAACATCCATCTTATTATAGATTCATTAATGAATTTGATGCATTCATGCTTTCAAAATCAGGTTTTGATTTAAACGAATATGCAAATATAATTGATAAATTTAAAGATTTATTTATAAGTGCATATAATGATGGAATTAAAGATGGTTCTATAAAAGAAGTTAATGATATTGAAACTATATATTATGCATCATCTAAGGCATTACTTGAATTATGTAAAAAGGAATCAATTACAGTAGATATAGTAAGACAAGATAGCTTAGTTAATAAAAAAGAGTTAATAAGTAAGTTAATCGACATAATATTATTTACATTTAAGAAGGAGGTATGCTAATTATGAAAAGATTAACAAAAAAGCAAATGTGGATATTTGCCATCGGTCAATTGGGATGGTCGATTCTAGGCGGAATCATTAGTGCTTGGCTAGTATCATTTTACTTACCAACAAAAGAAAAGGGAACTAACTTTTTCTCTGGAACAGAATTAGATTTTTACACTTTAATTACTCCAGGTTTAATAATTGGTGGTTTCCTAACTATTTTAGGATTAATTACTGCATTATGTAGATTATGGGATGCAGTATCAGATCCATTAATTGCAAATTTAAGTGATAACTCAAAAAATCCTAAGGGAAGAAGAATTCCGTTTATGAGATTTGCAGCTATCCCATTTGCTATTACTACAGTTTTAGTATTTATGGCACCAGGCTTATTATCAGGTGGTACTGAACCATCAGGTATTAATGTTGCTTGGGTTGCAGTTATGCTAGTATTATTCTATACATTTATGACTATTTATTGTACACCATATAACGCATTAATTTCTGAATTTGGTAAAACACAAGAAGATAGAATGAATATTTCTACATATATTTCATTAACATATTTTGCAGGAACATTAATTGCATACCTACCATTCGTATTTGCAGGTGTTGTAAGAGGCTTTGGCGTTGGCTATTATTGGAGCTATGTTATTTGCTTTATTCCACTTGTAATTATTGCGTGTGTATGTATGTTATTACCAACATTCTTACTAAAGGAAACTGATTTCGTTGAGGCAAAGCCTGCTGGTACAAACGCATTTAAGTCATTAACTGCTACATTTAAAAATAAGAATTTCGTAAAATTCTCATTATCTGATGTTATGTATTTTGTTGGATTAACATTATTCCAAACAGGATTACCTTTCTTCGTAAAATTAACTATAGGTCTAGATGAATCTTGGACAATGTATTTACTAGGTGGAATGACTGTTTTATCAGCATGCTTCTATCCAATAGTATCTAAATTAGTAGCTAAATGGGGTAAAAGAAAGCTTGTTATTGCAGGATTCTTAGGACTTGCCCTAGCTTATGTAATTACAGCATTAGCTTATCCTATTACAGGTGGTAACTTATCAGGATTAAGCTATGTAGTAGGTATTCTAATCGTAGTTATCGCAGCATTCCCTATGGCATTACTTGGTATTATTCCTCAAGCAATTGTTGCCGATGTTGCAGAAGAAGACGCAATTGTAACTGGTAAAAAAAGAGAAGGTATGTTCTTCGCAGCTCGTACATTCGCTATGAAGCTTGGTCAATCAATAGCTATGCTTGTATTTACATCTTTAGCAATTATTGGTTCTAATGTTACAAGAGAAGAATTAATGACATCAAATGATATAGCAGCAACAGAAACAGGTGTAACAATTGTTGCATGGGTTGCTGTAGGATTTTGTGTACTAGGTGCAGTAATATTATTCTTCTATAATGAAAAGAAGGTATTAGCTACAATCGAAAAAGCTCATATAGAAAGTGGCTTAGAAACAAAAGAGGAAGCTAAGGCTATATTAGCTGCTGAAGATACAACAATTTCTACTGATGAAGTAAAAGAAGAAGCTACAAAAGAAACTACAAATGATGATACAGAACAAAAGGAAGAAATAAAAGAAGAAAATACTGAAGAATAAGGCGGTGATTTAATTGTTAAATATAACATATTATAACCAAAGTGATAGTAAAAACACATTAAAAGAAAATAGAATATCAACTAATAAATCTGATGATAATTTAATCATTACAGATAATACCTTTGATTCTAGAAGAACAATTAAAATTAAAGCCTTAACTGATATTGTATTACATCAAGCTGAAATAACATTAGATATTACATTTGATGAAAACTCAAAATTCTTTTTAAATGGATATCAATCATGGACAGATACTAAAGAAGCTTATATTAATGAATATGAGCGTATCGCAAGAAGAGCTAAAAGATTCTTTAAGAAAAATAGAAATAATGATACATTTGATAAAAGTAGTGACTTTTTAATTAACAAATTTGCTTTTGATAGATATGGTGATGTCTTATTTTATGATTATGATAAAAACAAATTACATGGCTATAATATTTTCTATATAAAAGGAGATAAAGAATTCTTTAGCTTTAATTACAATTATAAAAAAGCATATCTTATTTATGAGGTATTAAGAAAAGAACGTATAGTTAAATTATTAGCTGATGTAAGAAAATGTAAAATTAATAAAGGTGAAGAATTTACTATATTTGATTATTCATTTAATAATAGCTATGATTTAGGATTAAAAGAATTCTATTTAGAATTTAAAGAAAAGAAGCAAGAAAAAATATTAGGATATACATCTTGGTATAATTATTATCAAAATATAAACGAAGAAATTATCCTAAGAGATCTAGATTCCTTAGATAACAGATTCAATTTATTTCAAATTGATGATGGATATGAAACATATGTTGGAGATTGGTTAGATATCGATTCTAATAAATTCCCTAATGGATTTGATGGAATTGTTAAAAAAATCCATTCTAAGGGCTATAAGGCAGGTATTTGGCTTGCTCCATTTGTTGCTGAAGAAAAGTCTAAGCTATTTTTAGAACATAAAGAATTATTCAAAAAGGATAAAAATGGTAATTTTATAAAATGTGGTGGAAATTGGAGTGGTTTTTATGCCCTAGATTTCTTTAACCCTGATGCAAGAGATTATATAAAGAAATGCTTAGATTATTATATGAATTTAGGCTTTGATTTCTTTAAATTAGATTTCTTATATGCAATATCTTTACCAAGATATTATGATACAACTAAGGCAATTGTAACAGATATGGCATATAAATTTATTAGAGATATTTTAAAGGATAAATTAATACTTGGTTGTGGTGCATTACCATTTACATCTTCAATGTATTTTGATTATTTAAGAGTAGGACCAGATGTATCACTAAAATTTGATGATGTTTGGTTTATGAGACTTGCTCATAGAGAAAGAATATCAACAAAGGTTACTATTCAAAATACAATATATAGAAGTATTTTTAATAATCATTTATTCTTAAATGACCCAGATGTATTCTTATTAAGAAAAGATAATATTGAATTAAATGATAAACAAAAAGAAGCATTATTAATTATAAATGCATTATTTGGTAGTGTATTAATGACATCTGATAATATTGCATTATATGATAATGAAACTAATAAATTATTAGATAAAGCTTTTGATATTTATTATCATGCTAAAAATGTTTCATTTAATAGAGAAAAGAATTTTATTTATATTAAATATACATTAAATGATAAAGAAGAAAGCTTTAAATATAATACTGTAAAAGGAGAAATAATTAATGGATAAAACAAGTGTTATTTTCGGTAATGAAATAGATAAAAAAACTATTAAATCTGCTGAAAAATCTAAAGCTAAATACATTAAAAAATTTGGTGATGATAAGGATGCTGATTATAAATTAGGATTTAAACCAATTGAAGCACTAGATTTTATTTCAGCAAATAACATTGTATTTTCAGATACAAATTGTGAGTTTCCAAAGAATTCTTTAATCGTTGGAAATATTAGAATGGGCTTTGGCCATTATAGAATTTCTATCGCAATGGCATCTTGTGCTAAAGCATTAGGATATAATCCTTATTGGCTAGATTTAGCATCATTTGACGCAACAGGATCTAAAATGATTAGACATCAAAATGAATTATATTCAAAGGCATCAAGAATTAGTCAAAAATCTAAATTATTTAATCATTTTTTCTGGGAACCATTAAATAAAGATGGATTTAAAAAGATTACATATAACGCAAAGGATCAAAAAAATAGTGAATTATTAGTACCTATTTTTAAATACATTCCAAAAGATATTCCATATATTGCAACACATGTATGGCCAAGCCAGGGTGCAATACACGCAGGACTTACAAATGTAGTTAATGCTATCCCTGATAACTGGCCAATGGGACTACATCTATCTGAGGGTGCAATACATGCTGTTCAAACTGAATATGCATATTTAGGCTATAAAATGCTAAATGGATTTGCTAAAAAGCCATTAAAAGGTATTCCTGAAAAAGATTTAAAAATGATAGGCTGTTTTATTGATCATGAATTATTATGTAATCTAGAAGAAGATAATAAGCTAAGACTTGAAAGAATTAATAAAAATAGTCCAATTAGAATTTTAATGACTGTTGGTGGTGCCGGTGCAGGCTATAAGCAATTTATGGAAATGGTAAAGCATTTATTACCATATGTAAATAAAAAAGAAGTTACATTATTCATAAATTTTGGTGATCACGATAGTGTATATAATAAATTGATTTCTGATTTAAAAGGAATTGAGGCTACAACATTCTTTAATAAATATAATGAATTAAAGAAATTTAATGCTGATATTAGAAATAAAGATGTATATGGTATTTATGCTATATGCAATGATAATATATTTGAGGCAGTATATTCTACAAATCTATTAATGCCAAATTCAGATATATTAATTACTAAGCCATCAGAGCTTGCATATTATCCTATTCCTAAGGTATTTATGAAGCATATTGGTGGACATGAGGTTTATGGTGCTATTCACTCAAGAGAATATGGTGATGGTACATTTGAGTGCCCAACTAAAAAAGAAATGAATGAAATGTTAGATAGATTATTATCTGATAAAGAATTATTAGCACATATGATAAGACGTATTGAAGTGCTTAAAAAAGAAGGCTTTTATGATGGCGCATATAATGCAGTAAAATTAGCCACTAAAGAGTGTGATAAATAATGACAGAAAAAGAAACAATGGATTTTAAAGAAACTGTAAATAGAATCTTTAGAGCTCCAGCAAGAATTAATTTAATAGGAGAACACATCGATTATAATGGTGGTTTAGTTTTACCTGCATGTGTAAATCTATATTTAACAGCATTTGTAAAATATAGGAATGATAATAAAATTAGATTCTTTTCTAGAGGATTTAATGGCTATATTGAAACAACATTAGATAATCTATCCTATTCAAAAAGATTTAAATGGGCAATCTATCCAATTGGTTTATTTTATATCCTATCTAAAAAAGGATATGAATTTAAGCATGGTCTAGATATATATTATGAATCTGAAATACCTTCAGGCTCAGGCTTATCTAGTAGTGCAGCTATATTAGATGTTACAGGATTATTAATATCTAATATATATAACCTAAATTTATCACTTTTAGATATAGTATATGCTGCAAAGGCAGTAGAAAATGATTATTGTAAATTAAAAAGTGGTATTATGGATCAAGCAATTATTGCCCTTGGTAAAAAGAATAATGCATTATTATTAGATTGTAATACAATGAATTATGAATATAAAAACATGATATTAGATGATTATATGTTTGTTATATTAAAAACAAATAAACCAAGAAAGCTTGTTGAATCTAAATATAATGAAAGAGTAGAAGAATGTAATAAGGCATTATCTATTATTAAAACTAAATATAAAGTTGATAATTTATGTATGCTAAATCCTAATGACCTACCTGATATAAAATTATTATTAAATGATGATATTTTATATAGAAGAGTTAAACATGTAGTTCTTGAACAAGCTCGTGTAATTGTTTTTTCTAATGCATTAGGAAAAGGTGATATTAATCATCTTGGTAGATTATTAAATGAATCACATGAATCACTTAAAAATGATTATGAGGTAACAGGAATTCATTTAGATACAATAGTAGAGGCAGCAAACAAATTTGGGGCAGTAGGTGCTAGAATGACTGGTGCTGGTTTTGGTGGATGTGGAATAGCATTAATCAAAAAGGATAATATAGATTTTAAAGATAATGTTATTAAATATTATAGTGAAAAATTAGGAATTATTCCTGATGTGTATATGATTAATATAGTTGATGGAATAAAAGAAATTTAAAAAATAAGCCTATCTTCGGATAGGTTTTTCTTTCGCTTTAAAATTAATACTTTTAATTATTTAAATAATAAGTTATAATACTTATGGAAAAATTGTGAGGTATTAATATGGAAGAGTTTGAACAAGAAGAAGGAATTTCATTAGTATCAATAATTAAAGTAATGTTTAGAAGAAAATTATTACTTTTATGTGTAACTATTGGTGTTGGCCTAGTTTTAACTATTGCCATTTTATTTGGTTATAATAAAATTAAAACAAATTATAGTGCTGAATTTACATATTCAGAGCCTAATTTAATGGAAGGTAAATATGCAGATGGTGCATCATTTAATTATAATTCATTAATTACAAAAGCTAATTTATTAGAAATCAAAAATTCAAATGATAAATTTAAATCAGTTAATGTAGATAAATTATTAGATAATAACGCAATTTCAATTAATGCTAAATATACTGAGACAGAAGAACCCAAATTAATTTCATATACAATTAATGTAAGTTCAAAATATTTCTCTAGTAATAATCAAGCAAAAGAATTTGTTAAATCAATAGTTGAAACTGCAACAAGAATTAACAGTGATAAAATTCTACATTTAAAATTCAGTAATTATTTTGAAAGCTATGATGCAGCTAACACACTAGATTTAAAGCTAAATTATTTAAAAAAGCAATATGAATTAATTAATAAACAATATTTAGATTTAATTGAATTATATTCAAATTATGTATTAGAATCTTCATCTAAATCATTAATGTCATATTATTTATCATTCTCATCTACATTCTTTTTAACAGATTATTCTGTAGATACATTATATTCAAACTTATTAAATAAAGTATATATCTTAGATTATGATACAAGAAAAGATGAATATGAGGATCACGCAAGAACATATAAGGCATTATATGAAACAAATCAAAAGAAGATAAACGAATATAAAAAGATTATCACAGACTTACTTGCAGCCTTACCTGCTTCTAAAAAAGATTCATTAGATATTTCAGTGTATAACGCAGAAATATCTAAAGCTGTATTAGAAAATATCGACTATGAAAAAATGGTTGAATATTATAATAATGTATTATTAATTGATACAACAGATCCTAATTATGATAGCTTCAATAAAGAAAGCCATGATTTTGAAAAGGAATTAGATTCATCTAAAAATAAATTACAAGAACAAACTGATATCTTTGAAGACTTATATATTGAAGTATTAAATGATAATAATAATGCTTATTACTTAAATTCAAATGTAATTAAAGAAAATGGAAATATTAAAACTCCAATCGCAATAATTGCATCACTTGCTTTAGGATTTGTAATTGGTTGTGTCGTTAATTTAGTTTTAGATTATAATAAACTAAGTGAAACTCCTAAAAAGAAAGAAGAAACTAAAGAATAAATTAAAAGAGGCCTTTAAGGTGAACCCCATAAGTTGGACCAAGTAGAATGAATGACTTATGGGGTTTTTATTATGAAGGTAAAATATATTTTAGTTTTTCATAGAAGATATCTCAGGTAAGCCAGATCATTATTAAATAATAATTAAATAAATTAAAAAATCAGCCATATGGTTGATGTATTATAATTTATAAAGTTTTAAAATGATAATGTAATAATTTTGTGTTTAAAGGAGAGTTAGAAATGAAACATAAAGCATTATTTGGTTTATTAACAGGGGTAATATCTTTATCTTGCCTAGCATCTTGTACAAAAGCTAAAAAGGATAATTTAACATCAACTTCTGATATGCCTACAACAAAGGATGTAGTAGAAACTGAAGAAGAAAATTCTGGAACAGCTAATCCTGTTGAAACTATGGTTGTTGATACTAAAGATAAAAAAGTAACTGAGGAAGTATTTAATTCATTCTTTGGATCATATAATGATTCATTAAATAAATTAAATATAGAACTTGAGTATAAAGAAGAAAGTAGTCTTTATACAAATATTGGAAATATTAAAATTGCATCAAATAAATTACTTGTTGATAAGAGTGATGAATTCCATGATGAAATGCTATTTATTAGAATAAAAGATTATGATAGTGTATCTAATAAATTAATTATTGAAAAATCAAATTATGATCCATTATTCATGTGGAATAGTCCTAAAGAATATGAAGTAGGAAATGAATTATTAGCAAGTGAGATAGGCATACCATTATTTGGTTTTGATAAATTGAAATTCAATGAAGAAACTTTAGCTTATGAAGCAAAAGAAATTAAATTAGCTGGTGCTACATATAAAGATATTTCAATTCAATTTGATAAAAATAAATTAGTATCATATAGCTATAAATTTGTTTTTGATTCTGTTGAACATTCATTTATAGCAAATGTTAAAAAAATTGGTGGAGTAGAATTTGATAATCCTACAGCTTGTGAGGTTACAGAAGATACATTCAATAAATATTTTGGTTCATATGATTCATTAAAAAATATGAATCTAACAATTAATTATAAAGATTCAACAAGCTACGGAACTTATGAAGGTACAATTGAAATAGCTGATTCTATGGTTCTTGATACATTTGAAAGTGAAGGAGATTCTGGAAAAGTATTCTATGAGATTTTAGATTACAATCCTTCTGATGAAAAAATATTATGTAATAATTATGATTATAACGTGTCAGAAGAAACATGGAATCTAAATTTTGATTATAATTTAAGTATTTCTACAGCAAAGAATTATTATTATATTCCAATTTTTAATATTGATGATTTTACTTATTCAAAAGAAGATAACCTATATACTGCAGATTCTATTCAAATAGATGATAGGCTTTATGAAAATATATCAATTAGATTTTTAAATGATTTATTATGTTCTTATAGCTATGAATTAACAGAGGATTATGTAAAATCTACTATTTCATGTTACATAACTGATATAGATGATACTGAGGTTGAAAATCCATGTCCTAATGTTGTAACAGAAGAAACATTCAATTCATATTTTGGTTCATATGATTCATTAAAAAATATGAATCTAACAATTAATTATAAAGATTCAGCAAGCCACTACGGAACTTATGAAGGTACAATTGAAATAGCTGATGGAATGGCTATTGATACATATACAAATAACTTAGATTCAGGAAAGGTATATTATAATTTTATAGATTATGATTCTAAAGAAGATATTCTATATTTTAATAAAGCTAATTTTGATGGTGAAAATTGGACTGATTTGATAGATGATAATTCAACTATCGCAAGATATAAAAATAATTTTTATCTTCCAGTTTTTGATATAAGCGATTTTGATTATTCTAATGGTTATTTTGTAGCAAGTTCAATTAAAGTTGGTGATTTGGTTTATAATAATGTAAAAATTAAATTTAAAGATCAAAAATTAGAATCATATAGTTATGATCTAATAGAAAATAGTATATCTGAATCAAGTGTTACATGTTCTATTTCTAATATAGATGAAACTGAAGTTGAAAATCCATGCCCAACTATAACAACAGAAAGAGCATTTAATAAATTTTTCCATATGACTCCAGAAGACCTTGAAAAATTAAATATTACATTAGCATATTCATATGGTATTTATTCAGGTATTATACAATATGATGATGGAATAAGATTAGATAGTTATTTAAAGAATGATAGTACTAGAATTTTAGAAGCATTTTATATTAATTCAATAGGAGATAACGTATCATATAGTTATTATATTTATGAAAGTTCATGGAGTACTGTAAATAATGAAACAAATTCATTTGATTATTTCATGGCTAATATAATGTATTTACCAATATTTAGTTTTGATGAATTAACTTATAATCCAGAAACTTCTGCATATGAGGCAGAATTAATAAAGGCAGATTCAGGTGATTTAACTAATGTATCAATTAAATTTGTTGATAATAGATTAGTTTCATATGGATTTACACGTAAATTATTTGGTAAGATAGAGACATTTGAAGTCTATGTAGGAAATATTGGTACAACTGTTATTTTAGATCCAAGAGCTAATCTAGATACAAAATAAAATATAAAGTGGCTGTGAATCCCTACTTTTTAAAAGTTAGGTTTTCATAGCCACTTTTTCATTCCTTAAAACTTGAAGTTAAATATTTTATTATTATATAATACAATAGAATGTTTCGTATTTTAATTTGGGGGGATATTATGGATTATAAGGTATTGTTTATTGATGATGATAAGGATTTAAGCTTTATTATATCTGAAACTGTTTCTAAATATGGATATAATGTAGTATTAGCCTATTCAGAAGAAATGGCTTATGAAATATTAGAAAAGAAAAAATTTGATGTAATTATATTAGATATTAATTTACCTGATTCATCAGGCTTTAAAATATGTAATGAAATAAGAAAAAATTCCCAAGTACCTATTATATTTGCGAGTGCTAGAAGTAGTGTATCTGATAGAATAGATAGCCTAAATTTAGGAGGAGATTTTTATTTATCTAAGCCATATTCAATTAAGGAATTAATTGCAGCATTAAATGCTATTTTAAGAAGATGTCATAATGGAATAGATTCAACAACATCCTTTGGTCAAATTAAAATAAATATAGATTCAAGACAAGTATTTAAAAATGATAAGCCTATTCAATTATCATTAAAAGAATTTGATTTATTATTATATATGATAAATAACAAAAATAAAGCATTAAATAAAGATACTATATTAGCTGATGTTTGGGGTACATTTAGCAGTGTAGAATTACAAACATTAACAGTCCATATTAGATGGCTAAGAGAAAAGCTTGAGGATAATCCTGCAGAACCTAAATACATTAAAACAATTCGTGGTGTAGGATATATGTTGGATTTAGGTGGTAAATAAAATGAAAAAAAGAATTCTTATAATAACTATTGGCTTTATATTAGTAATGGCTATAATAACTATTATTTTTTGTGTTAATGGATACAAAAATTCTAGTAGTGATGCATTAGCTAAGCAGTTAGTAAATATTAATGAAATAAAGCAATTAATAAATAATGGTGAATTAGAAAAAGCTAATCTTGTAATTGACAATTTAGATAATTATTTAAGGGAAATAAATAATAAATTTGATCCTACATTAATTATTTTAAATGCAACTATATCATCAGTTTTTGTTATCGTTGTATTTTTATATGTTTATTTTTCTATATTAAGACCATTTGATAAGCTAAAAGGCTTCGCTAATCAAATTTCAGCAGGTAACTTTAATCTTCCACTAAACTACGAAAAAAGTAATTATTTTGGCAAATTTACGTGGGCATTTGATAGCATGAGAAGCGAAATAATAAAAGCGAGAAAATGTGAGGCTGAAGCAATAGAAAATAATAAAACAGTTATTGCAAGCTTATCTCATGATATTAAAACTCCAATAGCTTCAATATTAGCTTATTCAGAAGCATTAGAAGCAAATATAGAATCAGATTATGAAACTAGAGTTAAATATTTAAATGTAATAGAAAATAAAGCAATGGAAGTAAAAAAATTAACTGATGATTTATTTTTACATTCAATATCTGAAATGGATAAAATATCATTTAATTCTGAAAAGCTTGATTTAGTATTATTATTAAATAACAGTATTAATGATTTTAAGGCTAATGCGACAATTAATTTTAATGAATCATTAGATTTTGCATATATTATGGCAGATAAATTAAGAATAGCTCAAATATTTGAAAATATAATTAATAATTCAATTAAATATGCAAATACTAAAATAGATGTATCTCTAAAAGAAGATAGTGAATATTATTTAGTTTCATTTAGAGATTACGGTCCTGGTATTAATGATGAAGAAATACCATTTATTTTTGATAAATTTTATAGAGGTAAAAATTCAGTTGGAATAAATGGTACAGGACTTGGATTATATATAGTTAAATATATGATTGAAAAAATGAATGGAAAAGTAGAATTAATTTCTAATAATGGACTTTTGATAAAATTATTTTTTAAAAAATTGATTTCTTAATGTTCTCTTAATAATTCATATTTTAAAATACTAGTGAATTTGGAGGAGAAAGTATGCAAAATAAAATTTTAGAAATCAAAAAATTATCAAAAAGTTTTGCCCATAATGGTGGACAGCTTCATATTTTATCTAATTTAGATTTAGATATATATGAAAATGAGTTTACCGTAATAATGGGTTCAAGTGGTAGTGGTAAATCTACATTTTTATATTCTATATCAGGTATGGATAGGGCAACATCAGGTAGTGTAATATATAAAGGATTAGATATAAATTCATTAAGTGATAATGAATTAACTAAATTAAGACATACTGATTTTGGATTTGTTTTTCAGCAAATGCATTTAATTAGTAATTTAACTTTATTTGAAAATGTTATTGTTTCAGGATATCTAAACAAAAATAAAAATAAAAAAGAAATAAAAGATAGGACTGAAGAGCTATTTAATAAATTAGATATCGCTAAAGTTAAAACACACCTACCTAGTCAGGTCTCAGGAGGAGAACAGCAGCGTTGTGCTATAGCTCGTGCTTTAATTAATAATCCTGCAATTGTTTTTGCAGATGAACCAACAGGTGCCTTAAATAAGAAAAATTCAATTGAGGTATTAGATATTTTTTCTAATTTAAGTGATAATGGTCAATCAATTATTATGGTTACTCATGATATTAGAGGTGCAATTAGAGCTGATAGAATTATTTATATTAGTGATGGTAAAATAATTGGAGAATTTAGATTACCTAAATATAAAAAAGAAGATGAAAAATCTAGAGAAGCTCAGATAAATGCATGGCTAAATAGCTTAGAATGGTAGGTGCTAATATGGAAGTATTTACTATTTTAAAAAGAAATATACAAAAGAAAAAGGGTATATTTATTTGTATTATTTTATTAACTACATTAATAGTATCTGCCTTTTTAGCAATACTTGGTGTAGAAGCAGGATATAATAAAGGCTTTAATGATTTAAGAAAAGATACAAAATCAGAAGAAATATTATCATATTCATATAACACATTTTATGATTCTTCTTTAAAATCAAAAATAGAAAATGTATCAGGTGTTAAATCTGTTATAGAAACAGAGGCAATAACATCTGTTAACAATAGGCATAGAATTAAGCGTAATGGTGTAGAATCAAAAATAAAAGATGGAAATACATATTTAATTGAAGCATTTGGTAATAATAAAGAAAATGTTAAATTATTCAATAAAAACTTAGATGGATATCAAAGCGAAGTAAAAGATTTACAAAAAGGTGAAATCTATCTTCCTTTAGGCTTAAAAAATAAATTAGGATGCGAAATTGGAGATTATTATGTAGACGATTTTGGCGTTTATACATATGACAAGGATGGCAATACATATTTTGATTCTTATGTATATGAATTTAAAATTGTAGGCTTTGTTGCATCACCTATGATTGGTAGTAATGTAATTGGCTGGAAAGAAGTATTCATATCTGATGAAGATTATAATGAATTAAGAGAATTAAGTATAGATGGAACTAAGGTTATTCAAGAATATCATTTAAGTAGTCAAGAAAACTTTAGTTTGGTAGATACAGTATATAAAATATATTCTGATGGCTCATTAGATGATTATGAATTATTAAGAAATATAAATAATGAAACAAAAATGGTTAATTTTGCCGAAGGTACTATTACTAATAAAGAAAGCCATGAATATACAGGAATGTATATTACAATCATTGGTGGTGTATTAGTAGGATTTATTGTTACATTATTAGTTATTAATCTAATAGTTATTTCTAATAGCGTATCAGGCGAAATAGAAACTGATTATAAAAAGCTTGGTATATTAAAAGCATTAGGCTTTTCTAATTTTAAAATAGGATTAATCATTGCATTATTATATTTAGCAGCAGAAGCAATAGGATTTATAATTGGATTAATAATATCTATATTCTTAAAACAATTTTTAGGTAGTATATTTATTCCTATTACATCAGTAATACCAGCAAATAATATAAATGTATTAAATGTATTAATTATTTTATTAATAATTATGTCCTCATCAATCCTATTTATATTTATTAAAACAATTAGATTAAGAAAAATATCATCTATCAAAGCAATTAATGGTATATCTAATGATATTTATTTTTCTCCAAGATTAAATACAAAAATATCAAAAAGATTTTTATCACTTTCAATCAGCATCAAACAATTATTATCTAGCCCGATAAGATATATAAGTATTGTTTTTGTTACAGCATTATTATCATTTTTCATTCTAACATCTATTAGAATGAGTAATTTTACAAAGAGTGAAAATGTATATAGAATAATGGGAGATCCTCATTCTTCAATTGCTGTAAGTGCATATTCTGGTTATCCATTTACATATGAGATGATAGATGAAATTGAAAGTGTAGCTAAAAAGCATAGTGAAATAGATTTTATGGTTGTTAGATGTTCTACATATATATCATTAAATGGAGATGCAATATTAGCTAATGTTAATATGAATTCTAAAGATACATTAGGTATTTATAAAGGAAGAGCTCCTAAATATGATAATGAATTTTTAACAACTAAAAATATATCAGAAAGATATCATTTAAAAATAGGTGACAAGGTTAAATTATCATCAAAATCAGGTGAGGGTGAATATATATTAGTAGGCCTATATCAAAATGTTAGTGATACAGGTAAAAATATTGGCTTAACATATGAAGGAGCAAAAAAGCTTGATGATACAATAAAGCTATATTACATGAATCTTGAATTAAAAAATAAGAGTAAGGTTCAAAATGTTATAGATGACCTAAAAAGTATCAGTAATAATAGATTTAATATCATCGATAATAGAAATATAGAAGTACCAGAAATAGTTGAATATAGAAATATATCAAATATTATTTGTGTAATAATATTATCATTTGCGATAATATTCACACTTATTTCTGTTAGATTATTAACAGTAAAGACATTCAATCAAGAAAGATTAGATTTAGGAATCTATAAAGCAGTAGGCTTTAATACATTTAATTTAAGAAATACAATGTCCTTACGTTTTATGATTGCATCTATTATAGGAATAATTTGTGGAATAATACTAAGCATATTATTATCTAATCAAGTATTAGGTTTAATGTTAACAAATTTAGGTATGAATAATATGAAAACTAATAATACATTATTAGATTACACACTTTTAATTTTATTAGGTTCAATTGTTTCATATATTGGAGCATATATTGCAAGTAGAAGAATAAGAAGAATTTCTACAAGAGAATTAGTTGTAGAATAAATATATAAAAGCCCAGATTCATGGGCTTTTCTTTCGTTATTAAAATTATATAGAAAATAAATTTAAAATAAGTTATAATTACTTATATATATAGATTTCGATTTTTTAAAATAATAATTATATGGGTGGTGTATTTATGAAAAAGCACTATAAAAAGGGTCTTAATAAGATTATCATAACCAGAAGTATAGCTTTTTTGTTTTTACTAAGTGTAATTTTAAGTGTAACAAATCTAATGATTCATAGAAATTTTATATATAGTGATTATAAAAGCTATATTAAAGATATTCTAAATTATTCTATGTCTCAAATAGATGCAGATGACCTAAAGGTATGCATAGAAACAAAAGAAGAAAGTGAAAAATATAAAACTACATTAAAATTTATGGATAATATTATGGATCATTTCCATGATATTCATTATTTTTATGCCATAGTTCCTTTAAACACAAATGAAACAGGAAATGTTATGTCAGTGTTATCTGCAGAAAGATATCAAGATAGATATATAGATACTGAGGGAAATTTATATTTAGGCTGGATATCAGAAGATGAATTTGATGCTAAAACAGTAAAAAAATACTTCGAAATTATGGAATCTGATAAAATTGTTTACTTTGAAGAAAGAACAGGCTGGGGAACAGATTATACAGGTGCGATTTCAATTAGAGATAGTAATGGAAAAAGTATAGCTATATTAGCTGTAGATATTGATATTTCTTTTATTAATAGTTCTATTTTACAATATTCACTTGTTAATATTTCAATAATTACTATATTAGGTATTGCATTTATTAGTATTTTCTTATTCTGGTCAAGAAAGAATATTATTCATCCAATTCAAATGCTAGAACAAAGAGCTGGTGTATTTGTTAATCATAGTGGTGGCCAAAGAGATGTAGAAGCATTAAAATTTGATCCGCCAAAGATTTCATCAGATAATGAAATCAAGGCACTAACAGATGCGGTAGTAAAAATGACAAAGGATATGCAAGATTATGTTATGGATATTATTAGTGCAGAAGAAAAGGCTGCAAACATGCAAGAGCTTGCAAATTTCGATGCCCTAACAGGAGTAAGAAATAAACTATCATATGAAAATGATATTCATTCAATTTCAGATTCTAAATATGGTATTGCAGTAATTGATTTGAATAATTTGAAAAAGATTAATGATACATATGGCCATGATAAAGGCGATATTATAATTAAAAAGCTTGCCAAAATTGTTTGTGATGTATTTAAGCATTCTTACGTTTATCGTATCGGTGGAGATGAATTTGCTGTTATATTAAGAAGATATGATTATTATCGTTTTAATTCATTATATGAAAAGATTAATAACATATTTGATAAAATGACAAATGATGATAATCTTGAACCATGGGAAAAGGTATCAGCCGCAGTAGGTGCATCATTCTATGAAGAGGGTGATGATATTGAAGCTGTATTCAATAGAGCAGATCAAGCAATGTATCAAAGAAAAAAAGAAATGAAAGATATAAGAGAATAATTAAAGATAAACAAAAAAAGCTAAGCGATTTATCTTGATTGCCCGTTTTCATCAGTTACATATTTAGGAGCTTTTATAGCAGTAATCAAGGAAATTTCACTAACTCAACAAAACATTGAGTGATTCAAAATATCATTAATTTATTTTTGATATAGTGCATTATACAATTGAGTTGAATCAAGGAGGTGTTTGATATGGGTGTTGGTTCAAAAATTAAAGAATACAGAAATAAAGCTGGTTTAACGCAAAAGGATTTAGCTGATAAGCTACACATTACATACCAAGCGGTATCAAGATGGGAAAATGAAGATGCAGAACCATCATTTGATATGCTAAGGGATATTTGTAAAATATTAGAATGTTCAACAGATGATTTGTTTGAAATTACAAAAGTTCCAGTTGAAGAAAAAAAGGAAGAAGAGCCTCGCGTAATAGAAAGAGTAATAATTAAAGAGGCCGAGTCTAAACCTATTTTAGCAGTATGTGAGCAATGTAATAAGCCTATTTATGAGAGTTCAGATATATTTAGGTACAATGAATCAGTTGGTATAAGAAGTGGTAGAACTGTTCATTATGAAAATAGACAACACATATTATGCAAAGATTGTTATGAAATAAAATTAAAGCATGATAAAAGAATCGAAGAAGAAAGAAAAAAAGCCAATCATTTAGAGATAATGAAAAGACGAATTCATTCATTTATTTGGCCATCTATTTTAGCTATTATATTTTTAATAATAGGTATTTCATTTTATGCTAAAGGTGATTCTAGTACAGGTACTGGCTTAGTCGTTGCATCAGTCTTAGGATTTACATTCTTAGCATGTATAATACTTGATAATAATTTTATAATGGATTTATGGCAAGGTGTAGCATCTTGGGGCTTTGTCAAAATGCCAGGAATAATATTTTCGCTAAGCTTTGATGGTTTCGTATTTTTAATAGCCACAAAAATATTATTCTTTATATTAGGTATTATCTTAGCTGCAATATCTGCAATATTTGCAACAATTTTAGCAATGGCATTAAGCTTATTTGTTTATCCATTTGCTCTAAGAAAAAATATAAAAGAAATTGAATAAAGGAGATTAGATTTATGATTGAAACTAAGGAAATTAGCTTATTTGGTTCTCAAAGTGGTGACAAATATATGAGAGAACAATACGAAAAATGTCATGGTTATATTAATGATTTAACAGCGTTTGGATGGCAACCTACTCAAACAGCGTCAAGGAGAAGTGGTAGATCATCACATAGTGTTCAAATCATGGCAAGAGAAACATCTATGCCACATTACAATGAATATCGTAGATTAGAAGAGGATTATGAAACCGCAAAAGGTAATATTAAATATTATAGTCCTATGGAAGCTTCTACAGTGTTTTTGTTACTATTATTATTGATTATTCCGGGTGTATTATATATTGCTTTCAAGAATAATCAAAAATCTAATATTGAAGAACATAATAATCAATGTAAGCAACAAATGCAAAAAGCTGTTAATGCAGCTAGAAATATAAAATAAGGTAGGAATATAAGATGAAGAAAAAAAGAATTGCAACAAGTTTATTATTGGGCTTAGCTCTTGTGTCAGGATTAACAGCTTGTGGTGATAATAATTCTAAGCAAGATAATCCTAGTACAAACCCACCTGTTGTTGATTCATCTACACCAGGAACAGAACCTAGTACTCCATCAACAACTGATGATGAAACAACACAATTAGCTTCATATAAAACTGTAGCTGTATCTAAATTAGATGAATTAGTAAATCCATTTATTCAAAAGATTACTAATGATGATTTAAAGGCAGCTGTTCAAACATATTACAATACTGAAAAAGCATATATTAATGGTATTACAGATTTAGCAACAGCTAAAGAAGCAGCTAATAAAGTAGTTGTGGATACTGGTGCCTTTGTTAAGGATACATTAAAACCGTTAGCTGTGAAAAAACTAAATGCAATTGTTAACCCACTAATTGCTGCAATTCCAGATGATGACTTAAAAGTATCAGTTCAATCATTTTATGATACTGAAATGGGAAAGGTTTCATCTATTGAATCATTAGAGTCAGTTGCAACAACATATAATGAAATATTAGATGATACAAAAGCATTTATTAAGACTGAAACAGCTAAAGTTGTAGTTG
>Ga0247610_10000546_pt1 | contig 51638 bp, 40 predicted proteins | sample 174DNAGHGhighgp2_FD_193483 | JGI IMG/M metagenome (GOLD analysis project Ga0247610, IMG submission 193483) | Sheep rumen microbial communities from Palmerston North, Manawatu-Wanganui, New Zealand - 1742 DNA GHGhigh gp2 | ecosystem: Host-associated > Mammals > Digestive system > Stomach > Rumen...
GTTTCTACCATGATTTGTCGTTTCCCGTCTGGACGCTGGAGGACATTTTGGCGCATCCCTACGACTTGTGGCAAATGGTTTCTTCAAAGTGCAAGCCCGTGGCGCTTTTCAAGGAATATTTGGAGAAAGGGTACTATCCTTTCCTGTTGGAGGGCACAGGCGAATATTACACGAAAATTGAGCAAGTGGTGAACTACATCATTGAAACCGAACTGCCCCAAATCTGCAAGGTGGATGTCGCCAATGTCAGGAAATTGCAGGCTCTCATCGCCATGATTTGCAGTGAAACGCCCTTCGAGCTGAATGCCAACAAGATAGCTGCCGCCCTCGAAATAGGTCGCGACACTGTGGTGGAATACCTTAAATACCTTGGGGATGCCAAAGTGCTGAACCTGCTATACTCTGACAAAAAAAGGATTGGAAAACTATCAAAACCCGACAAGGTGTATTTGGAGAACCCCAATATACTATATGCCCTTGCCCCGGCCAAAGTGGAAATCGGTACCCTTCGCGAGACCTTTGCCGTGGATTGTCTTTCTGAGTCCCATGTCGTGGAATACGGCAAAACGCAAGGGGATTTCAAAGTGGATTCAAAATACACTTTCGAAATCGGCGGTCGCAGCAAGGACTTTTCACAGATTGCCGGCATGAAGGATTCTTATATGTTTGCCGATGACTGGGATATGCCCGATGGGGCTAAACTTCCGCTTTGGATGTTGGGATTCCTATATTAAGCACTTTAACCTTCCAAAAAAAATGTATTTTCGATTTTTCTCTGTTTTTATGAGCAATCCTCTTTTCAATATACGAAACGGCCTGTTCCTCATCTCCTTTCTGTTGGCCGTCAGCGTGCAAGCGCAGCAACGCGACCGGTTAGGGGAGCTTGATGTGGTGTGTCGCAACGAGATCGTGACCCACACCTCAGTAGCCCCCGACGGCACGCTTTGGATGGCGACCGAATGCGGGGAAATTTACCGCGCTGACGACATCCATTCACCGTGGCGCATCCTGAAAGAAGGCTCCTTGGGCGGCGACCAAGGTGAAACCTTTGAGAATATTGTGGCCTACGACCGCAACACAGCGGTCATTGTGGGCAATATGTGGCGCGGCTATTTCAGGCGAACGACCTCAGGAGGCCAATCGTGGGATGAAATCAAGTATGATAGTAAACGGGGACGTGAGTGGTTCCACCCTGTCTGGCGCGGCCAAGGAGGAATGATGTGGACGGGCTCCCAGAACGGTTATTTGGCATTCAGTACCGACAGCGGGCGCACTTTCTCCGTACTGTATAATACGGCCTTCAACGACAAGACGAACATCCAGGACATCTACATGCTTTCGGCCGACAGCGGCTGGATTGCCATCCGTGAAGGAGGACTCTACAGCACCTCCGACAACTGGCGCACCTGCCACCGCCTTGCCTCTCCGTACTGCAAAGGAGTGAAACGTGTCCGACCGTGGAAAAACCACCTGATAGTGACGCAAGGCGGCAAGAGTTACTACACAGCAATCGGTGGGGATGGCCGCTGGCAAAGCACCCCGCTGGCACTACGGGACTTCGAGGTGGACTCTGCCACCGGGATGTTGTGGGCGCTAAACGACAACGGGCAAGTCGTCCTGATGGAAGACATCGACCGATGGAAACCAATAGACGTGAACGCGCTGTTCATCATCGGGATGCACGAAGGTCGTCTCTATTGCCGGGTCAACGAAGGGGTGATGCGCGTGGATGCCAACGGGGTAGTGGACCAATGTCCGTTCCTCACGGCTGAGAAGTCCCTCGCTAAGCCAGAAAAAATCATCAAGCATGGGGATTTTCAGTGGGGCTTCGATGAAAAAAGCGTCTATCTCCGCGACCGCAAAGGCTGGTACCGCGTGGCACGTCCGCTCGACATTGCCGGTGCAACCCCTGATCCTGACCGCGAGGACCGCGTCATCATCCTGAACTATGCGGGGGAGAACTTCAGCGTGGACACTGCCGGCCGCGTGGAGCCTTACATTTACCCACAACCGTTAGCCGCTTTCGTCAAGTCAGGTCTGCAAAGTATGGAGATTATGACTTTCTCAACGCTGGGACACCAAGTTTATAAAGAAACCATCGGTTTTCGACGCGATGGCGACCGCCTGGTGGAGGATACCCGCACGGAAACCAGAGAGAACTACGACCCTCATCTCCGCAACGGACCCACGAAAAAGACCACCCCGGTGGCTGTTGATGGCGATTCTGACATCCGTCAACTGTCGGCATCATCTATGGAAAAAGCCCTGTTGACCCTCGGCGAGCGTTACCACCAATATCCCATCCCGCAAGACTTCGGTTTGGCCGATGCCACGTTGGATTTGCACAAGGTATATGCCGCCGGGAACATACGCAGCACTAATCAGTACGGCTACAACGTCACCTTTGTCAACCAGTCAGGCGACAAACTCACGGTTTGGGGGCAAACCTCCGCCCATGTTGACCTTGGCGGAAGCACGCACTATCCGTGGCTGCTGCCGATGACCGTGTGCTGGCGCGAGGCAGAATTCTTTACCTACCAACCTGTCCTGTGGCAGGCTCTGCGCGAGGCGATGCCCGACAGTATGCTGTTGCGAGAATACCTTGACAACAGCACATTGCACCCAAGATATACCCTGCAAAGCGGGGATTTGATATTCCTGAACAACAACCGCTCGGACATGGAGAAAGCCATCACGGCCAGCACGGGCGAATACACCCACGTGGCGTTGGTGGAACGCGACAGCGCGGATGATGTGTGGGTTATCGAAGCCTCGCCAAAGAAGGGTGTGCAGCGCATATCTTACGAACAATTTGAAAGAAATCACAACCTCGGATTCTTCCGAGGGAATATCGACACCTACCGTCTCACTGTGCCTTTCGACACTCTTGCGGTTATCGCCCGTGCCAAAAGTCTCGTCGGGAAACCCTACGACAACGCCTTCCTGCCCGACAATGATGCCTACTATTGTTCGGAATTCATCCAGGTGGCCTTCGGCGGTATTTTCCCGTCGAAGCCGATGAACTGGCGTGATGCCGAAGGAAATTTGCCCGAATACTGGATCAAGCATTTTGAAGAACTCGGCGTGCCCGTCCCTGAAGGCGTTCCGGGCACCAATCCTACGGACATGAGCCGATCGCTGTTGCTGAAAATGTTGAAATAGCAAAGAACTCACCCTTTAGGCATCGTCACGCAGGAACTGCCCATCGTCTCGCGGTAGAACAGCAGGTGATGGTGGACCACAACTTCTGCGAGTGATGGGGGCGTTGGATAAGATTGAGATAAAAAAATATGGAAATAACTCTTCTTTTAGAATACACCGACCGTGCGCAGCTGCGGCAGTGGCTCGCCGAAAACCACTCCTCCGCTAAGGAATGCTGGGTGGCGACTTACCGTGGCAAAGAACCGTTGCCCGGCCCTTGTTTGCCCTACCTCGCAGTGGTGGAGGAGGCGCTCTGCTTCGGCTGGATCGACAGCACCTGCAAGCGCCTGCCCGACGGACGCCTGGCGCAACGCCTCTCGCCGCGCCGCAAAAACAGCCATTGGACAGAGCGTAACCGGCAACGCTGCGCCAATCTGGAACAGCGCGGCCTGATGACGGATGCAGGAAAGGAGGCGCTAACTGACAATACAAGCAGGAACCGTTAACGCACTACGAATTTAGCAGTCTTCTGATACCCCTTGCCCTTAATTTGCAAGAAATAAAATCCATTTTCCAAGTCCGCCGCGGGAATCGTTCCGAAAGTGGTCCTATTCAACACCACATTGTGCCCAACGATTCCTTGCGTGTTTTCCACATCCAAATGGTCAGGAAAGCCTGCTTGCAAATTTTAAATCAAAGTTTCGTACATTAAAAATGTCTATTTTATGGTTCTCCTTTGACGCATTAACAAATTTTAACAAATATATTTATTTGATTATCAATATTATAAAACACTTAATAAAACTTAAAGTGGATTTGTAACACTTAAAGAGGTATTTTTGCCGCCGATTTTAAAATGTGGTTTTTATAAAGTAACGGTATAAAACATCCTTTATTATGAAAATACTTTTTGTTATTGAAACCATCGACAACCATAATGGGACAAGTGTTTCCGCAAAGCGTTTCGCGGAAGGGTTGAAAGACCGTGGACATGAGGTGAAGTTTCTCACAACTGGAATACCGGATGCCGACCGCTTTGTGGTGCCGGAATTTCATCTTCCCCTGTTTGACCGACTGGTCAAACGCCATGGTTTTAAGTATGCTAAAAAAGATAAGGATGTCATCCGTGAGGCATTGGAATGGTGCGATGTGGCGCATTGCTATATGCCATTCGGATTAGAGGTTGCAGCAAAACGAATGGCAGACAATATGGGAAAACCCTGTACAGCGGCATTTCATGTCCAACCTGAAAATGTGACCGCATCCTTTCACATGCAAAATGTAAAATGGTTAAATACCATTATTTATAATTTCTTCAACCGGCTTTTTTTCAAGTTCTTCCGCCATATACACTGCCCGAGCCGGTTTATAACGGATTATTTGGTACAGCTCGGTTACACCAGCCAAATGCATGTTATCAGCAATGGCTGTCCCCCACAATACTCCTGGCACAAATGCGACAAGCCATCCTGGTGTGCCGATAAGTTTGTGGTACTGATGGTAGGCAGATTGTCGCCGGAAAAACACCAGGATACCATTTTGGAGGCCGTCCGGCATTCGGCATACGAGAAGCGGATACAAGTGATATTGGTGGGAACGGGGTTGAGTGAGAAAAAGTTACGCAGGAAAGCGAAAGGATTTACCAACCCGCCACATATCGGTTACATGTCCGACCGGCAACTAATGAAAGCATTGGGATATGCGGATTTGTATGTGCATGCAGGCGAGGTGGAACTGGAGTCCCTTTCGTGTTTGGAAGCGATGGGCTCTGGACTGGTACCGCTTATTTCAAGCAGTTCACAGAGCGCCACGCCCCAGTTCGCGATGGACAGCCGCAGTTTGTTTCCACCCCGCAAACCAAAATTGCTGGCGAAAAAAATCGATTATTGGATTGAACATCCGGATGCCAGGAAGGAAATGGAACAAAAATACGCTGATATTGTAAAGCAATACAGTATAACCGAATCTGTGGCAAATTTTGAGAAAATGCTGATGGATGAAATTTCGGATAATGAAACAGCCCAAAAGAATCGTTAGAAACGCTCTGATAATAGTATTTCTGCTGGTATCCGTTTTGGCAGGAGCACAACCGTCCGCAGTTCATTCTCCAATAGTTAATGAGGATGGTACGGTAACATTTGTACTCAAAGATCCGGGAAGCAGCCGCGCGCGAGTATATTGCGACTGCGAATTGCGGAGCAAGAAGTACAATGTCCACCGGGAGAACTTGAAATCCGCCCGTATGGTATCCGATAATAACGGACTTTTCACTTATACCACGCCATCACTCACGCCGGAAGTTTATACATACCGGTTCAAGACGAACGGGCAAAAGCGGGTGGATCCCAACAATGCCGATTCAATCCGTATTTCAAATGGGAAACGAAGTGTGTTTGTTGTACCCGGTTCCGATTTAATGGAATTGTGCCTTTCAGACTCGTTGGCGGGAAACACCGAACATTGCGAGTTCTGGGATTCCATCTGTGGAAAGACACGCCGTATTCTGCTGTACTTGCCACCGCAATACGATAGCACGGGGCAAACTTATCCCGTCCTATACCTGCTGCACGGCATAGATGGCAATGAACTGGCTTGGCATGACCGTGGGCGGGCCATACAGATGGTGGACAATCTGATACGGCAAGGCAAGGCCGAACCGATGATTGTCGTGATGCCTGATGCCAATCCCAAAGGACTTGTCGGTCAGGACGAGAGTGTGGGCCTGATGCAAAATCTGCTCCGTTACGCCTCATGGTTCCATCAGGATTTTGAGCGGATTTTTCCGCAAATGGACAGTTTTATATCCGCCCGTTATCGTATATCCTCCGATATGAATATGCGTGCCGTGGCCGGGTTGTCGGCAGGCGCCTCGCAATCGGCCGTGCTTGCCAACATGTACAGAGACAACTTCAGGTATGTGGGATTGTTCTCCCCGATTGTGCACCGCAAGCAATTGCCAGACAATCGGAACACATTCTATTGGATTGGAACTGGCAAAACGGATATTTTCCATCCGCAGAGCAAACGATTTGCCAGAAAACTTCAACAAAAGCAAATCCCACACCTCTATTTTAAGTCCACAGGAGGCCATGTCTGGCGCAATTGGAGACTATATCTATCTGAATTTCTGCAATTTGTATTCAAAGACGCCGATGATGAATTTGGAAATGATTTTACAGGAAATGAAGGCGTTTCATCGAACTGCAAAGAAGCCACAATGTTGCATTGATGGTCGAAAAAAATACTTCAGTCATCTTGATTTTCAAAAAACTTTATTAAATTTGCAGTTTCGTTGCGGATTAGTTGAAGTATCCGCCAATACTCTCTGAAATTTGGCATGATAAAAGACTATTCATCATTCGGCCCGGCATATCGGAACTTCAAAGTAAGGGAAGGGGTGTATGTTCCTGAACCCATGGCAGACTTTTCTGCCGAGGATCCGTTCACGAAAATGGCACCCATACGCGGGGAACTCAAGGATATGAAATTTGACGATACTTACCCGTATCTTGACAAATCCCTGAAATTCAAAATATGGCATTTCCTTGTTTATCTTGCTACTTGGATAGCGGCATTTCCGGTGAACCGCATCCGTTATGGCCTTAAGATAGAAGGTCGTAAGAAGATTCGACAGAACCGCAAACTCTTTGCCAACGGAATGATGACCGTTTGTAATCATGTTTACCGGTGGGATATGATTTGCGTGCTGCAGGCGATGCGCTTCCGCAGGGCCTGGATTCCCATGTACGCCCAACCGTTCCGCGGCAAGGACGGTTTCCTGATGAAAAACATCGGCGGCATCGCCATCCCGGAGGAACGCAGCGGACTGAGAGCGTTTGACAAGGCCTTGGATGAACTTCACGACCGCAAACAGTGGATACACATTTTCCCCGAAAGTTGCAGTTGGAAATTCTATGCCCCGCTTAGACCTTTCAAGACAGGCGCTTTCAACATGGCTTACAAGTATGCTCTCCCTGTAATCCCCATGGTAATCACATTCAGACCTCGCACCGGATGGCGCAAACTCTTTAGCAAAGACGAACCGCTGGTTACCATTCATGTGGGTGCCCCCATCATACCAAACCCCAATACCCCCCGGAAAGAAGAAGTGGCGCGTATGCGTGATCTCGCGCACACGACGATGCTTGACATGGCGGGTATAGTTTCTAATCCTTGGCCTTCCAGTATTGACTGACAAATTATATAATCATGAATAGAAAAATTATTGATCCCGTACCCGTTAAACTGCTTAAAGCGGAACTTACCAAATCCAAGAAATTGGAAGATACCAACAAGGGCCATAATGAACTCTACATCGTGACCTGGCACGATTCCCCCAATGTGGTGACCGAAATCGGGCGATTGCGCGAACTGGCGTTCCGTGAGGCCGGCGGTTCAACAGGCAATGCCATGGATTTGGATGAATACGACAAGATGGAAAAACCATATAAGCAGCTGATTGTGTGGGATCCGGACAATGAGGCGATAATCGGCGGCTACCGTTTCCTTTTTGGTTCGGAGGCAATGTTTGATGAAAAAGGCCAACCGATAATGGCAAGTGCCCACCAATTCCATTTTTCCCCAAAGTTTATTGATGAATATCTGCCGCATGTATTGGAGCTGGGCCGCAATTTTGTGGCTCCGGATTACCAAAGTTCCAAGAACGGCGCAAAGTCCATATTCGCTTTTGACAATCTCTGGGATGGTCTTGTGGCGATTATCATGAAGTATCCGAACCTGCTTTATTTCTTTGGAAAGATTACGTTGTATCCTTCCTATGACCATATTGCCAGAAATCTGATTTACCATTTCCTATGGAAACATTTTGGGGATAAAAACGAGCTTGTCCGTCCTTGGGATAACCAAGCGATAATGCCGGATTCCGATCCCGCACTGATGGATCTTATCTTGAATAAAGATGACCTGCTGGAAGACTACAAGTTACTTAAGGCGGCAGCCAGAATGAGGGGCGTGAATGTTCCGCCGAATATGACGGCCTATATTTCCATCACTTCCCAGATGCTTATGTTCGGTACAGCGGTAAACCGTTTGATGCACAATATTGAGGATACGGCCGTGCTCATCCCGTTCGATGAGATCTACCATGATAAGAAGAGCCGTCATATAGGAGCATATATTCGTTTTTCCCACTTGAAAAGGCATAAAAACGAGATTTTGGAAGTTCCTGATATGGAAAATGAGATGGTTGAGGATTGGCTGGTTAAGCGATATCGCAAGGTAAGACGAATGCTTAAGAAAGCAGGACGGGATATATAGTGTGTTCTTGCGCATTGTGCAAGAAGTAACAGGTAGAGGATGATATGAAGAAGAAGGTATATAAAGCACATATTCTTTATACAAAGGAGCGAAACCGTTTCGAAGTGTTGGAGAACGGTTATGTCGCTGTGGATGCCGATGGGCGTGTGTCTGAGGTGGCATCTGATTTGAAGTCGTTGGATTGTGGCGATTGGGAGGTTACGGATTTTGGAGACTGCCTATTGATACCCGCCATGAACGATCTGCATGTGCATGCCCCGCAATACCGTAATCAAGGCATTGCCATGGATCTGGAATTGTTGCCATGGCTCCAGAACTATACTTTCCCTGAGGAGATGAAGTATGCCGACTTGGCCTACGCTGAGCGGATGTATCGCCGGTTTGTCCACGACTTGTGGCGTTTTGGCACCATGCGGGCTTGCGTGTTTGCCACTATTCATACAGACAGCACCCGTCTGCTGATGCGTATTTTCCAGGAGGCGGGCATGGGAGCGCTGGTGGGCAAAGTGGCCATGGACCGCAATTGCCCCGAAGGGCTTTCGGAACCGGTGGGGGAGATGGTTTTGGGCTATGAGGATCTGATAGCGGAATTTAACAATCCAGATGCGCTGGTGCGGCCGATCATAACGCCTCGCTTTGTCCCTTCTTGCACCCCGGAGACGCTCCGTGCCTGCGGCGAACTGGCAGCCAAATATCAATTGCCCGTGCAGTCGCACCTCTCGGAAAACAAGGATGAGGTGGCGTTGGTGCGGACCCTCGAAAACACTTGGTATGGCGATGCTTACAATCGTTATGGGCTCTTCGGACAAACGCCTACCGTAATGGCACACTGCGTATTCACGGAAGGCGAAGAACTGGAGTTGATGCGACGCAATAGGGTAGTGGTGGCCCACTGTCCCACTTCAAATTTGAATGTGGCGTCCGGTATGGCGCCTGTCAGGAAGTTCCTGGACAATGGATTGCGTGTTGGACTTGGCAGCGACATCAGCGGCGGACACGATTTGAGCATCTTCCGGATGATGGTTTATGCCATACAGGTGAGCAAAATGTACTATCAGCAGAATCATGACCGTTCGTTCCTCACTTTATCGGAAGCATTCTGGATGGCGACAAAGTCGGCGGGGAGTTTCTTCGGCCGCGTGGGAAGCTTTGAGTCGGGCTATGAGTTTGACGCTCTCATTATCGATGACAGCGACCTGAATCACGACAATTATTCGCTGCTGGAGCGTCTGGAACGATACATCTATTTGGGCGACGACCGCCAGATTAAACACCGCTTCTGCCGAGGAAAAGAAATTTTCGGACAATAAACTCTAAAACTAATAACAGTATTACTATGACAAATTTCAGCATTTGGGAAGTTCTCTTTCTGCTCTGTTTCGCGATCAGTTGGCCAGTATCCATCGCCAAATCCTTGAGAACAAAGGTGGTTATCGGCAAAAGTCCGCTTTTTATGTCCCTGATTGTATTGGGATACATTTTCGGCATTATCCATAAAGTGTTGTACAGCCACGATATCGTTATCTGGCTCTATGTGTTTAACGCGCTGCTGGTAACCACGGATTTGGTACTCTATTTTGTGTATATTGGGCAGAACAGAAAGGATTTGCAACAGAAATAACATATTGTGATTAAAATGAAAAAGAACCTCACACGGTTACTCGCCATCATCCTCGTTTGTTGCACGATGTTTTTCACTTCGTGCAAGCCGAACAAAGAGATTCTGCCTACCGTACAACGCATTCAGGAGCGCGGAGTGCTGTTGGTTGGCACCACCGGCGATTACCGTCCGTTGTCCTACCTCGAAGCCGACAGCACTTATTGGGGCTTTGAAATAGACATGGCCAAGGAGATGGCCCGAAGGTTGGGTGTCGGGGTTGAGTTCGTCCCCACCTCTTGGCCCACGCTGACCGGCGATGTGCTGGCTGACCCGCAGGCGTTCGACCTTGCCGTAAGCGGCATCACCATTACGGAGGAACGGCTTAGGATTATGGCGATGAGTGAGGGTTATTTGGACAATGGGAAGACTATCCTTTGTCGTGTGGAGGATTCCGCGAAGTTCCAGTCGCTGGAAGACATCGACAAGCCCGAGGTGCGGGTGATGGTGAATCCCGGCGGACTGAACGAGAAGTTTGCCCACGATTATCTTACCCATGCCACGATCATTGTCCATCCGAACAACGAGGAGATTCCCGGACTGGTGGCGCAAGGCGGAGCGGATGTGATGATTACAGAGATTACGGAAGCCCCGTGGTATGTCCAAAATGATCCGCGCCTAGCAGCGCCCTTGTTGACAACGCCCTTCACCCACAGCGAGATAGGCGTGCTGATGCGCAAAGGTCAGGACGACCTCTTGCGGTTCATCAACGAGATGATCCGCCAAATGAAAACTGATGGCACGCTCGGACGGTTAAAGGAAAAATATGGGTTGCGATAAACTGCAGTTGTCAGCCTGTCCATGCATCCTTGACATTGAACTTTATCTCAAAATTGTAATAATAGAAATATGAATCCCACTTTTCAAACAATAGACATCATCATTTTCGCCGCCTATTTGCTGCTGATTGTTGGACTGGGCATTTGGATTTCCCATCGCAAGAAGAACAAGGACAAAACCGCTGAGGACTATTTTCTGGCGGGCAAGTCGCTGCCGTGGTGGACGATAGGTGCGTCGCTGATTGCCGCAAACATTTCGGCGGAGCAGTTTATCGGCATGTCGGGTTCGGGCTTTGCGGGCGGTTTCGCGGTGGCCTCCTACGAATTCATGGCCGCTCTTACGCTCATCATCGTGGCCAAATTCTTCATGCCTGTGTTTGTAAAGCAGGGTATTTATACCATTCCCCAATTTGTGGAGCAACGCTATTCACGACAACTCAAAACTATCTTGGCTGTCTTCTGGTTAGGGCTTTTTATCTTTGTAAATCTAACCTCCGTACTCTTCCTCGGAGCGAAGGCCATTGACACAATCATCGGTACGGGCGACGGTTCCCTGATTATGCCCGCCATTATCGGATTGGGTGTCATCGCCGCCCTCTATTCCATTACCGGAGGACTTTCCTCTGTGGCATGGACCGACATATTGCAGGTGTTTTTGCTTGTTTTGGGTGGTGTTATCACCACCGTGGTCGCCCTGCATGTCATCAGTCCGGATGGCACCGTCACGCACGGCATACGCCATCTCACGGATGTGGCAGGCAATCGGCTGCACTTGATTTTGCCTAAAGATAATCCCGAATACCACAACTTGCCCGGCATCGCTATGCTCATCGGAGGTTTGTGGGTGGCCAACCTCTACTACTGGGGTTTTAACCAATACATTATCCAGCGCGCCTTTGCGGCCAAATCGCTGTCCGAAGCGCAGAAAGGTCTGGCGTTCGCGGCATTCCTCAAACTGCTCATCCCGTTCATTGTGGTCATCCCTGGCATTGTCGCCTATGTGATGTACACGGAGGGCAGTTTTGGTGCGGTGGAGGCACTCACCAAAGCCAACGGCGCACTTAACAACGATAACGCATATCCCTGGCTCATCAGCTCGTTTGTTCCGACAGGGCTTAAAGGATTGGTAATCGCCGCGTTAGCCGCGGCAATCGTCTCTTCATTGGCTTCTATGCTCAATTCGGCATCCACCATATACACGATGGACATTTACAAACCGTACATAGCGCCGAAAGTGAAAGAAAAGACGGGCAAAGATGTCAGTTTGGTGCTCGTTGGACAGATTTCCGCCGGATTGTTTCTTGTTATCGCCTGCCTGATTGCACCGCTGCTCGGAAGTGTGGGGCAAATGTTCCAGTATATCCAGGAGTACACCGGATTGGTGAGTCCGGGTATTCTTGCGCTGTTCCTGTTAGGACTTTTCTGGAAGAAGACCACCAACAAAGGGGCCATCACTGGTGTGGTGCTCTCCATTCCCATTGCACTGGCACTCAAGTTTTTCCCGATAGACATGCCCTTTATCGACCAGATGTTCTACACCTGCCTGCTTACCATGGCCATCATCGTGATGGTGAGCTTGTGCACCTGCGAGAAAGATGACGATGTGCGGGCGATCTCGTTGACCGCTGATATGTTCCAAACCAAACGCGACTTTCATATTGCGGCGTATGCCATTTGTGTGCTGCTGGTGGTGATTTATGCCGTGTTTTGGTAAAAAGTTTTTTCTTGATGGTGAGTGCTAATAGATCAAGGCTGGGGGAAAAGTCTAAAGTGTCAGTGCACGGCGTAGTCCACCACAATGTTGAATTCGCGCAACTCGTTGGAGAAGAGCTCTAATGGCATCAGCCAACCGCCATCGCCTGCAACTCTCATGCTATGTGTAAGTATAGAATCGCCGTCAACGACACCAATGGAATATTTGCCTGCCGGCAATTTCATCATGTAAAAGCCGTTCAAGGCACTGGAGGTACGGGTGACCTCGCGAATATTGAAATCAGAAATTGCTATCCGTTCTTGGAATAGGCTGTTGCCAAGGTCTGCTATGTTGATGGAATCAAAAGCTGCGATTTCGCATTGGATAGGAAACTCATGAGCTTCTTGCGGATTGACGGGAGGCATCCAGTTTCCTTCGCGCTGTGTTACTGTGCCATACACACCATAAGGTATGGTGGGCGAGGGTGGATCGCAAGCTGTACAAGCAATGAGAATGCCTGAAACGATAAAAGGGATAATTTTCTTCATGACGTTTGATTTTAAATGTTAATTAATATGTGTGGCAAATATAAAAAAAACGTGCCTTTGGCACGTTTTTTCATTTTTTTAGAAAAAAAGTTTAGTGTTTGTGTTCGTCCTTGGGGCATTTGTGGTCTTTAGGACATCCTTTCGGGCCGTGGCCTTCTCCTTTACATCCAGGCTTGTCACCGCCTTTGCAGCAAGATTTGCCTTCGCCCTTCTTGCAACCGCCGCAGCATCCCATTTCATCGAATGCGGCTTTCTTTTCAGCGGTCGTGAGTTTGTCCCAGTTGTTCATAGCTGCCTCAAATTTGGCTTTCTTCTCTTCCTGGGCTTTCTTCATGGCCTGCATTTCATCATATTTGGCCTTGCGGTCGTTGAGCAGTTCCACTCTGCGCTCCTCGGAGATGTTCTCCCAGTTCTTCCAGTCCTCCATGGCTTTCTTGCAGGCTTCCATTTCGGCTTTCTGCTCCGGAGTCATGTCCTTGCAGCAAGGATGGTCCTCGGCTTGCATCTCGGGGCATTCTTTCGGTTGCTCAGCAGGTTTGTTGTTGTTGCATGCGGTGAATGACAGACAGCACGCAGCTGCCATTAAAATCAATACTTTTTTCATTTTTTTTCGTGTTTTAAATTAAGATATTTCAATGAATTGAAGCGCAAAAATAATCTTTTTTGTTAGAAACAAGATTATCCAAATCTTAAAAAATCCAAATACCAATCCCTATAAATTCACATTTCGGTCTTTGGGGTATTTCACGCTGTAGGTTACACTGAAAGTGCGGGTCTCGCCGGCTTTCAACTCCACATCCCAAGTGAGCACACCAGTTTCGGTTTTGTTGTAGGTGGCGTCTGGGGTCACATCCGTTACTTTGACCTCAATATCTTTGTTGTTGGAGATAGGATACTGCTCCTTCAAGGTCAGTTTGGCCGTCTTGGTCTGGTTGTTCTTGACCGTGATCAGATAGGATTGGGTGACGGTAGTGCTGTTGCCCACATGCTTCGTGTTGCAGAAATCACTCTGTTTCTCCCTCTTGACCGTGATTCTCGGGTCGGTGGTCAGCGTGAGCGAGATTTCCTTCTCCGTGGCGTTGGGACGCAACATGGTTTTGCCCACAAAGGTGTTGTCAAAGGTTACCGTGGCATAGCCGGGAAGCAGATTGTATTGCTCGTAATCCGACAAGGTGGCGATGAGGTAGGTTTCGTCCGACAACTTTGGAATGCTGTAGTATTTGTAATCCGCCTTGATGGTATAATTCTTCAGGTCGATAAGTTGCGCTTTGCCGTTGCCTGGAATGTCGTAGGGCACGGCAATATTGTAGTTCACATGCACCTCCTGCATGTCCACATCCACATAGTCGTCCATGAGTAGCGGGGCGGTACGATTACCTCTGACGCTGTTTATTGCTCCATCAACAGAAGCCACACCCTCTGCAGATGCCAATTTGGCGGATGTTTCCGAATATGTGATACTATTGCTTTGCAGAGTTGCCCCTTTTGCGTAATACCGTGGGGTGTAGAAGTCCACAAACCATGTCTTGAATACGGGCGCCTCCTTAGTGCGGTTGGGGGTGGCGTTGGAGAGTGTCAAACGCACATTGTTCCAGTCAAGGCCGGTGATTTGTTTTACCTGGGCTTTGGATTTCAGCACGACGGGCTTGTCCATGGAAGCGATATTGATGTCGTAACAAGGTGCCCAGGAAGCCATATTGGTGAAATAGGTGATGGTGAATTCTGTGTTCACGGCTTGGGGCACGCTTACGGAAAGTCGAAGCACACCGGTGCGCTGTTTGTCTTTGTTCATGTCTTGTGTCAACTGCTTCTGTATGCGATTCACGGTTTCCTGCAATTTGGTGATATTCAGGTTGTCTTGGTCAATACTGCGATGCAGTGCCCCTGCTTTGGATTTGTAGAGTTCCATGTTGGCGTTGATGTCGGCGATGGAAACGGTGCCTTTTTCCTGCTGCATGTTGAAGAGCGTGCCGTCGGTGAGCATGGTCAGAAGATGCGTATGCATGGTCAGCTCGTCCTTGGCCTCCTGCAATTGCCGTTTGTAAAGTTCCAGTGAGTCTTGAAGTTTCTTGATACGGGCACTCTCCTCCTTGGGGGTGATGAAATCGTTGGAGAACTCGGAAGCGGAGATTAGCACGCCGTTGGCGGTCACTTTCAAGCTATTAACCTCGATGTCAGGAGTTAATCCATTGATGAAGACATCATAACTGCCACTTTTTAATGAAGCGGTGGCGGTGTGCGTCAGCGCGGCACCCTGCAAATAAACGGTGGCGTGGTCGATTTTGGCGGTAAACTCTTTCTGCGCGTGCGAACTGGCACAGGCAACCAGCAGCATAATGCTGAAAACAAAGACTTTTTTCATGATGGGAATAATTTATCGATAATAAATTAAACCGACCATGCGATTGGTGAAATGTTTAATGCCTGGATGATCTTTGCCTGTATTAGAGGTTTTTCCGCAACCATTTGCTGATGATTTCCAGCACTTCGGGTTTCAGGGTTTCTTCAATTTTGCCATACTCATCAGGGTTGCCAGTGGTACAGGGCTGCAGCAGATGGTTGGCGTTTGGAATCGACACAAATTGATGATGCGGATTCTTTTTCAAATATTTGGAAAAGAGTAGGTTGTTGGCGACAACATCCACTTGCAGGTCTTTTTCGCCACCAATGGCCAGCACGGGGCATCGCATCTTTTTGACATACGGTTTAGGGTCGAAGTGGACAAAAGTGAAAAACCACGGGGAAACCATCTGCTGAATGACGGCGGCTTTGCGCTCCGGAGTGAAGCCATACCGTTCTTGTTCCTCAGGCGTGAGCTGGCTGGAAAGTTGTGCCCAAGTCTGGTTAAGAATCTCAGCCGCCTGTTTTTCGTTCTTGGCTTTATCCAGCGCTTTGTACAATCGGTCAGACATCCTCACTGAATTGTCGATTTCTTCGGGAGTCAAAACGCTGTCGGTCTCGTTGATGGCGCGCAGCTGGTACAACAGCACATCAGTGGTTTTTTGCGCCACCCCGCCAAGTGTGATGACGAAATTCACGCGTTTGTCGCGGGCGGCCACGATTTCCGCAATCAGGCTGCCTTCGCTGTGTCCGAGCAGTCCTGTGGGCAATGCGGCCAAGTCATCGCGACGGGCGAAAGAGTCCAGTATCATGGTCACCCCGTCGGCGAAATCGAACGTGGTAGATTTGGCGAAAACGGCCCGCGGAAAGTCGTCGTAACGGAACACCGCATAGCCCTGGCGGGAGAGATAATCGGCAAGGACGAGGAAGGGCTTGTGTCCCATGATGCTCTCATCACGGTCCTGCCAACCGGATCCGGAAATCAGGATGATGAGCGCTTTCGGCGCGCCCGAAGGGGTGGTCAGCGTGCCGTTGATGAGACTGTAGCGTTTGTTTTTGTCCTTGATGCGAATCTCTTCCTCGCTGTACGGGTATGGTGGTTTCGGGGTTTGCGGACGGCGGATGATTCTGCGCTCGTGCCCGCGCTCAAAGGTTAACGGCAGTTTCCCGTTTTGTTTGAATGTGCCGACAATACGCTGCCCGTCAGCGGAAAGTTTGCCGCTGAACGAGGCGCCGAGGTCGCTGACTTTCCAGGCGAGCGTGCTGTCGCCCCAACTTCGCTCTGTTGTGGCGATGTCATTGTAGTATTGGTCCGGACTGTCCATCACCACATTCAACGAGTCGCCATGCTGTTCCACCAACATGCCGATGGTGAGTGAGTCTTGTTTGGTGATACGCAAGATGCCCTCCCAGTATCCGGAAATGTTTTGCGCCGAAGCGCCGTTGGTCAGTATTATTCCGAAAAATAGAACTAAAATTCTTTTACAATGAGAAATGATCGGATTTGGATATAGGGAACTACGCATGGTTGTGGGGGATTGTTCTTTCCTATGATTATTTTATTTTGAGGCAGCAAAAATAATGTTTTTTATAAATAATAGGAGGAGTTGACCTGATTATGCTGTGGTTTCCGCTCAACGCTATAGCGTCTTGCAGAATGGTGTGTGCGGCACACCATTCCGCCGTGAACATAGTGAACGGCGGAATCCTAACCAATGGACCACCATGTTAGGTCAACTGCTATAGCATTACCTAAAAGCAAGAGAATTGGAACTTATTTTATGGATTTGGAAACCAATTTCCAAAGCATTTGCAACGACGGGTAGGAGGATTCCATTTTGGAACCAACTTCTTCAAAGGGCACCCATACTGCCTCAGTGATGTCTTCCACCGTTTGCGGAGTTAGCGACTGGCTGTGTGCGCGCATGGCATACCAATGTGTCTCCTTGAGGATCGGTTCGCCGCGCAACTCGTAGGTGTGGAATGTGCTGGGAAGGGGTTCACCGAGCGTGATGTCCTTCAATCCGGTTTCCTCTTCCACTTCGCGTATGGCGGCTTCGGCATATTGCTCGCCCGCCTCCACCTTGCCTTTCGGAAAATCCCATTTGTCAAGACGGTAAATCATCAGAATCGCTTCCTGTTCGTTGCGCACGATGCCGCCTGCGGCGTGGATGATGCGGAAGTTGCGGGCGAAATTGTCAAATTCCGCCTGATTGTTGAGTTCTATGGGCTTGTTGTTGTGGAAGATGATCATAGTTGTCGTTATTGGGTTTATCTCGTTGATTTTAAGATTTTCATTCGGGTGTTGCGGTTGATTTCCAAAATATATAACCCATCGGGCAGTGCGCTGATATTGAAGATGTTCCCATTTGATTGAAATAGGATTCGGCCGGTGATATCGTAAAATACGGCGTTTTCAACCGGAATGTCGCTTTCGATGGTCAAAATTCCGGAGGTGGGGTTCGGAAATGCGCGGAATGGGGTGGATGTAGGATATGAAACCGCCGAATGGTGCATAACAGGCGTCCTGCCTTGGAGGTAAGCGACACCGCCGGCGTAGTTTCCCACGATAAGGTCGGGATAGGCATCTCCGTCCAAACGGGCGATGGCGGCACCCGCGCGCCGGCCCTCCCGCAGTTGAGAAGCGCAATAATGACAGCTTGCGTCCTCACTTTCCCAAATGATTCCGCCATCAGCAAAAATCCCATAAAGATTGTCGTCTATATCTTTGTAATAGAATATGTTGCCTTTTTCACTGCCGCAGAAGAGCGCCGTTCCATGTAAAGAGTCACTGTAAAAACAGGGGACGCTATAGCCAAAATATGATTGCTCGGGATCACGGACATCCACGCCCCCCAGCGAGTCGGTGATGTGCTCAAAATTGAGTATTCCGCAAATGCCGTTGTTTCTGTAAAAACTCAGCAGTCCGCGCTGGTTGCCGATAATCAGATCGTTGCGTCCGTCTTGGTCCAAATCGAAAAAGGTGGGCGTGCTGTATTTGCCGACATCAATGTCCATGAAGTTAGGGACAACTCTGCCAGAGTCGGAGACCAGCCGATCGTGGTGCACCAACAGCAATGTGCCGTCTTCCAAACCACATAACATGTCCACCAGCCCATCGCCGTCAAAATCTCCGAATGTGGGATGCAATGCTCTGTATCCCAATTGTTTCAAGTTTCCGAAGTCTTCGTTTTGCAGTTGGAAAACTGGTTGTGAAACAGTTCCTGCATTTTCGTAATATTGGATGGAGGAGGAAAAGTAGGGAACGGGAAAACCGTTGACAAACGCCACACTGTCGAAACTGCCGTAGTTGGCGAGGAACAGGTCCATTCGTCCGTCGTTGTTCCAGTCGTACAGCACAGGACGGCAGCCGCTGCCGGCGTCCAGCATTTCTTCCTGTAAAAAAGCAGTGTTGGAGAGTACATATTGTTGCAATACAGTGTCATAATCGTACCGCCAAACGCTGTTGAGGTCCTGTGACTTGTTCAACGAAGGGTCTGAAGGGGAGACGAGCAGGGCAGGGGAGTCGTGGCCAGGCAGTTGGATGAGTGAGGGCGCAGGCATGGAGAACAATCTTACGGGATTGCCTGGCGGGAAGGCCGTGTCCTGGGCGGTCATGCGGGCATCCTGCGCAGTGCCGTGGTTGTAGAGCAGGATCAGGTTCGGCGAATCAACATCTCCAATGAGCGCATCCTTCAATCCGTTGTGATCAAAATCGTGCAGCATCATAGATGAGCCGGTGTGGCGCACAGGTCCCTCTTCAACTCCGTTTTTGCTGTTACAGTCGGAAAAGAGCGTGATGGTATTGTTGTCGGCGGCTTCCTCAAAGTGCCCCCAACACTCCGACTCCAGATGAAAGTCAAAAAGTTCCGGGTCATTGCTCAGATTTCTTAAATGATGAACATATTTTCCTAATACCCAGAAATTTAGGATGTCCAAATGCCCGTCATTGTCTATGTCTTCCACAATCAGATAATCGTCAGGAGAAGCGAAAATGTTGACATAACCATTGTAATAATAAGCTTGCAGTTGATCGGTGACCAACTGGAAATCAAGGGTTGAGGTGGATGTGTTCCGGAAGACACGGATGCCGGCTAAACCGTAAGTGAAGATGTCGGGTTTGCCGTCGAAATTGTAGTCACGCATAATCACCCAGTCGTGCAATTCGGGAAATAGTTTGGCGTATTCGGGAGCGTATTCGTAGTGCTCACCTCTGCGTAGGAATGTGAGTATTCGATTCCCGTGTTTTTCGAAGCCAAACAAATCGGGAGTGCCGTCCATGTCCAAATCGATTTCGGAGAAGTGTATGGCGTTGATGCCGCCTGCCCACGGGTATGCCAATGTGTCATTATGGGTGATAACGGCGATTTGGCCGGAACGGAAAAAACTGAAATCTTCGGAATATGTCTGCCCTTGCGTGAGTGTTGTCACGCTGAATAGCAGAAGGAATAGGCACAGTAACCGTCTCATGGCGAGAGTTTATCTGACGCGCAAGCGCTGGCCCTCACGGATGAAATCGCTTCTGAGATGGTTGAGTTTTTTGATTTTGGAAACAGTAGTGTGGTATTTTTGTGCGATTCTGCCTAGATTGTCGCCTTTACGGACACGGTAGTAGGCGACGGAGGTTTGGGGTTTCGCGGGTGCGGCTTGTGTCGGGTCTTTTTGGACCGGCGCCGGTGTGGAAACGCTGTAACCGGACACATACATAGTGTCATATTTCAATTTGTAGTTGGCGAAATCCACCAGTCGGTTTGGGTTGATATCTTGTCCCAAATAACGGATCTCGAAGTGCAGGTGTGAGCCGTAAGAGCGGCCGGTGTTGCCGCCTAGTCCGATAATGTCGCCCGCGTGCACCATCTGTCCGGGATTGACCAATCTTCTGGAGAGGTGGGCGTAGTAGGTTTCCAGTCCATTGTCGTGGCGGATCACAATCAGATTCCCGTAACCGCCTGTATTATTGCCTTTTGAGATTCGCACTTGACCATCCCAAGCTGCCGCGACCGGGGTTCCGGTGGGGTAACCCAAGTCCACACCGCGGTGCATTCGGCGATGGCGCCATCCGTAGTCGGAGGTCTTTTGGAAATTGGCGGGATGGTGGTATCCGTCCAGTACAATCGTGTCTTTTGGTGCGGAACCCACATGCTTATAGTGAATGCGGATAATGTCGAAGTTCTGGTAGAGGCCGTATCCCGGCATCCAGTTGAAGTAGGTGAACAGCATGCCGTCGCCGTGGTCCACATTGTCGAGTGATGCCAGGTCCTCGTCGAAGTTCAGTTTGTCGCCCAGCGTGTCTTCCGGGATGCTGGAGTCGATGTGTGCCGTGTCATTCACCACGCTGAATTGGATGTGGTTTTCCTGCGCGATGGCCTGCCCGCAGGTGGCGACAAAAAACAATACATTTAGTACTATATAAATAGCATTGCGAATTTTTCTCATAAATCAAGCGGTCGTTTAGAAAGGTCAGTGGTTGCGGCTCTTACGGGTGTTATGTTTCCGTATGTGATAGGTGGTTGTCTGTGAAGTGGTGTAGTTCCACTTGGGCTGGTGCCGCGTGCGTTTTTTAGAGTAGCTTGCTTTGGCTTTGGTCTCACTTTGAGTAGTGCTGCAGGATGAAAAAGACCCTAAAAACATCACACATAAAAAAGTGAGGATAATATAAAAAAAGGATTTTCTTCCCATTGTTTCAAATTTTAAAGTCGGCAAAGATACAATATTTTTTTGCAAATCGGCTTTTTATTAACGAATTTTAAGCGAATATATTGTGTAAGGTGTTGTTTGTCAGTATGTTTTTGAAAATCATTTATATAGGAATGTCAAAAAGCCAAGTGCGCAATCGCTCATCCCTTTTTTGTATCTTTGCAACCTTGTTATGAAAACTGAAATTTCGCAGCGGATCCACCGGATATTGAAAGAATACTGGGGTTATGACGGGTTTCGTCCGTTGCAGGAGGATATTATCCTTTCGGTACTGGAGGGGAAAGACACCTTAGCCTTGCTTCCGACGGGCGGTGGAAAGTCCATCTGCTTCCAGGTGCCTGCCATGGCGCTGGAGGGTCTTTGCATTGTGGTGTCCCCGCTTATCGCCCTGATGAAAGACCAGGTGGTGCATCTGCGCGCAAAAGGCATCAAGGCGGCGGCCCTATATTCCGGGATGAGTTACAGCCAGATCCAGGATGCCGTGCAGAATGTGATGTTCGATCCGGAATACCGATTCCTCTATGTGTCTCCGGAACGGCTTCAGACGGACACTTTTCGGGTAAACTTGGAGAAAATGCCCGTGAAGATGATTGCGGTGGACGAGGCCCATTGCATCTCGCAGTGGGGCTATGATTTCCGCCCTCCGTATCTTGAGATTGCCAAAATCCGGAAAGTGTTTCCGGATGTGCCGGTTCTGGCGCTTACCGCGACCGCTACGCCCGAAGTGGTGAAGGATATCCAATTCCGGTTGGAGTTCAAGGCTGAAAATGTCTTCCAGAAGAGTTTCAAGCGGGACAATCTGACCTATTTTGTGGTGAAAGAGGAGGATAAGAACGGTCGTATGCTCCGTATTATGCAGCGCTATCCCGGTACGGGCATCGTGTATGTGCGCAACCGCCGCAAGACCGCCGAAGTGGCCGAATTCCTGCGCCAGAACGGCATTTTCGCCGACTTTTACCACGCTGGACTGGATGCCAAAGTTCGTGACCAGCGCCAGAACGACTGGATGACCGGCAAAACCCGCGTTATCGTGTCCACCAACGCTTTCGGTATGGGCATCGACAAACCCGATGTGCGCTTTGTGGTCCATATTGATGTGCCTGACTCGCTGGAGGCTTACTTTCAGGAGGCGGGGCGCGCCGGGCGTGACGAGAAACCCGCCGTGGCCATCCTGCTCTATGACGCCAATGACCTCCGCCAGCTCTCCCGCTCATACACACTCTCGTTCCCGCCGCTCGATAAGGTGCGTATGGTCTATGAGCAGCTTTGCCAGCATTACCATATTGAAATGGGGACAGGCAAAAACTCGATTCACCCGTTTTATCTTGAACAGCATGCGCGACAGATGAAAATGGATGTGGTGCAACTTTTCAATGCTGTGAAATTTCTGGAGTGCGCCGGCATGATCGCATTGTCAGAACACTTGCGCGAAACCTCCCAAATCCATTTCAAAATGGATAGCGCAGCATTGATGGATTATGAGGAGAATAATCCGGACATGGCCGAGTTCGTGAAGACACTACTTCGCTCTTATGGGGGCGTGTTTACCCAGTATGTCATGATTGATGAATCTCTGGTCGCCAGCCGCATGGGACTGCCTGAAGAAGAGGTCGTTGAACGCTTGCGCACGCTCCATAGAATCGGGGTGCTTTCCTATCAGCCGCAAAGCGAGATCCCCTTGCTGATTTTCCTGCAGGACCGGATTCGGGAGAAGTACATCTACTTTGATCCGGTCGTCTATGAGAACCGGAAACAAAAGGCCATGGAGCGTCTGGAGGCCGTCAGGCGTTATGTGACCGACGACAAGACTTGCCGGAGCCAGTTGCTGCTGCGTTATTTCGGGGAAAAGAACAGTTCGCCATGTGGCGGCTGTGATGTTTGCCTGAAAACGGGCCGCCGAAGCGTTCCTAAGGATTTGTTTCAACAGATTTTAGCGGATGTTGAACGGTTGAAAAATACTGGCGCCGATGAAAAAAAGATTCTGACACAGCTCTCCAAACAATATGAGGAGAACGATGTCGTGGATGTAATGCGCTGGTTTATAGATAATAAGAATCCGATTTCCAAAAAATAACCCCCTTTTTGTAACATTGTTCTTCATGCTTGCGACATAGTAGATAAAAAGAAAAATATTTTGTCGCTATATTATTAATTTTATTATTTTTGCAAGTTTTAATAAAGATTTTGAAAATATGAAAAAGACCGTCATGTTTTGTTTTATCCTGGGGCTGGTGCTTACGGGATTTTGTCAGAAGCAGAAGAGTGAATTTGTGCTGAACGACCGGATGTATCAAGTGTTCACGCAAGCCGAGATCGACCAGATGTATGCGAACGATTTCGCCAAGCTGTTCTGTTTGAATTATAAAATGACCAACTTTGCCAAAGTGGCGGGTAAGAGTGTGGAAGGTGCCAATGTCTTGGGCTATATCGAGCAGTACGCCAAAAGCGGTGTCCGCGTGAATGAGGCCGAGATGATCCGCACCGGAGCCATCAATCCGTTTGATTATGATTTGCCGCAGGACGACACGAAGGTGAATGCCATCCGTTTGCATACCCCTGGTTATTATGTGCTAGTCCTTCCAAAATTCCGTTACGAGGAGGAGGAGCGTGCTAATCTGCAGCAATATGTTTATTAATCGAAACCTTACTTCTATGAAAAAGATATCCATTTTATTGATGTTCGTTTTGGGCGTAATCGCAGCCCAAGCCCAAACTCAGACGCTGGTTCTGGGTTCATCCATATCCCCGCAAACCGGTTGTGATTTCAACCTTTATGACAGCGGTGGTGAGAATGGGAACTATTTCGCGAATCGTGATGACCATATAACCCTGATCTCCAACCAGTCCAACCATGGCGCAGTGGAGGTGGCTATCCCGCTGGACATGTTCAATGTGCACCCCAGTGATACAGTTTTCATCTATGACGGTCCTAATGTGAATGATTCCATGCTGTTGGCAGTCTTGAACGACTCCCTGGTGGCGGTGTATGGAAATGTGACGCTCCACTATGCGGCCACAATCCGTACCAATGGTGAACTGACCGTCCGTTTCAAAACCGATGGCAGCGGCGAGGGCACAGGCTTCAGGATGCTTGTTGGTTGTGTGCAGTTGTGCCAGCGTGTGAACATCCAGTATGATTTTGCCGCATCCACCAAATATCCGATTCTGGATCCTACAGACGGGTATTTCTATATGGATGTATGCCCCTATGACACCGTTCGTTTGGTGGTGAGAGGCAGTTATCCCGACAACAACTTCAACTATACCCAAAGCGATGCCACATCCCTGTTCCGTTGGAGCATGACCGATACGCTTATTGAGACCGTGGGTGGAAATGTGCTCAACTACAATTTCGAAGCGGGCGCGGGTTATGATGTTACGCTGACCATTGTGGACAACCATGGTTGCGAGTCGGCGAATCCCAAGGTTTTCCGCGTGCGTACATCGGCAAACCCGATTCGTGAAGTGGTGGAATTGCCTGAAATATGCACAGGACAACCTTTGGATATTTCCGTAGGTTATGATATGATTTCCCATATTCAGATTGATACGGTTAGTCAAGAGATGACAACCACATTGGCTGTGGCTGATACTATATTCCTGCCCGATGGCGTGGAGTGCAACGGAACATGCTCCTATCTTTCTCCTGTTACTTTTGAGGATTTTGCGTCCTCAGCTAAAATTACTTCTCCGAACGATATCCTGTATGTCCGTCTGGCTATTGAACACTCATGGATCGGCGATATCTATATTCGCTTGGTTTGCCCGAACGGACAGTATGCGACCATCATGAAATATGGTGGTAGCGGTTCAACATCCTGCTTGTCCAGTATTCCGTCAGCGGACCGCGGATGGCAGGGCACGCCTGGCCCGACCAGTTCTTACTTCGGCTTGTATTATGAACCCGACGGAACTGATAAATGTAACGCATCCCAAAGTCCGATCGGCACATGCTGGAACTATTGCTGGTCTAATAATACGGCGCAAGGATACCAGTATGCGTGCGGTAACGGATGGGTGTACGAGAGCTGTAACCACATCTCCGCGAACAATCCGCACGGAACCTCATCACCCTATGTGGATTCCACTAATGTGGCCAACATGACCAATGTGTATCACCCCGATGATAACTTCTTCCAAAAATTGCAGAACTGTCCGTTGAATGGTCAATGGGCTATTGAGGTGTTCGACGCTTGGGGAAGCGACAATGGTTATGTCTGCGGTTGGGAGCTTGCTCTTAACCCCAACTTGGTGCCCCAGGATTGGAGTTATGATGTTGTGTTGGATTCCGTGTACATAACAGGTCCTGGTGCCGAACACGGAACGATTATCCCGACCGAAGCGGGCGATGTGGACTATGTGGCCCATGTGGTGGATAACTTAGGTTGTGTCTATGATACAACCATGGTGCTGCATGTGACGCAATCACCTCAACCTGATTTGGGTGAGGACTTGGTCCAATGCTATGGCGTGAAGTCTGTTCTTGACCCTCATTTTGAGGTGGATAATACGACTTACACTTGGAATACAGGTGATACTTCCCAAATTCTGGAGGTGATGTCAGCAGGCCAGTACATTCTGGTTATGGAGACTTCTAACGATGCCAACACCCTTACCTGCCGTGGTACGGACACCATCAATATATCCTTTTACCCTATGCCGATTTTCGACTTTGAGGCAAATGTGGTCGAAGGTTGCGCGCCTATGACGGTGAAGATGTTGAACCGGACAACCCCCGACAGTTCTGAATATCGCTGGAGAATATTGGATGAGACGGCACACACTGTATATTTTTCTAATCAAAAGGAACCCATATTCCAAATTGATGAGCCGGGTGTTTACTCTGTTATGTTGCTATGCTACACGGCCGATGGCTGTAGCGATTCCATAATCCGTTGGAATTACCTGCACGTGAACGCTCAACCGGTGGCCGAATTTACACCCGATCCTGAAAGATCCTTGATGGGCGAGACTGGCGGACTTGTGCACTTTGCCTCGTTCACAGACTCCACATTCTTGGATGGAGGCCTCTCCTCCGTGCATTGGAGTTTCGGTGATGGCGAAACCGACTCGGTGAACCTGTCCCCGGACCATACTTACAGCCAATGGGGCGATTATGATGTGACGCTGCGACTTGAGTCAGGCACAGGCTGCTCCAGTGAAGTTACCCACACAGTGGTTATTGAACAGGATCTGATATTCCCCAATATCATCACACCGAATGGGGATGGAAGCAATGATGTGTTCGCTATTGAGAATCTGAACACGGATATTAATCCCGAAGATCCTGACGGCTATCGCAACAACAAACTGATTATCTACGACCGCTGGGGTAAGAAGGTTTATGAAGCTAAGAATTATGACACCTTCTCCCGCGACGGCCAGATCCAACCCGGAACCCAGATTTTTGACGCGTCAGGTGTCTCCGATGGCGTTTATTATTTCACATTCTATTACAAAGGTAAGGCCAAAACCATTACCTACAACGGTTCCCTAACGATTATACGATAGCGACATGAGACGGCTGAAGTGTCTGATATTGATGATCTTTGCCGCTTATGCAGTATCCGCCCAAACCCCAATACCAGAGTTTAGGGCGGATAGTCGTCTATATGAAATTCTAGGACAGAAAAGGGTAGAGGAGTTGCAAAAACAGAATCCCGCCCAACTGGCCATTGAACACTATAATCTGGTGTCCTTCTGCTATCTTGCCGGCAAACTGACGGAAGAGGAGGGTACCTATAAGATGCAACCCGAACTGAAATTGTTTGTCAAACCTGGAAAATCGTGTGATTATCAGCGTATTCTAACGGACGGATGCATCAACCGGTATGATTACACACTGGCGCAGGACCCATACTTTTTGAATGTTTATCCGTTAGGTGACACGGGCTCTTATATAATCGTGTACTCCAAACGGATGTTTGACGAAAATCTTCAAGCTTTTTTACAATACTACCATTTTGAAATGCCATAGACAACCGTAATGTTATGAAAAAAGGATTCTTACTGCTCTTGTTGTTTGTCATAGCCTATGTTGTGAGTGCTCAAACACCAATCAATATGGGAGGATCCATTAATGTTGTCCGCGGTTGTGATTTTATTATCTATGACAATGGTGGGTCCGGATCGGGATATGGGAGTAACCGAAACGACAAGCTTACCATATACTCGTCTGATCCGGCACAAACCAATGTGTCTGTGATAGTGGAAGTTAGCGCTTTCAATGTGCATCCTTCCGACACCCTCTATATCTATGACTCCTCCACCGATGATCCGAATGCGCTTCTTGTAGCCCTGAACGACTCTCTCATTCGGGCATATACATCTTCGTCAATCGTGTTCACCGCATCGGTCGGCAATACAAGCGGAGCCATTACGCTGAAGTTTGTGTCTGACCAGCAGGACGCTGGAACGGGCTATGTGTTGACCACATCATGTTCGGCACCCTGTCAGGAGGTCCTCATAGAACTTGATTCCGTGCTGTCGTCGCACTATCCGCGTGTGGAAAGCGACGGATTCGCCTATGTCAATCTTTGCGGGTATGACACCTTGCACCTGGTGGCACATGGTGTGTTTCCTCAAAATGACGCACATTACCACCAGTCTGATGCCAATTCAACTTTCTTATGGGATTTGGGGTTTGAAGATTTCGAGACGAACGGAAACAATGTTCTGGATTACCAGTTTATTCCAGGCCGTGGGTATGATGTATCCATCAATATAGTGGATGTCAAGGGCTGCGAATCCACCAAGCCCGTATCTTTCCGCGTGCGCACATCCAAGACCCCGATTCGAGAACTCGCCCGTATAGGTCCGGTTTGCTCTGGGGAGGAGATGGATGTCACTTTCGGCACTGGGCATGGACATACCGTACGGATTGCGGATTCGATGCGCAGCGAGCAGGATGCGGCATTGACGGTGCGTGACACCATATTCTTGCCGGATGGTGTGAACTGCGGTCAGGGATGCGCTTATCAGTCACCGGTGAAATTCACCTCGTTCACGGCGCATTCCCATATTACCAGTCCGGATGATATCCTGTATCTCCGCATCAAGATGGAACATTCCTATGTGGGCGATCTGTATATAGCGTTGACTTGCCCTGAGCAGCAGACGGTAAAGATCATGAACAAATACGGTTCTTCAGGATCGGCCGCATGCGCCAGCACCATACCACAGCCATGGGGGTGGACACAAACCGGAGGGGTCTCGCACAAGGCACATTTCGGAGTGGTGGGCGATGCGAACAGCAGCGCCGAGAAATGTGATCCAGCGTTTAACCCCATTGGCCAGCCGTGGAATTATTGCTGGTCTGAAAACACTAATCCGGTGTACGGTTACCAATATGCCCGAGGAAACCGGCATGTGTATGAGAATCAGAATATCCATAGTAATATTATAGATTCCACCAATATGGCGGCAATGACACAGGTTTACCGTCCCGACCAATCCTTCTCGTCTTTGGTCGGATGCAGTTTGAACGGCACTTGGACATTGACCGTGATTGACGGATGGAGCGGCGATAACGGATACATTGCCGAGTGGGAACTCGCTTTGGATTCCGCCCTGCTGCCAGAAACTTGGGAGTATTCCGTGCATACGGATTCAACTTATGTTACAGGTCCGGGCACCACCGATCATCATATCCGCTTCATTCAGTCTGGTGTGATTCCCTATCACTTCCATGTGACGGATGATTTCGGATGTGATTACGACACGGTGGCTCTTGTACAAGTGGTGCAGAGTCCGGATCCGAACCTGGGCGAAGACTTTGGCGTATGCTACGGCGACAAGGCCGTTTTGTCGGTTGATACAATGCCGTATGGGATGTCCTGTATTTGGAACACCGGCGATGTTTCCCCGTCCATTACGGTGTACAGTGCGGGCGCTTATGTGGCGAATTTGTCATATTACAATTCTATTGCCCAACGTACTTGTATTGGAACAGACACATTGAACTTGTCAGTGTTTGAGAATCCCATTGCGGATTTCGAGCTGTCTGAACATCAAGGTTGTACACCCTTGACTTTGCGTGCCATTAATCATTCCTATCCGGATGATGCAAGTTTTGAGTGGCAGATTCTGGACAATTCAGGGCATATGCAGTATGCCTCCAATCTTCCGGAACCCGTGTTTACTATTGAAGATGCGGGTGTTTATACCGTGATGTGTGTGGCCACCACCAAGGATGGATGCACGGATACGATGTACCAATGGAATGCTTTGGATGTGAGTGTGCGTCCTTTGGCTGAATTTGTACCCGACCCTGAGGTGTCCATGATGGGTGAAAATGGCGGACTGGTGCATTTCATTAACTATTCGGACAGTACCGTTATGACGGCCCAAGGTGCCTCTTTCCGATGGGATTTTGGAGACGGGGAATCGGATACACTCCAAGTGTCACCTGACCATATCTATAGCCAATGGGGCGATTATGATGTGACGCTCCGTATAGAGACCGGCAATGGTTGCGGGGATGAGATTACGCATACGGTGGTGATTGAGCAGGATCTTGTGTTCCCGAATGTTATTACGCCCAATGGAGACGGTATCAACGATGTGTTCGCCATTGAGAACCTGAATACCAGTTTGCATGCCGAGGATCCAGACGGTTACCGGAACAACAAACTGGTCATCTTTGACCGCTGGGGTAAGAAAGTGTATGAGGCCGACAACTATGACACATTCTCTCGTGACGGCCAAATCCAACTCGGCAGTCAGATGTTTGACGCTTCCGGAGTTTCGGACGGTGTCTATTATTTCTCCTTCTATTACAAAGGACGAGCCAAGACCATTACCTATAACGGTTCGCTGACCATTATACGATAGTTTTCTCAATAAAATTTTTCTTAAAAAAGTTTCAATAAAATTTAAATTTTTATTGAAATATTTATATTTTTGCCGCATGAAAACGAAATTCGATTTTACAAGCGGCGAATGGGTGGCATCATTGGTGCTATTGGCCTTTACTCTAAGTTGTTATCTTTTTTACTATCTGTATGATGGTGAAACAACATTGGATACGGATGTGAAGGCGTATGCTTCTGTATTTGAGGAATTTAATTTGAAACAAGAGGCCTTGCGTGATTCTGTGGAGCGCGCCCGGCAGCAGTTGTACGCTTCAAACCGAAGGCAGAATGGTTATGGGGATACGATACCTAAAAACGGCAAAGCGGGCAAGCAGCCGATGTATGAGATTGTGAGGATCAATATCAACCGTTGCGACTCCACGGATATTACGGTAGTGCCGATGTTTGGGGCCAAGCGGGCGGCGAAGCTGGTGGAATACCGCGATCGCCTGGGTGGTTTTTACTCGTTTGCTCAATTGCAGGAAGTGTATGTGCTCCAAGGCATTCCGATGGATTTGTTGGAAAAGTATTTTGTGCTTCATGCGAATGAGGTGCGCAAAATCAACATCAACACTGCCACATACGCGGAGATGGTACGGCATCCCTATTTTGACGCCTATTTGACGAAAACGATACTCAATTATCGGAGCAAGAATGGGGAAATTACCTCTTTTGACGAGTTGCAGCGCATCACGCATGCCTATCCGGAACTGATGGACAAGTTGCGGCATTATGTCACATTCTGAAAAGAAAAACGCTTGTTTGGAATGTTTTATGGAAGATACAGATTGGAGTCGCCGTAGCTGAGGAAACGGTAGTCGTGTTGCAGGGCGTGCTCATAGATTTTGTGCCATTCATTGCCTACGAAGGCGGAGATGAGCAGCAGGAGCGTGCTTTGCGGCTGGTGGAAATTGGTGATGATGCCTTGTGCCATTTTGGGTTGGTAGGTGGGCAGGATGATCAAGCTTGTGGCGCCGCGCAATAGGTCTGTGTTTTGTTCCTGCAAGTGCCTCCGGAGGGCGATGAGGGATTCCTCCACAGTGACGGTTCGCAGGTCAGCATCGTCGTAGATCTCCCATTGGCTGACGGTGAGTGGGTCGGGGCGCATCAGGTGCAACTTTGCGCCCATGATGAACAACGACTCAAGTGTGCGTGCGACGGTGGTCCCCACCACCACGCATTTCTTGTCCTGGCTCCGGAGCAGGTGCTCGATGAGGGCTTCGGTGATGACGACTTTCTCCTCATGCATGTAATGTTCGCCGATGGTTTCGCTGGTGACGGGCTTGAAGGTGCCGGCACCCACATGAAGCGTCACGAAGTCAGTGTCGATGCCCTTTTCTCGCAGACTGTCAAACACTTCTGGAGTGAAGTGGAGGCCGGCGGTGGGGGCGGCCACGGAGCCGTCGTGCTTGGCATAGACGGTCTGGTAGCGTTGCTCGTCGTTGGCGTCGGCGGCGCGTTTGATGTAGGGTGGGAGAGGAATTTTGCCGTAGTGCTCCAGCCATTCGGCGAAGGAAACGGTGTTGTCATCCCAGCGGAAGGTCACCTCGAAGGTGCTTTCAATGTTTTCGCCTTTGGTGGCGGTCACGGTCACCTCTTTGCCGTTAATGGGTACGATAATCTGCAAAGGGTGTTTCCATCGTTTGGCGTTGCCCACCATGCATTTCCATACCACCTCGCCGGTTTGGGCGAAGGCGGTGGCGGGGTCGTTGGTGGGGCGCAGGGGCTCCAGGCAGAATATCTCGATGGCCGCGCCGGTGAGGTTGTGCACCAGCAGGCGCGCGTGTATCACTTTGGAGTTGTTGAAGATGAGCAGGCAGTTGTCGGGCAGGAAGTCGGCCAGGTGGTCGAAGCGGCTGTCGGTGATGTTGCCGTTGCGGTACACCAAGAGTTTGGAGTGGTCGCGTTGCGCTGCCGGGAAGAAGGCGATTCGTTCTTCGGGCAGGTTGTAATTGAAGTCTTCTATTCTAATATCGCGTGGTTCTGTCATAGCGGCGGCAAAAGTAAGAATAAAAATCGACCGATGTGTCCAACCAAAAGAAAAAAAGTGTACTTTTGCAGCCGCAAAAACGGGATATAGCGTAGTCCGGTTATCGCGCCTGCTTTGGGAGCAGGAGGTCGCCTGTTCGAATCAGGCTATCCCGACCAGTTCTATTGAAACTGCGATGGTTCCGTAGCTCAACTGGATAGAGCAGCTGCCTTCTAAGCAGCAGGTTCTGCGTTCGAGTCGCAGCGGAATCACACTTAAAAACAAGCACTTACAGCAATTGTTGTAAGTGCTTCCTTTTTTGTGGTGGACTAATAGTGAACTAATGATTCTGGAGGTCAGTTATTTCGGGTCATTTTTATGGGTTTTCAAGTGCTCCGTTTTGATCATGGAACCAATTGTACATTATACATTGTTCATTGTGCATTGTTTCTGATGCGGAAATGAGGAGGTTGGTGGTGGGTAAATGAGAACTGAAAGTGAATTTGTTTGGTGGTAATAAATAATAATCGATGATTTTGTTTGGCTGTATTGAATAAAATTGTATTTTTGCCAAAAAGTATTAGAATATGGCTGTCACAAGAGAAACATTCCGCACCCTGATCAAAGAAGGGCAAGAAACTCTCAAAGAGGTTGAACTCTATAACCGTCCGTTTGAATTTGAAGAAAACGGCAGATATGTATTGGTAGGCATACGTCAGGCGGGAAAATCCTACATGCTTTACAAACGCGCCAAACAATTTATAGGAGATGGTCATTTGTCGGAAGAAATAGTCTATATTGACTTTGACGACGAGCGTCTTTTGGGTATGACAGCTAATGATTTTGATTTGATTCTTCAGGCATACGCTTCCGCATACAACCAAAAACCTCTTCTCTTTTTTGACGAAATTCAGAATGTGGAGGGTTGGGAACACTTTGCGCGACGTTTGGCCAATCAAAAATATCAAGTTTTTATTACTGGTAGCAATGCCAAAATGCTCAGCCGGGATATCCAAACCACACTCGGAGGGCGATTTGCTGAAGCAACGATTTATCCATACTCATTTTCGGAGTTCTTGGAAGCTCAGAACATCCATTTGGAAAAAGAATGGCAGTTCGGAAAGAAAAAGTCCGTTGTGCAACAACAATTCACCCAATACCTGAAATGGGGAGGATTCCCCGAACTTCTGTTATATCGCAACAAACGTCATTGGTTGAATGACCTTTACGAAAAAATCGTGCTTGGTGATATTATCCTGCGCAATAAAGTGAAAAACGAAATGGCATTGCGGCTTGCTGTCAAACGGCTGGCAGACAATATCTCACAACCTATATCCTATAACCGGATTGCAAATCTTGTGAAAGGAACGGGGGTCAACACGTCCGTGGCATCTGTAATTGATTACATCCGGTATGCCCAAGAAGCCTGCCTTGTATTTACCCTTTCCAATTTCGCATCAAAATTTGTTGAGCGAGAGACTGTTAAAAAGCATTATTTCACAGATAATGGGCTGCTCAGTATCTTCTTAACGGAAGATATTTCTTCGCTTTTGGAGAATTTATGCGCTATTCACTTGTATAAACAATACGAGAAAGAACTGTTTTATTACAATAAACGTATCGAAGTGGATTTTTACATTCCCAAAAAGCGTTATGCTGTGCAAGTTTCCTTCTCCATTGCAGATGAAAGTACCCGAGATCGTGAAATTGAGGCATTGAAAAAATTCAATAATCTGGAAAAGCTTGAACGATTGGTGATTGTCACATACGATGAAGAAGACACAATAGAGTTGGAAGACAATCAAAAAATAGAGGTGATTCCTGCTTGGAAGTGGCTGTTGGAATAGATTTCTACGCCTACGGGCGCAAAATCTGTATCCACGGCTTCCTGCAGCGTGAGGTGCGGGAAATGAAACTGCTGGTGGAGGAGATGTAAGGTGAATTACATAAAGTATTTACGGAGGCAGAACAAACCGTACCCAATTTATGATTGTGCAATATTTTTTTTCAATTTGCGTTATAATTATTCTTAATATTTGATTTGTAATGCAACAATCTTTTATAAATATGAGCATGATGACTTTCTTCAGGCGTCTTTGTTGCCTGGTTGCGGTAATTGCCGGACTCTCTGTGTTTCAGGCGAATGCGCAGTTTACCATTGGAGTGAAAGTGGCCGGTAATGGCACGAACTACAAGGATCTCAGCAGTCTTGCCGCTGGCGCTGACGCAGGCATCTTTATGCGCATCGGCGACCAGTTTTATTTCCAACCCGAGGCCTGTTATTCGTTCAAACGCTCCAAAATCAGTAATCCCAGTTCTTTTGTGAGCGAGGTTCAGCAAAATACTGAACTCAGACAACATTTTATTGATGTTCCGGTTCTGCTCGGTTACAATTTCATTAACAAGGAGAACTTCAAGGTGCATCTGTTTCTGGGTCCCCGTTTCGGTTTCCGCATAGGAAGTAATTTGAAGGATATAGACCCGCTCTTGGATGAGAATGGCAACTTGCAGTGGGCCGGACAAGTCGGCTTTGGTTTCGATTTCTGGCGTTTTACACTGGATGCCCGCTACGACTTGGCGTCAGACAAGTTGTTTAATAAATTGAAAGACGGACAATCGTCCGGTAATTCGTTTACGCAGCACACGATAATCGTGTCTTTAGGAATAAAATTCATCAAATAGTCGTTTTTTTTCGAAACACACCCAAGGTTCCGATAATTTTTTTCGTTATTCATAATGAGTGAGCACGAGAATGTCAGAATAGTTCGCTGGTTGGAGGGTTGCCGTAAGGGAAACCCAAGAGCGCAGCAGAAACTGTTCAAACATTTCTACAGTCCCATGCTCCGGCTCTGTATGCGCTATGCCGACAGTACCGATGAGGCGGAGGATATGCTCAGTGAAGGGTTCTTGAAAGTGTTTTCTAACCTTGACAAATATGAAAACACAGGTTCTTTCGAATCGTGGATGAAACGGGTGATGCTCCATGCGGCCCTGGACTACCGGCGCAAGTACAGTCCGAAAGCCGAACTGACCGACATTGCCGAGGTGGCGGAAACCGACCGCATCGGGTACGATGTGAATACCGCCATCGGAACGATGTCGTCCGAGGCCATCATCTCGCTGATTCAGCAGCTGCCGCCCATGACACGCACGGTGTTCAATATGTTCGTGTTCGATGGCTTTTCCCACAGTGAGATCGCGCAGCAACTCAATATCAGCGAAGGCACATCGGCATGGCATGTCAACGCGGCGCGCACCCGCCTCAAAAACGAGATTTTTAAAATGAATAATGAATAATATGGCAGATTTTGACCAATTGATAAAAGATAAAGTTGAAAAGGCGGAGTACTCCTACAAACCGTCCGCTTGGAAACGCTTTGCCAAACGCGCGGGATTCAAGACTGGCGTGTCCGCATGGATTGTTTCGATGGTTGCGGTTGTGGTGGTTTCTCTGACGGTCGGAGGAATAGCGTTCTGGAATTCAAAATCCAAAGCCCAAGAATCAGAATACACGATCCAGCAACCCAACGCTCCAATTTCTAATGCTGAATCCGGAATCCAAAATCCAGAATCGGATAACCAACAACCTGCGACTGTTCCCCAACAACTAACGCCCAACGCCCAACTTCCCAATCCCAAAAGTCAAAAGCCCAAAGCCAATAGTCAAAAGCCAGCAGTTAACAACCAACAGCCAACAGCGAATAGTCAACAACCAACCCCCAACGCCCAACAAACAACGGTCAATAGTCAAAAGCCAAAGACCAACAGTCAGCGCACGATCTACGGTCCTCCGGTGGAACTCAATGTGGACACAATCACACAAATGGTGCCTACCGACGAACAGTTGCGCCAGGGCAATAGCCGTATCTTTTAGCTTTTCTTCCCCTTTTTGTTCTCGGGAGTGATAGTGACGCGACGGTTAGAGTTGTCGTTCATCACTTCTCGCACTAGTTCCGTGACCATTTGTTTCAGTTCTGTCACAAATTGTGCCGCATTGTATTTCTGTTGCTCGATTTCGCGCAGTTTCTTTTCCCAAATGCCGGTCAGTTCGGCACTTTTCAGCAGTTCCTCATGGATGAGGTCGATGAGTTCGATGCCGGTCGGGGTGGGTTCCAAACTTTTGCGTGCCTTTTGCACATAGCGGCGTTTGAAGAGGGTCTCGATGATGGCGGCGCGTGTGGAAGGACGCCCTATGCCGTTCTCTTTCATGGCTTCACGCAGCGACTCGTCATCAACCAGTTTGCCAGCGGTTTCCATGGCGCGGAGCAGGGTGGCTTCCGTGTAAGGTTTGGGCGGTGTGGTCCATTTTTCCGCCAATTTTGGTTCATGCGGGCCTTGCTCGCCTTTCACGAAGTTAGGCAATATCTTCTCTTCGTCTTTTTCTTTCTCCTCGTCGTTTTTCTCTTCGGCAGATGGTTTGGCAGGTTTGATGACCACGCGCCAGCCCGGTTCCAGAATTTGCTTGCCGGTGGCCTTGAAGGACACTTCTTCCACTTGCCCCATCACCGTGGTAGTGGAGAAAACGCAGTCGGGATAGAAGATGGCGATAAAATGGCGGCACACTTCGTCATATACCGCGCTCTCTTCGCGTCCGAGGTTCTGCGCAGGCACTCCCGTGGGAATGATGGCATGGTGGTCGGTGACTTTGCTGCTATCGAAGTACTTTTTGCTTTTGGGCAGTTTCTTGCCGTTCAAAGGCGCAATCAGCTGGCTGTAGGCGTGCAGTCCCTGTAAGATTTGCGGACATTTGGGGTAGATGTCATCACTCAGATAGGTGGTGTCCACGCGAGGGTAGGTGGTCAGTTTCTTCTCATATAGCCCTTGGATGAGTTGCAGGGTTTGCTCGGCGGAGAAACCGTATTTCTTGTTGCATTCCACCTGCAAGGAGGTGAGGTCGAACAATCTGGGAGGGTTTTCTTTTCCCTTCTTGGTGGATATATCGGTTACGGTAAAAGGCTTTCCAATAATGCGTTGCAAGTCTTCCTGTCCTTTTTCCTGCGATTCGTATTTGCCTTTCGTGGCCGTAAAGGTGGTGTCGCGGTACAAGGTTGACAATACCCAGTACGCTTTGGGTTGGAAGTTTTGTATTTCATGGTGGCGTTTCACGATGAGTGCCAGTGTCGGGGTTTGCACACGCCCGATGGAGAGCACCTGTCCGAATTGACCGTATTTCAGGGTGTAGAGCCGAGTGGCGTTCATGCCCAGCAGCCAGTCGCCGATGGCGCGGCACAGTCCCGCTTCGTATAGGGATTGGTATGCCGATTGGTCCTTGAGCGTGGAGAAGCCCTCGCGGATGGCCTCTTCAGTCAATGAGGAGATCCAAAGGCGTGAGACAGGACAGGTGGCGCGAGCCTTTTGCATCACCCATCGTTGGATAAGTTCGCCTTCTTGGCCGGCATCACCGCAGTTGACGATTCGTTCGGCGTTCTGCATCAGTTTTTCAATGACACCGAACTGTTTGCGGATGGAATCGCTGTCAATCAGTTTTATGCCAAATCGTGGAGGAATCATGGGCAAACGGCTCAAAGCCCAAGCCTTCCACATCGGGGTGTAGTCGTGGGGCTCTTTCAAGGTGCATAAATGACCGAAAGTCCAGGTCACTTGATATCCGTTACCTTCCATATAACCGTCATGTGACTGGTTGGCACCCAGTACTTTGGCGATGTCTCTGGCCACACTTGGTTTTTCTGCTATGCAAACGATCATGATATTTTGTTTTTGGCTGCAAAAATAAGAAATATCGGGATGCTTTCATCGTGGGGCATTAAAACAAAAAAGGAAGCACTTTCCGGTGCTTCCTTTAATCTTAGAATGATGAATAATCATTATTTCTTCGGCACATTGGCGAGCACTTCCACGAGGAAATCGAAGAATTTGCCCACGGAGTCGATGTTCACGCGCTCAACGGGAGAGTGCGGGTGCTCGATGGTGGGGCCGAAGGAAACCATATCCCAGTCGGGATAGCATGAGCCGAAGAGGCCGCATTCCAAACCGGCATGGATAGCCATGATCTTGGGCTCCTGATTGAATTTTTTCTTGTAAACCTTTTGGCAGGTCTTGAGAATCGGAGATTCCATATTGGGTTTCCAACCTGGGTAAGCGCCCGTGAGTTCGATGCCGCATTCGGCGAGTTCGGCGATGGCGGTCATTCTGTCGCCGAGGGCATCCTTAGCGCTGTCAACGGAGCTGCGAAGCAGGCAGATGGCGGACATGACACCATTTTCGGCCTTGATGGCTGCCACATTGTTGGAGGTTTCCACCAGGTTCTCCATGGAGTCGCTCATACGGAGCACGCCGTTGGGGATGGCGAAAATCATGTTGAGGAACTGGTTCTGGGCCTTGGTGCGGATCACCTTCTTCGGAGTGTCAACGGCTTTCACGGTCACGGACATGTTCTCTTCCGTGGCGGAGAACTCGGCTTTGACCATGGTTTCGAACTTCTTGGCGAAGGTCTTGAAAGCGGTGGCTTTCTTGGCTGGAACGGCTAAAACAGCCATGGCCTCACGCGGGATGGCGTTGCGCAAACTGCCGCCACAGACGCTGGCTACACATGCGCCGTATTCCTTAACGGCTTTGGTGAGGAAGCGGACGGCAATCTTGTTGGCGTTGGCGCGTCCCAGGTTGATGTCCATGCCGGAGTGGCCGCCGTGCAGACCCGTAACGGTCAGCTGGAAGCCCTTCATGTCGGCAGGAGTGGGCATGGTGGTGTATTTGCGCTCGAAGTTGGCATCCATACCGCCGGCGCAACCCACATACATTTCACCTTCCGTCTCAGAGTCCAGATTGATGAGGATTTTGCCTTTCACAAAACCTTTCTTCAATCCGAAAGCACCGGTCATGCCGGTTTCCTCGTCAATGGTGACCAGAATCTCCAGTGGACCGTGTTTCACGCCAGGGGTGGTGACACACGCCAGTGCGGCGCACACGCCGACACCGTTGTCGGCACCGAGGGTGGTTCTGTTGGCGCGCACCCAGCCCTTGTCGATGATGGGCTCAATGGGGTTCTTCAGGAAGTCGAATTTCGGATCGTCGGCTTGCGGCACCATGTCAGTGTGGCCTTGCAGGATCACAGGTGTGCATTTCTCCATGCCTTTGGTGGCGGGAACCGTGAACAACAGGTTGCCGGTTTTGTCTTGTTCCACTTTCACTTTGTGGTCTTTTGCCCATTGTTTTATCCATTTGATGGCAGCATCTTCGTGTTTGGAAGGATGCGGGCAGTCGCAAAGGTTTGCAAAATTCTCCCACAAATCGTGGGGATACAGTTTCAATAAGTCTTTGTTCATTTTTTTATTGGGTTTAAAAGTTTGTAATGTTCGTAAGTCTTATAAAATTTGAATGATACTCTTTTTTCTTCTCCTCTCTTACTCTTTTACTCTTTCATCTTTCCCCTCGTTCAGCGCCCTGGGTTTCCCCCAGAATCTCAGCACGGCGATTTCGGCGAGGAAGCAGAGTAGGGAGAGTATGAGGAAGTACAGCCATAAGGGCTTGCCGTTGAGTTTGTCGGTGATGCTTTTGGCGATGTTCTTGGTGTCAGCACTGATTACATCAATGTTTCCTCCGGAGGCCTTTGCCATCTTTTTAAGGTCGCTCTCCGTGTAGCAGTTGAGGTCCGATTCCTTGCGGTTTTGGTTGAAGGCCAGGGTTCCGATGACGGCACCGTCTTTCAGGATGTCATAGAAACCACCGTCTTGCACTTGATCGTGGAAATAGAGGGCGGTTTCGTTGCCCAAACTGCGTTGTTCGGGAATGAACTCCATTTTGGATTTTCGAGCTTTCAACGAGATGCTGCCGTCGCCGGAATTGCTGCGTATCGGGATAGATTGCATCTGGTCGGTGCCGATGATGTTGTAGAGCTTGCCTTGCATGGCACTCATGATGCCGATGTTGTGCAGGGCCACAAACTCCAATGCGTGGCGGTGCGCGTTGCCATATTCGTCATCCATGGCCACGGCGGAAAGGATAACCTTGCCTTTTTCCACCGGATAAACGCTCAATAACGGTGAACCGTCCTCCAACAGCATGATGGTCTCGCTGCCGCTTTTCCCACTGCCAATAGTATAATGCTGCAAGGTGACAGGCATGTCCAGATGCTCGTTCTGGTTTTCCAAAGCACCTTTGAAATAGATACTTTCGGTGTTGATTCCGCTGCATTTCAGTTCTTTCTTCACCAGCGAACCGAAGGTGCCGCTGCCCAGGTTGCTCAGGAATTGTTTGCAACTCTTTTCCATCTCTTTGGCGGGGAATACCAGCAGTGTGCCACCGCTCTTGACGAACTTTGACAACTCATCAGCCAAACCGGATGAGAGTTTGGGAACTTCACTTAAGATCACCACATCGCAGTTTTTCAGCAAGGTGTAATTGACTTGCGTGTATGGCATTGCCTGATAGTTGAAAACAGAATCCTTCCCGTATAGGGATTGCAGGAAACGGTTGTTTTCCTTGTCTTGGATGGCAATGATGTTGGTGTTGTCGGTGACTGTATAGGTGAAAAACAGTTCGTCGTCAAAAGTGATGGGGGAGTCTTCAATGACCAGGCGCGCGCATTGGGTGCCCGTCTCGTCAATGCTGTAAGTCATACGGCAGTCGATGTAGTCGCCCGCTTTCAGGTCAATGGCGGCGATGGCTTTTTGCTTGTCGTTCACATACAGTTTCACGGGCAGCATATTGAGGTCTTTGCTGCCGTAATTGTGCACGCGGGCCATCAGCGTTACTTGGTTGCCCACTTTGAATACCGGGGAAAGGAACCAGCAACTGTCAATGCCCACATTGCTGCGCTCCTCAAAAGGCATGGGGATCAGAAATGTGTTGGTGCTGCTGTCGGTTTTCAGTTTGGCGATATCAAAATTATTCTGCTGAAAATCCGATATATAGTAATGGACAATGTTGCTTTTCTGGGAGTTGGTGCAGGTGTTTTTCTCAAAGGCCAGAATGTCGTCGAAAGCGTGGCTGTTGGAGGAAATCTTCAGTTGGTCAAGCATTTCGAGCATCTGGTCGCGGTTGAGGATATGCGACTCCTCACCAGAGAAGTTCTGGGTGGTGAGCACGAAGTCGTCGGAGAAGTCGAAGGCGTTCACGATGGCTTTGGCAGCGTCGATGGCATCATACAGCAAGGCGCTGTTCTCACTGTTGGCCTCCATGGAGTAGGAGTTGTCGAGGAAAACGGTCACGAGGTTGCCTTGTTTATTCTTCTGCCCGTTGGCGGGGATGAAGGGTTGTGCGAAGGCGAGTACCAGGGCAGCAATACCCAAGATGCGGAGCGCCAGCACGATGAGCTGCTGGATGGTCTGCTCCCGTTTGGTCTTTTTCTTGATGTCCTCCAACATTTTCACATTGGAGAAATAAACCGTCTTATAGCGTCTGAAGTTGAACAGATGTATGATGATCGGCACAAGGATGGCGGCGAGGCCTATGAGTAGTAGAGGATTTGCGAAAGCCATAATATGATTTCTCTATTAAGGGCCGCAAATATACAAAAAAAATGTGCTGTTGGGGATTTGTTGTGGGTGAAATATGGTGGAATGGGAATTGGGAGTTGGGAGTTTAGACCTGAAACCTGAAACCAAAGATCAATTCCCAAAGACCAACAGCCAAAGTCAATAGTCTCTAAAACTTCACAAATTTCTGGACGATGCGTCCTTTCTCATTGCGAAAGCAAACCACATAGATGCCGGATTTGAGGAGCGAGACATCAATTTGAGTGACCGTGGAATTGCATTCTTGTGCAAGTGCCACTACACCTGCCATATCCATGACAGTGATGACACCTTGCGGATTTTCCATGTCGTCAAATTCCACATTCAACAGTTGATTTGCAGGGTTGGGGTAGAGGTGCACGACCGATTCCGGATACTCTGGAACCATAGAAACAAACTGTTCACAACCCAAAACAGAATCTGTCATATACTGGAGTGAATCGCTATAATGCACACACAACAAAAGATCAAGCCAATCTTCGTGAGTTATCCCTTCAATTCTTCCAAAAGGGCCATATGATGGACCTATCCCTTCTATAAAACAGAGCGGATAGTTTCTTTCTCCGACTGAAAAAAAGGCACTTTCTTGAATAGGTGGGAACCAAATCACCTTACGGCCGTTAACATAAGTGACAGAGTCAACAATCAAATATTGCTGTTGTAGTTCCCAATAATAATACAAATGACTGTTCGGATAACCCTCTACGGAAGGCAGCATGAAAGTGTCACCTTCCAGCAGAGACATGTCACAAGTCATCACTTCCGCATCAAACTCAGGATAATATCTGAATATTTTTCCCGATACGGTATCCTCTCTCACAAGTAATCGATTATCAAAAATCCTGTATTTCGTATTGTTGTATATCGCCGTATCCGAGGCATTCGATGTAAAAGACCGGGACTCTGCAAACAAGTAGTGCGGATCATTTTTTTTCATTGTCGGCATATAAGCTACGCTGAAAGAAATGGTATTGTCTGGGAAGAATGGCATGTATCCTGTACTGTCTTTGGCAGGGTGATTCTTTGGAACGACTGTTTCAAATTGGGCAAACGAAACTGCCGAAAGGCAAAGGGATAATAGCAGTAATAGAAATCTTTTCATGATACTGTTTTTTATAGTTTTATATTCTAATGCTCACTTGAATACAATGAAACAATGAACTGGAAAAGTGATGCCACAAATTTACATTTATTTCTGCGAATTTCAATAGTCAGATGTGTTTTTTGAATTGTTTTATAGGGGGGGTAAAATATTAATAATCAGTTATTTATGTAGTTAATTTAACCCTAATTCATTAGCGCTAAAACAGATAGTGGACATGGATAAGGAAGAATATCCGTGCCTTTTTCGGAGAAAAACTCTGTTAGACCGCATATTCTATACTATCCCCAAAGACCTAACGCCCAACCGCTGCTTTTACAATCCCGTTTTCTTGGAAATACTCCACCAGTTCGCGGTAGAACTCGTTTTTGCTTAGCGTGTTGCAGTTGCCGACCACGATGAGTTTCCGTTTGGCGCGGGTGATGGCCACATTCATGCGGCGCAGGTCCTTGAGGAACCCGATGTTGCCCTGCTCGTTGTCGCGCACCATGCTGATGAGGATGATGTCGCGTTCCTGCCCCTGGAAACCGTCCACGGTGTTGACACTGATGTTGTGACGGATAGGGGCGAGCGTGTGGCTCTTGTTCACCAGTTGTTTCAGGACGCTGATTTGTGCCTTGTAGGGCGAGATGATGCCGATGGTGGTCTTCTCAAACAGCGAGCTGTCGATGAAAATCTGGCGCACATAGTCCTTGAGGATGTTGGTGAGCAGCATGGCCTCTGCGCGGTTGAGACGGCTTTGAGAGGCGTTGGTTCGCTCCACAAATTGGCACCCACTTGTGTCCACCCACACCAACGGCGCGTCCCACGGGGCCAGCGTGCGGTGCGCTACCTCGGGAGCGGCCTTCAGTCGCCCGTCATAAAACCACCGGGAGGAGAAGTTCATAATCTGCTCGTTCATACGATATTGCGTGTCCAATAGTGTGACCACTTCGGGCTTGTTTTCCACGATTTTCTGCATCAGCGTTTTGCTCAGTCCCCCGCGCGCGGCCTCCACGCACTTGATGGTGGGCGGCAGTTGCTGGTGATCGCCGGCAAACACCACACGGTCGGCTTTCAGGATGGCTGCCCAGCAGGCCGCTTCCAGCGCTTGCGTGGCCTCATCAATGAAGACAGTTCCGAAATGACGGTGGTCGAGCACGCGGTTGGCGCTGCCAATCAGGGTGCAGGCCACCACTTCCGCCTGGCGCATGATTTCCTCGTGGATTTTCAGCTCCAGTTCCTCAGCCCTCCGGTGCAGGCGTTGGAGTTGGCTGTGGCGTGTGCGTCCGTGCACGGGCGTGGCGTGCAGCTCGCGCAGGAGTTTGCGCACGCTCCAGAGCTCCGGATAGTCGGGGTGTGCGGCGTAACGGTTCTCGTAGGTGCTCTCCAGCAGGGGCTTGTTGATGCGCAGCGGGTTGCCCACGCGCAGCAGCGACACGCCCCGCGCAATCAGCCGCGTGCTGATCCAGTCAATGGCGGCGTTGCTGGGTGCGCAAACCAACACTTGCGGCTCGCGTTGCGTGGTCTCCACGATGGCTTCCACCAGGGTGGTGGTCTTGCCTGTGCCCGGCGGACCGTGCACCACGGCCACCTCGCGGGCGCAGAGGATTTTGTTCACCGCCTCGTTTTGGCTCCGGTTGAGGTTTTCAAAATGCATGGCGGGCAGTTCGCGGCTTTGGGGTTTTATATTGCCCGCAAGCGTTTCGCGCAGATGCACCCATTTGTCGCTGTCCCAATCCTGCACTTTTCGAAGGGCGTCTTCCATAACCTGGTAGGTCGTTTCGTCAATGCCCAATTGTACGCCTATGGTGTGCTTTTCGGCCAAACGGCGCAAGAGGGTGGGGAAGTCGGCGGAGTTGGCCTGCAGCAGCAGTTTCCGCCCTTCGTAGCGCAAGATGAAGCAACTGTCGGGTAGGAGCGAAACCCGCTGGTCGCGCTCGTCCTCCCGATAGAAGAAACTTACCGTCTTGCCCGGTTCGAACTCGCAGTCCGGACTCACCGCGTATTTGCCCGTGTATTCCACTTCCACCACCAGCTGGTTCACGGCATTGTAGTAGTCGCCGCCTATCGCCACCGGATACCAGCAGTTGGTGTTATTGTAATTGTTGTGCAACGCCGTTTGGACCGCATTCTCGAAGCTTTTGCGGTCGTAGTCGCGCTCAAGACGGAGGAGGGAAAGAAGGACCTTGGGGTTCATAGGGGTTATATACTATCCGCTACCTCTACAGCGAGTCCCTTCAGATACTCTCCTTCGGGGTGATAGATGCTGACGGGGTGGTCCAGGGCGTGTTGCAGGTGATGGGCTATGCGTACGGATTTTCCTTCCATGGCGGCGGCAGAAAACACCATGGTCCTAAAGTCTTCAGCGCTAATGGCTTGTGAGCATGAGAAGGTGAACAAGAGCCCGCCGGGGCAGAGCTTGCGCATAGCCATGCGGTTGATGTTGCGGTACCCTTTGAGTCCCTGTTCTTTGGCGCGGTGGTGCTTGGCGAAGGCGGGCGGGTCGAGTACGATGAGGTCGTAGGCCTTGTCGGGCATGTTCTCCAGAAATTTGAACACATCCTCGCAGTAGGCGGTGTGTCGGCTGGCGGCTTCGTCGCCGAGCAGGGCGATGTTCTGTTCGGTGAGTTCGATGGCCTTGTGTGAGATGTCCACGGAATCCACATGTGCCGCGCCGCCGCGCAAGGCGTAGGCGGAAAAGCCGCCCGAGTAGCAGAACATGTTGAGCACGCGGCGCCCCTTGGCCATGCTGCCTACCAACGCTCGACTGTTGCGCTGGTCAAGGAAAAAACCGGTCTTCTGCCCGCCCGGAATGTCAATGTTGAACGGGATGTCGTTTTCCTTTCCAATGATAGGTGTCAATTCGCCGAACAAAACGCCATCCTCCTCCGGTATTTCAGCGTCGGTAAGTGTTGATGCGCTCTTGTTGTAGATGGATTTCAGGTCGGGGAGGAGCTCTCTAAGTGCCTGTACGAAAGTGTCTTTCAGTAGGTACATGCCGTATGAATGGAATTGCAGTACGGCATTGCCGTCGTAGCAGTCGATGATGAGTCCCGGCAACCCGTCGCCTTCACCGTTCACAAGGCGCAGCATGTTGGTGTCGGGGTTGTTGAGCAGACCGATGGTCTTGCGGTAGCGCAAGGCGTTTTCCACTTTGTTTTTCCAAAACTCGTATGACGGCGTGAGTCGCTCAAAAGTGAAGATGCGCACGGCGATGGAGTTGTCGTGGTAATGCCCCATGGCGAGAAAATGACCGTCTTGGTCGCACACCTCCACGATGTCGCCATTGGCGATACCGTGGTCCATTCTGGCAATGGCTCCTGAGAACACCCAAGGATGGAAGCGGAGGATAGACTTCTCCTTGCCTTTGTGGAGGAAAATTCTTTGCATGTGTCAAGTGTTAGCAATCAAATTGCGAAAGTACAAAAAAAAGTGAAGCGAGGTTCAAAGTCGGCATCCGAAAAAAGTTAACAATATTGTTGATAATTTTTCAATATAGATTCTTTAATATAGGTAAAAATACTTATTTTTGTATGCTAATAGCATTGGAGATTTTTATTTACATATTTTGTTCGTTTACAGCAAGTTGTTGTGCTGTTTCGGGCTTTTTTTTAAGATATAAATTCACAAAACATCTAAAAAATATGAGAAAAGCATTGTTTTTACTATTCATGTTCGCGTCGGTCCAGTTGGTGACAGCTCAGACCGACTTTGCCCGTTCCTTTAGTTCGGGTGGTGGCATGGCTGGAAACGTGGGCTATGCAATAGGCCTTCCGTTTTTCAGCCAGCCCGAGACCGACAATCTGTCGGCAAGCGAAGGCGTGATGCACGCCCAACTGGTCCGTTTGGACATTGAGTTGGCGGACTGTCAGAATGCTGAACTCGTTTCTCCGGCCAAGGTGAAGGATTCCACCAAATTCTTCGCGGATTATGACGGGGAGGAAATGGTGTTCAAAGGGGAAACGATATTAGTGTTCCCTGCTGGTCACTACGATTCCACCGCGCTGGATGCAGCCCACTATAGTTGGGATGCTGAGTTCAACTATGACAGTTTGACCACTTTGGTGCTCGACGTGTGGCCCATTTATGAGATTTTCGACACGCTGTACATCGACTCCGCCGATTTGGCCGGGTATGCACAGACTGAGTTGAATCTCCCTAGTGACGCGGCGGCTTTGCACGGCGGTCCCAACAAGTATGACCTTGTGACGGTTGAGCACAACTGCGACAGCATCTGTCACTTCTTCGTTAATCTTTGCGGTGGCATCGTGAAGGATGCCGAAGGCAATGAGTATCCCTCTTTGTTCGTAGGAGATCCCCGTCCGTACTGCTGGACAGCCATCAACATGCGCAACACGCATACAAACGCTGGCGAGGAGGTGGAAGGTCTGGTATATCAATCCCCGGAATTTCCGAATGAACAGGAGAATCTGGACACTTACGGCCATCTCTACACTTGGTATGCCGCGGTGGGTCTTCCGAATGGCAGCGATGCCGAGCCTGCACGCACGGTTAACGGTAATTTTGTGACCGGTATCTGTCCTCCTGGTTGGCATATTCCGGATTCCGCCAATGTGGTCAGTCTGGCCTCTGTTGACGCTTTGGGCCTGATGTCCACGAATTTGTGGCTGAAACCCGGCACCAATACCACGGGCTTCACCGCTCTGCCGGCCGGTATCTATGAGTCCAACATCGACAGATTCGAGAACTTGCTGGGTCAGACTTCCTACTGGAGCACCGTGAAGGTGAATTCCTCTGCCGTGAAGACCTGCTCCCTCTACTATGGCTGCCAAATCACACTTCTGGAAGATATGCTCGTTGACAAAGGCCTGAGCGTACGCTGTGTGAAGAACCAGATGTTTGATGAGGATGGTAATGAATTGAATGACTAACTAACCAACTAATAAAAATAATTACTAATTAAATAAAAACAATTAAATTATGAAAAAAATCTTAACCCTTGTTGCGATGATAGTCATGACTTTTGCAGCCATGGCTCAGAGCAATCCGAAAATCAGCTATCAGGCTGTGGTGCGCGATGCGGAGAATCGCTTAGTGCCCAATACCGATGTCACTGTGAAGATTGATGTCCTCGCTGCTGACAATACGGTGCTTTATACTGAAACCCAGACTGTTACGAGTAATCAAAACGGTCTTGTTTCTCTTATGATTGGCGGTACCGATGAGTTTACCGCTCTGGACTGGGCTAATGCCCAATTCGCTACAACCGTAACGGTTGGCAATTACCAAGTTATGGACACCGTTCCCGTAACGGCAGTTCCGTTTGCCCTCAACGCCATGAACGGCGCTGGCAATATTACCTGGTCACATCAGGATATGGTTGACACCATTCAACATTTCATTGGCGACCTTTCCGTTGCGGAAACCGAAACCCTCCTCTCCGAGTTGAGAGACAACACTGAGGTGAAGGATTTCATGCGTGACACTGTGGTCAACTACGCCATCAAATACATCAAGAACCATCCTGACAAAGTCATCGAAGTGATGAAAGCGTTCTTGTCTGGCGTGACCAGAGACCAAGCCCTTCAGATTCTGGATGCCATCCAAGGCATGGACAACGGCATCAAGACCGGCATCAAGCAATGGGTTGCCCAAGTGGCCAAGAACAATCCTGACTATGCATTGGATATCTTGAAATCTTATTTGGAGAATGTGACAAGCGATCAAGCTCAGGAAGTGCTTGCTGCCATCCAGAGCATGCCTACCGCTATCAAAACGGGTGTTAAGACTTGGGTTGCCCAAGTGGTGAAAAACAATCCCGATATTGCTTTCGATGTGTTGGATTACTATCTCCAAACATCCGACGGCAACCGTGTGCGTGAAGCTTATTCCGCTTTGCAGAGCAACACCACCGGTGCCAAGGACACTATCCGTAAGATTTTGGTTGACTACGCCAAAGCCAACAAACAAATCGCTATCGATATTCTGAACGCATACGCTTCTACCGTCACATTGTCTGAAGCGCAACAAGTTTTGGCCGCCATTCAAGGTCTTCCCGCTGATATCAAGGCTGCGGTGAAAGCATACTTAGTCCAGTTCGCAAGCAGCAACAGAGAAATGGCCAAAGAAATCGCCGTGAATTATCTCACCAATGGTACTGCTGAAGATGTTGACGCCTTGTGGAACGCTCTTATGGCCAACAACAATGGCGGTAAGGCCCGCGTTAAATACTACATCGACCTCTATCTGAACCATTATCTCACAACCAACGGCTATTGTCAGGGCAACTGCGGCGGTACAAACCCCGGCGGTGACTGACTGACATGCCCCACCTTAGGAACTACTTCGGGGCCGGTGTCTGCAAACAGCATCGAGTTGAGTACTCCTGTCACAAACAATGATAATGTTTCTGTCACCGCTGCCTCCTACACGATTGCCGTGGACAACACCACGACAACGGTTTCAGCGTTGTATATGAACAGACAAATCACGGCTACCCTTCCTATTGCCAACTATCGCGGCAAGACCCTTACGGTTACGCCCAAGTTGACGGTTAACGGATGCGGTACCGCCGAAATAACAGGAGCCCCGATCACCATTACGGTGCCCGTTGAATGCCCGTCCGTAGGACAGGTAACCATCGAGAATCTGGAGCATGCTCTCGAACCTGGCTTCAATGGCGTTTTCATCAGTGCGAATTTGCCTGACTATGACGCCAACTATGTGTCCGAGTACGGTTTCCTCATGTCTTCTACGCAACTAAGTGGTTATAGTGCTGATTTCAAGATGACGGGTGTGAATCTCTATTCCACCTCCGCCACTGGAACGACGGTGTATTCGATGAATGTGAACTTCCTCCCAAGTGCCAATGATTATGGGAAAACTTATTACATTTATCCCTATCTGTTGCTGAATGACGGCACGAATTGCCCCTCTACAACCGTTTTCGGTTCAGAAAGCTCATTTACAGTTCCTTCGCCCGCATGCCCGTCCGTAGGACAGGTAACCATCGAGAATCTGGAAAATGTTCTTGAACCCGGTTTCAATGGCGTATTCATCAGTGCGAATCTGCCTGACTACGATGCCAACTATGTGTCCTCATACGGATTTTTGTTATCCGACCGGGAACTTCAAAGCGTTGTGGCAGACTATGCGTTGACGAATGTGAATCTCTATTCCACCTCCGCCACTGGGACGACGGTGTATTCGATGAATGTGAATCTTTTACCTGAACCGGGAATGTATGGACAAACCTATTATGTTTACCCGTATATAACGCTGGATGCCCCGTTCTGTGAGCAAACTCAAGTCTTGGGTACGCCATCCACGATGACGGTTCCCGCACCCGAATGTCCTGCTGTTGGCCAGACCACCTTCGATGGTGTTTCCACCAGCATACAACCGGGCTCCAATGGAATCTTCATTGAAACGGAACTGCCTAATTATGACAACAACTATGTGTCAAGTTACGGTTATCTGATTTCGGATGGCCAAGCGTTGGATGGATACGATGAGGATTATTTATGGAATACTTCCGTGTCGTTTTATTCCACTTCCGCCACTGGCAATACCGTTTATTATATGAGTGCCAATTTTGTGCCTGCTGCCACCCAGTATGGTCATACCTATTATATATATCCGTATATCATGATGAGTGACGAGGCAACCTTCTTCTGCGATGAGGTGGTCATGGGCGATGCTATCCAATTCACGATTCCTACTCCGGACTGTCCTTCCATAGTGCAAACCACTATCGAGGGCGTAGAAACTAGTATTGAACCCAGTTCAAATGGAATCAGTATTGTGGCCGAGTTGGCCCAATACAACCAGTCCTATGTTTCCGAATACGGATTCCTGATTTCGGATGATAATATCACCGAATTTGACGCTTCACTCAAGATGCAGAATGTGACACTTAGCACATCGCAGGAAACGGGTGCTACGGTTATACTCACTACATTCCTGCCTCAAGCTGCGGATTATGGTAAGACATATCATGTATATCCGTATCTTTTGCTGAGTGACAATGCCGCTTTCTGCCCTTCTGCTACAGTTTTAGGACAGGAAAGCACCTTTACGCTTCCTTTCCCTGCATGTCCTGAACTGGGTGAAACCACCTATCAGTTGACGAATGGAAGTCTTACACTGACTACGCCGGTTACGGGTCTGAATAATGGGGTTACTGTGGATGTGGCTTATTATAGAATTCAGGAAACCAACCAAACGCATTCAGCCCAGTACAGTGACGGTAACATTACCCTTACCCTCAATGATCTTACGGAAGGCGAAGCCATTTCAGTGGTGCCTCGCATTATCGTGTTAGGATGTGCAGCGTCACCAACGAATATTTTTGGCGAACCTGTCAGCATTTGTGTGCCGTATTCCAGCAAACCTTCAATTTCAGCAACGAATATTGGTGCTACTGATAATATTAGTTTGTTTACAAACCAAGGTCTTATCATTGACGCAACTATTCAAGGTTATGATGCTTCAAAAGTCGCGGAATATGGATTCCTTGTGTCTACTAATGCGAATGATTTGAATGTTTACAATGCGTCATTTGCTCATCCATGCACCTATTTGTCTTCTGGCAAGTTCGAGTATAAGATTGGAATGACAGATTGTGGAAAGAGATTGTATTTCCGTGCGTATGTTAAGTTAAATGCTTGTGATGAATATGTATATAATGATGTGAAGAATGTTTCGGTTCCTGCGCCGGGCATTAATTTTACGGCAGATCCATCACAAACGATTTCAGCGGGACAATCGGTATCTTTAAAGGCGTCATTGGGTAGTACGATGTCTATGGTGGTGAATATGGGTCTTGCTGATGTGACATTGGGTTGGAATGCGCCGATCAATCAATCGGTTCATAACCAGACTTCGATTTCAGCGACGGTCACACCTCAGCAAACCACCACATATTCTGCATTTGTGGATGTCTTATATGGCAATGATCACTGTATTGTTACTAAAAATTATAAGATAACCGTCCAACAATAGCATACTACTCCCTGCGGTCATTCGCAGGCTATACGATAAAGAGGGTGACTAAAAAGTAGTCATCCTCTTTTTTTCTGCAATTTAGGTTGCAATAATAATTAGTTAGTGTCATCTAACAATGGCAAATAAAAAATGGCTATTTTTCTGAAATACAGATTAATAGC